>Ga0208765_1002556_pt1 | contig 10028 bp, 6 predicted proteins | sample ETNtaG_2_FD_185783 | JGI IMG/M metagenome (GOLD analysis project Ga0208765, IMG submission 185783) | Marine microbial and viral communities from oxygen minimum zone, Eastern Pacific Ocean - ETNP201406SV203 (SPAdes) (version 2) | ecosystem: Environmental > Aquatic > Marine > Oceanic ... | reverse complement strand
GATTACGGCTCAATTGATTGATGCCCAGGAGGATCACCACCTCTGGTCAGAAAAGTGGGATCGCACGCTGGAGGATATCTTCGATGTCCAGGATGAAGTCTCAGAAGCGATTGCACGGAGGGTTGCCCCTTCGGTCACGGGCTATGAACAAAATCGGCTTATCCGCAAGCGTCCAAAGAGCCTTAGCGCGTGGGAGGAATACCTGCAAGGACTGCGGTGCATAAACGAGCGTCAGCGGATTGACCACGAAGACCCCATGCTTTCAATGGCACGTTCACACTTCGAGCGTTCTGTTTATTTAGACCCAACCCTTTCGGATGCTCATGCCTACCTCTCATTTTGCGGAGCTTGGGAATTAGTTCAACGTATTACGAAAGACTCAGAGCAAACTCTGGATGGGATGTTGGCTGACGGCCGTAGGGCGGAGGCTTTGAATCCTGAAAACCCTCTGGCTCTAACGAGCATTGCCACGGCTTATTTCTTTCGCGGAGATCATGACAGCGCAAGGGATTACGGCCAGCGAGCGGTAAAGCTCAATCCCAGTTTTGCTTTAAGTTACTTTCGGCAAGGGATGGCCCAAGTCCATTCCGGGGATTACCAGCAAGGCGAACGGGCGATCCTCAAGACCTTTGAACTCAGTCCAGCGGACCCAGATTTAAGCCTATTTTATACTGCGCTGTTCTTTGCCTACCTTGGACAGGGAAAATATGAAAAGGCATATGAGGCCGTTGAGAAGGCTTCACACCGTCATCCTGGTCAGGGTCACCTCCTAGGGTTTCGTGCGGCCGTACTAGGACATTTAGGAAAAACTCTAGATGCTAAAGCTGCGCTGGAGCGATACATAGCCATGCGTCCCAACCTTAAAACCCGCAACAACTACCGTAGCATCTTTGTCCCAAACTCCTCGCTTGCGGACATCATCATCGAGGGGCTTATCAAGGCGGGTTGGAAGCCTGAGGAGTAAAACCCGATCAAGTGCTATTGATGCTGGTTACCAGCAAGAACGATTAGATAATTAGATCATAGAGTACACTAAGAAACGAGGTTACTGACGTAACAGGTTCCCATCGAGAGTTGATCCAAATCGAAGCGTGGGGTTGTGAACTACCCACCCTAAAATAGTTCCAAGCACGGTTTGACTTCCAACAAGAGCTTCAGGCCACCCTTCGCATACAAAGTAGTTTTTGACGCTCCCATCCCGACATAATACACTCAGGTGTAACGGTGAGGCATGTAACTAACTAGGTGCTTTACACAGGCCTGATCGAGATGCAGAAACTGGATACCGAAGGTGGATAGCCCCCGAGGGGGTGCACAAGGCCCCTACCTTTTTTTACATAAAGGAATTGTATACATCTAACTCTTGGGTCGTCCACCGTCGTAAAGCCAGCCCAGTTTTTCGTACCACTGTTCCGTAGAGAGAGAACGCATCACCGAATTACGTAATGCTGCTGCAGCCCCGGAAGGGTGATAGATGTGGTCTCCGATCAACCTCGAGTCGATGACCACCCTGGAGGTTCGAACCATGCGGTCCTCAAGATAAAGCGCAAGTGCCTTGTCAAGATCGCCTTCGGTTCCACAGCGATGGGAGAAACTGACAGCGTCTTCCAGAGCCATACAGGCTCCCTGAGCAAAATACTGAAGCATCGGATGAGCCGCGTCACCTAGCAATGCAACCCTTCCATCCACCCAATGTTGAACAGGATCCCTGTCACAGAGGACCCAGAGTTTCCAGTCTTTCCCATGCTCAATGACTTGTTTCGGACGAGGATGGATGTGTTCGAATCCACGTTCCACCTCTTCACGGGAAACTGGTTTTCCTGCGACTGCTTCCCGGACGTCATTATGAAAGGTGACGACCAGGTTGAAAACCTTCCATCCCTTCAGGGGATAATGCACGATATGGCATTTGGGACCCGCCCAGAGAGTTGCGGCGTTCCAGCGCAGGTCTTCGGGCATGGATTCAGTTGGAATCACAGAACGGTAAGTGGTGTGGCCGGAAACCCGGGGAGGTTCATCACCGTGCATCTGTTTCCTAACCGCGGAGTGCAGTCCATCGGCTCCGATCAGAACACAGCCTTCGAGTTCCTCGCGGTTTTGAATGCTGACCCGGACGGACTCTCCCTGCTGATGGTATCCTGAAACAGCATGACAGGTGAGCATTTCCACGAAACCACTGGATTTGCAGGCCTCTGCAAGTGCTCCGTGCAGATCGGCCCGGTGTACCACCGCATAGGGATTTCCAAATCGATTTCGAAAAGATACATCTAGAGGGATGTGGCAGATTTCTTCACCTGATAGTGCATCCATCAGTCGCAGCCGGTCGATGTAGACGGCTTTATTCCTGAGGGCCTCTCCAATGCCAAGGTAGTCAAAGCAGTTGAATGCATTCGGTCCGATCTGGATTCCTGCTCCAATTTCTCCAAACCTATCTGCCTGTTCGAGCACCAGAGAATGTTTCCTCACCCGGGCCAGCCCCAGTGCCGTTGCCAGCCCTCCGATTCCTCCACCCGCAATGATGAAAGGTCTTTCTTTCATGGTCATCTCCAATCTGTCAGCTGATCCGGAAGAATTATCGAAAAGCCAGGATGCATGTCAACTGAAAAGATGTTCCTTCTGGATCAAATGACCCTCAGATTCTTCATCAATCGAGATGATTCCTGTTTTTTTGGAAAAAAAGATAAAAAATCCAATTTATCCTTCATCTCAATCCTTTAAATTAAAGTTCAATAAATTAAGTATTCATGAATAACTAATATCATAAAAAATAAATATTATTGATATTCGATGCATTCGGTCTAAATAAAGAAAGGATCCTATAATATATGGATTTCTGAATTGACACCTATTTCACCTGGAGATACTTATTGTTGAATGTTCATCAAAGAAGATGAGTGATGAAAATTTAAAATAATTTCCTAAAACTAATTCATGATTATTAAATATGATTTTGAAATATAAACATGGAAATTAATGTTAAATATTTCATTTAATGTGATTAACGACCATCTCAGCTTTTGGAGGATTATATGCTCGGAGGATATGCAAACAAGTTAGGTTCTATCGATTTAAGCACAGGCAGTGTGGAATACAATGACTCCCCGGAGGAGTGGAAGCTCAAATACGTCGGCGGTCGTGGAATGGGAGTCAAGTACGTCTTCGACAATGGTCCAGGAGTCGATCCGCTTTCTCCGGAGAACATCCTTTGTTTCATGAATGGTCCGCTGACGGGTTCAGAAGCCAACATGAGCGGCCGGATGGCGGTGGTCACCAAGTCCCCTTTGACGGGCACGGTCACGGACAGTCATCACGGCGGCTGGAGTGCAGCCAGACTGCGTTGGGCAGGGTTTGATGGTTTGATTTTCAGAGGAAAGTCCGAGAATCCGGTTTATGCCTACGTCACATCAGACAAAGTGGAATTATTGGATGCCTCGGAACTCTGGGGCAAGGGGGTGCATGAGACGGTCAAATTCTTCCAGAACCAGTATGGTGAGAAAGAACTCTCGGTGATTGCCATCGGCCAGGCAGGGGAAAAACTCTCCCGCTTCGCCAACTGGGTCAACGAGAACGACCGTGCCAGTGGACGCGGGGGCACCGGTTGTGTTGGTGGAAGTAAAAACCTTAAGGCCATTGTGATCAACGCCCAAAAGGCGATTGTTCGTACCGCGGACCGGGATAAGTGGAAGGAAGCACAGAAACGTGCCCTTTCCACGATTATGGCGGAAGAGAACATCACCAGTCCGCGCAAGGGTGGCCTCTCGGTATACGGAACCAATGTGCTGATGAACATCACCAACAGCATCGGCGCCCTGCCCACTAAAAACAGCCAGAAGACGGCATTCGGTGACGGCGCGGAACCAACCAGTGGAGAATACGTCAAGGAAAACGTTCTCGTCGGTGATCCCACCTGCCATGCCTGTCCGGTGGCCTGCAAGAAGGAAGTGGAAGTCAAGGAAGGGCCCTGGAAAGGACTCCGCATGGAATCCCTGGAATATGAATCCTCCTGGGCGTTTGGATCCAACTGCGGAAATAGTGATGTCAACGCGATTGCCAAGCTAATCGACCAGTGCAACGATTATGGTTTCGACACCATCGAAATGGGTAATGTTGTCTCGGTCTACCAGGAAGCCTGTCAGAAAGGCTATGCCAACGGCGGCAGCCTCGAATGGGGCGATGGTGAAGGGATGGTGGCCCTCGTGGATCAGATCGCCCTTCGTGAAGGAGTAGGAGACCAACTCGCCGAAGGTGCGGCCCGTGCGGCAGAATCTTTCGGACATGGGGAAATCGCCATGTCTGTCAAAGGCCAGGCCATTCCGGCCTATGATCCCCGTGGTTTGAAAGGTATGGGCATCGCCTATGCCACCTCCAACCGTGGCGCCTGCCACCTGCGTGCCTACACCCCGGCAGCCGAACTAGGTGTGATGCCTTTCGGTTCTCTCAAAGTCGATCCACTCGACTGGAAAGGCAAAGGCGAACTGACGATGATCTTTCAGAACGTACACGCCTTCTCCGACAGCATGAACATCTGCAAGTTCAGCGCGTTTGCCCAAGGTGCGGATGAATACGCCCAACAGTATTCGGCGATGGTCGGTATTCCCTTCACGGCGGAAGATGTGTTGAAGACCGGGGAACGGATTTACAACCTGGAACGGCATTTCAACAACCTTGCCGGACATGCAGAAGGCAGCGACACTCTTCCAGATCGTTTCACCAGTGAACCCTCAGACCAATCGGGTTCGGAAGGCCAGGTTTGTGAACTCGAAGATATGCTGGCGGAATATTACGAAAAACGTGGCTGGGTCAACGGCGTGGTTCCTGAGTCCAAACTGAAGGAACTTGAAATCATCTGATTCCCTTCATCTCAAGGCGGGGGTTTCAAGACCTCCGTCTTCTTTTCTATTGTTAAAAAGATTTTCTTGAATCGAGTAGTGATCGGTTAAGCCCTTATTCTCGGTTTTTCATCGAGAATTGCCGCATGAAGGCCTCTGCCAGATCTTCCTCGAGGTTGATCTCCAAACAGGTTTGCCCAACGAACGGCATCTGAGTGCGTCTAGGTTAATTTCTATGAACGGGGATCAGCCGATGTGTTCGGTCCTTCCCGTTCAGGGGCATTGTATGATGCCTTGAGCCCAGAGGCATCCTCCGCAGACCGGGGCTTCGTTGTTGCCCAAGCAGTCCTCTTCATTCTGTTCTGAAAGATCACAGCCCCCGCAGAAACTGCAAGGGGCGAAGACGAAGTTGTGCAGTCGTTCGCGGTACGCCACGTATTCCGGGTTCATCCAGAGTTCCTCCAGGGAACGGTCCTTGACGTTGCCGATCACATGTTTGCGGGAAAGCCGGGGCTTACCATGGAGGTAGCTGGTGTGGGTATGCATCAGAGGCCAGCACGGACTCACGTCTCCGGTCCAGGCGACCGAGAGGGTCCCGTTTTCAATGTAGTTGCAGGTATCGCTCGCACCTCCCCAGTTGTTGCCTGCAAACTTCACATTGAGCTGACTGTTGAAGGCTTTGAAGAGCGCCTCCCGGGTTGTCTGGTCGAAATCCATTTTGGGCAAGCTGAGGCCTGGAAGGTGGCTTCCCTGGAGAAAGGCGATGTTGTGCATGGCCTGGGAGTAGAGCACTTCTTCCTGCATGTCCGCAGTCGCAGGCTGCAGGTTGCTCACGGTGAAATGCTTGGCCATGAGTGACTTTCCGAGTCGGATCACCTCGGGGAGATCCGTAATATTGCGTTTCATCGCCACAAAGGCGATGCCCAGTTCCGGCTTCGGATAATGACCTGCGGGACGCATTTTCACAAAACGCCTCAGGTTCTTTAATATTCTGGGCAACTCTGCGCCGAGCCTCACATCTGCATAGGTTTCCTCGGATGCCCCATCCAGGGATACCCAAAGCATGTCCAGTCCGGAATCGATCAAACGGCGTGATGTTTTTTCATTCAGAATCGTGCCATTGGTGATCAACTCCACTTTCACTCCAAGCGCTTTCGCCTGTTCAATCCAGTCGAGTGTGCGGGGATGGAACAGCGGTTCGCCGATTCCGCCGAAATAAACCGAGGGCCTGGGGTCCATCGCCTGCACGCCTTCAAGCACCCGGGCAAAGGTGGCATCGTTCATCCGGCCTAGAGGCTGGTCCCACTCGTTGCGGAAGCAAGTGATGCAGTCCAGATTGCAGGCCACCGTTGGTTCCACATAAATCTTGGTCAACTGAGTCAGCGGACGGTGCAGGCTGAAATGGTTCTCCCCTTCATCCAGACGCATCTTCGCTCCAGGCTTCAAACCGAATCCCTGTACCACCTCCGGGGGAAGCACCAGTCGTCCTTCCGCATCTACTTCAGCCCAGGCTGATGTACGTTTCGTGGAATACCCTTCCTGAGGCTGCTTCTTACGGTGAAGGATTTGTTCTGTTAAATTCATGACATCAAATAATAAATATTAATTTGGATTAAGAATCTTTTATAAATCAAAAATTAATCACAAGTCCAGTAGAAAAAATTTTTATCATTTATTAAAAAAATATAAGCATCGATGGATTTAATTCACTTTTTTTACAAAACCATAAATGCACAAATCTAAATCAGATTTTTTGACATCCATTCATGTTTAATTCTGATTCATATCGAATCATGAATTAGGAAAAAGAAATAGGTAGATTCAACTCAAAGCCATCGCAAATCCAAGATCCAGGGCGCTTAGGTTGAGTTCCAGAAAACGTGAAGGGCTTTTCTGCTTCAAGGTGGTTTCCAGGGATTTTCTTGCACAGAGGCTACTGATTCCGCAGAGGGCGCCGAGGCCGATCATGTTGGCAATTCTTTCGTTGCCCAGTTCACGGGCCTTTTCGACGAATGGGAAGGAACGGCAGCGGAAAGCACCTTGTGGAAGTTCCGGAACCCGCTTGCTGTCTACGAGCACGGTGCCTTCCTTTTTAAGCAGAGGCATGGAGGATTCAACGGCCAGTTGGTCGAGCAGCAGCAGCAGGTCCAGATCAGTGACCAGTGGGAAGTCGGGAGTCTGGTCCGCGACAACGATGTCGGAGCGGCTCAGTCCCCCCCGGGAAGTCGGTTCGTAGCTCTGTGACTGGGACACGTGTTTTCCTTCCAGGGCCAGGGCCTGCGTCAGCAGCGCCGCACAGAGTTGCAGTCCCTGTCCTCCGGCACCGCCAAGCCGGATCTGAAGTTCCTTTCCGCCTAAGGGGTTCATGTTTTTGCTGGAATTCATAGGGTGATCATTCCCCGGCCTGGGGTTGTTTGAGGATCCTGCGACGGTACGATTCCCCGTATTCAGGACGTTCGTTTTTCGAAAGGATCCCGGTCTGCATGAAATTCGGACGGAAGGGGACATCGACGACGTTGCCGTAGGAATCCGGCCGCATCGAACTTTTCTGGCTGAGGATCATTTCCGGAGAAGATCCAAGATCGTTTTTCCGGCCATAGATTTCGGTACAGTCGGAAATCACTTCAACAAAGGAAAATCCATCGTGTAGGAGAGCTTCCCGGATCAGGTTCTTGAGCGATGGAGTTTGTAATGTCACTTCGCGTCCTACCAGACCCGCACCCGCTGCACGGGCTAATTCACAGGCATCGAAAACCGGTTCGATGTTTCCATCAGGAGTGGTTGGTGTAAAACGTTCTTCAGAAGTAGTCGGTGAGACCTGCCCTCCTGTCATTCCGTATACCTCGTTATTCAGCATCATGCAGGTCATGTCCATGTTCCTGCGGCATGCATGAATAAGATGGTTCCCACCAATCGCGAGACAGTCTCCATCACCCGTGATAACCACCACTTTCAGGTCAGGTCGAGACATTGCCAGTCCGGTTGCAAAGGCAATCGGACGTCCATGAGTAACATGAAAGGTATTCGAATCAATGTATGCAGTCAGACGACCTGAACATCCAATGCCTGAAACAAATGCCATATCATCCATGGAAATTTCCAGTTCATGAATGGCCCACACTAATGCACGCAGAGCGATTCCATGCCCACAACCCGGACAGAGAAAATGTGGAAACTGGCTCAGTCGCAGATAATCACGAGGGTCGAATTCTTTTTGATTCATGATTGAATTATAAAACCTGGTGAATAAGTTTCAGAATGTCTCCAGGAGCAATCGCTTCACCGTCTATTCGGTTAAGACGCTTTAGTTCTATTGATTCATTGCAGAAACGTTCGATTTCAAGCACCAACTGTCCTGCATTCATTTCAGGAACAATAAGAGTGTGAACTCCATCGAGCAGTTTTTTGAGGGCCGTTTCTGGAAAAGGCCATAGAGTAATCGGACGGAACAGCCCGACTTTGTGCCCCTGCCTGCGGGCATTTCTAACAGCACTCTTTGCCGAACGTGCTGTGATGCCTATGGAAACAATGAGGACTTCTGCATCGGAGCATTCAACTTCTTCCCAGGCATCAATCTTCTCACGATGCTTCTCTAGTTTGCCCAACAGCCGCATCATGTTGCGATCAACCACGACGGGGTCTTGAGTTGGGAATCCAGACTCAGCATGGGTCAATCCTGTGGTATGACTTCGGTGTCCATCTCCTGGGCTCGACATGGGAGGAACCCCATCTTTGGTAATCGCATAGGGTTGGTAATTCTTGGTACGCTTCGAGGCTTTCTTGCGCTGAACGTTGTTTTCCTTTTTTTCTAAATCAATTTCAAAGGTTTCCTGGAGGTGTCCGAGGACTTCATCAAAGAGCACTACCACAGGTACACGAAGGCTTTCAGCCAAATCAAAGGCACGTATGGTTTGGTCATGTATTTCCTTGACCGAATCAGGTGTCAGTACAATGACAGGATGATCTCCATGACTTCCCCACCGTGCCTGCATAATATCCGCCTGTGCAGGTCGGGTCGGCATCCCCGTACTGGGACCACCACGCATGACGTTGGCTACCACACAGGGGATTTCCACGGCGGAGGCATAGCCCAGGTTTTCCTGTTTCAGTGAAAATCCCGGACCGCTGGTGGCAGTCATGGCCTTGGTTCCACCCATTGAGGCACCCAGCACCGCTCCCATCGATGCCAGTTCATCTTCCATCTGGATGAAATAACCGTCCACCTTCGGTAGTTCCAGTGCCATCCGCTCTGCAATTTCAGAAGAAGGAGTGATCGGATAACCTGCATAAAACCGGCAACCTGCAGCAATGGCACCCAATGCACAGGCATGGTTGCCCTGAAGGCTTTGAATGACTTTAGCCATGATCTTAGTTTGGGATTTCTTCAGGTAAATGCAGGTGCAGTTTAATCGCCAGATCCGGACAGAGCCACTCACAGATCCGGCATCCGGTACAAGCATTGGCGTCTGTCAGTTCCACCACCTGTTCCGAATTCAATTTAAGGCAACGTTCCGGGCACATCTTGACGCAGATGTCGCAGCCCTTGCACCAGGACTCAGTGATTTCCAATTCAATTTCAGATTTTTTCTGTAGGTTGAGAAAAGAAATCTCGGGATCCATGAGGGGTTCATGGGTTTGAGGCATTTCCATGGCTTGCTCTACCCAGTCCCGTCCCAGAAGAAAGGCTTTTTGATTCAATTCCTTGGTCTTGGGAGGAACAAACTCTTCAATCACCGACTGCCATTCCTCCTGACTGAAATCCAGTGCTTTGGACAACAATCCCAATAAAAGTGTATTGGCAACACGGATGTTTCCCAGTTCGTCTGCCATCCTTGATGCATCAATCGCATAGCCGTTATTCACACGATCGAAAATCGCCGAAGGGGTTTCACGGGCATAGGTCTGTTCTGCTCCAAGCTGACGGTTTCGGCAGGCAAAAGGAGGAACGATCCGTTGTGTGTCACATATGAAGGTTCCTTTTTTGGGATTCAAATATCGCAGCCAGCGCATGCCTTCTGCCCATTCCAGGGCAAGCAGGATGTCGGCTTTGCCAGCCGGGATCGTTGGAGACCAGACCTCTTCTCCGAAACGGACGTGGCTGAAAACCGCTCCGCCCCGCTTGGCCATGCCGTGAATTTCACTCTGTTTGACTTGGAATCCGGATTTCTGGCAAAGCCTGGCCAGGACTTTGGAGACCAT
>Ga0208765_1002547_pt1 | contig 10037 bp, 7 predicted proteins | sample ETNtaG_2_FD_185783 | JGI IMG/M metagenome (GOLD analysis project Ga0208765, IMG submission 185783) | Marine microbial and viral communities from oxygen minimum zone, Eastern Pacific Ocean - ETNP201406SV203 (SPAdes) (version 2) | ecosystem: Environmental > Aquatic > Marine > Oceanic ... | reverse complement strand
TATCCCAATTCTTAAATTTTGAAAAATTATCAAATCTTTCAAATTTTTTTCTAAATGAATCGATCTCATATTTGCTAAAGTAAATTTTTTGAGAATCTAGCCGATCTACTAGTGCATCGAAAGTCTTTGAATTAATAGTGCTAAGATTTTTATCTTTAAAGAAATGTTCATTGCTGATTTTAAGAAAAATTTCTTGGCATAGAAGATCTTTTTCTTCTGACACTGATAAATTAATTTTTGCTTCCGCTAGAAAGCTAAGCAAAATTATTAATATAAAGCTGATAGCTTTTTTCTGTTTGTACAAGATAATTAACTTACAATATTTATTAACGATGAATGCTAACTATATAGAATTTTACTTTGACTGTTCAAGCCCCTGGACATATTTAGCATTTACTGAAATTTTACCATTATCTATAAGACAGGATATAGAAATTGTATGGAAGCCAGTACTTGTAGGGGGCGTTTTTAACTCAGTTAATAAAGATGTTTATGAGTTTAGAAAGAAACCTAATCCCTTAAAGCTTTCTTACTCAAATGATGACTTAAATTTATGGTCAAAAGTGAGGGAAGTTGATATTAGTTTCCCAAAAGTATTTCCAGTAAATTCTGTTAAAGCAATGCGCGGATGTTTATTTGCTGAGAAAGAAAAGAAAATAGTTGAATTTGCTAATAATGTTTTTCAATCTTACTGGAGTAAAGGCATAGATATTAGTCAGGATGACCTTTTATTAGAAATCGTTAAGGATTCAAATTTAAACCCTAAAGAATTTAAAAAATTCATAGAATCTCAGGAGGCTAAAGATCTTTTAATAGAAAACACTGAAGACCTAATTGAAAGAGGGGGCTTTGGATCTCCTACTTTTTTTTATAACGGCAGAATGTTTTTTGGAAATGATCGCTTAAATCTCTTAGAAGAAGCAATCAAAAATAATCTAATTTAAATTTGTGCCTTATAAGCATCTTCTCTGACAAGCTCTGGAGTTCCCAGTATTTGACGATTTAATCCAATTCTTTTGAACCAGTAATGTAATCCAAGCAAGTCAGTGAAACCCATGCCTCCATGAACTTCAGTAGCCTTTTTTCCTATACCTTTGCTTATTTCAGATACATGTGCTTTTGCATGGCAAGCCATCAATCTTGCCTCACCGGGAGAATGATCGTGACAATGGGCTGCATGCCAAACCAGAGCATAGCAAGGCTCTAAGTCAGCTGCCATTTCAGCACACATGTGTTTTACCGCTTGAAATGAACCTATTGCTCTTCCAAATTGCTTGCGCTCCTTAGCGTAGTCAACCGCCTTATCTATCATCGTTTGTGATGCTCCAAGAGAATCTGCAGCTAGCATAATTCTTCCTGCATCAATTGTTTTATTGATTGGATCTGTAGAATCTGAAGAATATTTTAGTAATTCTGCTTTAACGTTTTTGCAGATTACTTCAGAATATTGCCTAGTTTTATCAACGGTTGTTAATTGCACTATCTTAATATTTGAAGATTCTGAATCTACTACAAATATTTGACCCTTTTCATCAGCTAGTAATAAATGAGTAGTACTTTGAGCATCAAGTACAAACATTGACCTCCCATTTAGATTACCATCAGAAGAGGTTATTCCAGCATCATTTCTTTTACCCACAAATTCACTAAATCCAACTCCAAATCGATATTCATTAGAACTGATTTTTGATAAGTAGTTTCCCTTTTGTTCCTCACTTCCGGCATGCATTAAGGCAGTTGGCGCCATAACATATGGCGCAACAAATGGAGTGGGGCCCACGCCACCTCCCAAAGCTTCTGAAACCACTGCTGCAAAGAGTAAATCTAGGCCTAAACCTCCAAACTCTTCAGGAATCAAGAGTCCATTTACTCCTAAATTGAGTAGACCTTGATGAATTTCATCTGAGATATTTTTTTCATCACCATTGGTAATGTGTTTAATATTATCTATCGTCGCATGTTCTTCTAGATACTTTTTTACATTATCTTTAAAAAAAGATTGTTCTTCTGATAAGCCAAAATACATCTTATGCTCCCTCTACTTTTGGTTCTTTAGGCATCCCAAGGCCTCGTTCTGCAATGATATTTTTTTGAATTTGACTGGTACCTCCGCCAATAATTAAACCTAGAAAGTACATATATATAAATTGCCATGTACCCTCATTTCTAAGATGAGGACTTTGTTCATACAAGGTTCCAATCTCGCCCATTACATCAATTGCAAGACCTTCTAACTCATGTCTAAGTTCTGTTCCTATTAGTTTTTGAATCATCTTACCTATTTTGACATCAACCCCAGGATTAAGCTTTGCTGATAATAATCTTAATGCGTGGGATTGTTGAGCTAAAACCTTACCTTGAATTTGCATTAATCTGTCTCTATAAATTGGATGCTCTATTAATGGTTTTCCATCCAATGTTTCTTTTTTCATCAAATGCATCAACATATTAACTCTATTCATAGTGGCATCTGGTGGAGCAAGAGACCCTCTTTCATGACCAAGTGTTGCATTTGCAACAGCCCAGCCTTCACCTCTTTTTCCAACAATATTAGTTGCAGGAATTTTTACATCTGTAAAAAATACTTCGTTAAATCCTGCGTTCAAAGTCATGTCTACCAGAGGTCTAATTTCAATGCCTGGAGCATCCATTGGAATTAATAAATAGCTTATTCCAGCATGTTTCGGAGCATTTGGCTCGGTTCTTACAAGACAAAAACACATTTGTGAATATTGAGCAGTACTTGTCCATATTTTTTGACCATTGATTACCCATTCATCACCAATCAATTTGCCTTTAGTTTGAAGACTAGCTAGATCACTTCCTGCGTTTGGTTCTGAGTAACCTTGACACCAAATCATTTCTCCATGAAGTGTAGGTTTTATGTAAGCTTGTTTTTGTTCTTCAGTTCCCATTTCTAATAATGTAGGAACCAACATATCAATCCCTTGACCACCCATGGGTGTAGGGGTTTTTGCTTTTGAGAATTCTGCAGCAATGATTTTATTTTTAAGAATATCAGTCTCTCCGCCATAACCTCCATATTCTTTAGGAACCGCACGAGCGAAATATCCATTCTCGATAAGAATTTTTTGCCAGTCAGATCTAGACATTACTGGTCCGCCGGAACCTTCAGAGGCTTCTAGTGATGTTTTTGAGCCATCGGTAAAAGTTAGCCCTGCATATTTTTTACAAAAATCCTGAACTTCTTTTGTAAAGTCTTGATAATCTGGTCCATATTCTAAATCCATAATTTTTCCTTACTTATTTCCAATTAGGTTTTCTTTTTTCTAAAAATGCTGTGATACCTTCTTTTGCATCTTTACCCTCAAAACATTTGGCAATTTGTTTTTGCAGGTAGGGTAGAGCCTCATCAAATTCTAAGGCATCTTGTTTTTCATATGCTTCCAAGCCAAATTGCATTGTTCCTGGGGCTAAACTTGCTAGTTCATTAGCCAATTCGTTGACTTTATCATCAAATTGATCAGCTGAAACGGCTTCATTTATCAGCCCCCATGCTTCAGCTTTAGTAGCATCAATGGGCTGACCTCGCATTATAAAATCAAGCCCAGCTCTTTTGGGTATAACTCTAAATAATCCAGCCATCACCATAAAAGGCCATAGCCCTCTATGGATTTCAGGAGCAGAAAATTTAGCTGTATCAACGGCTATCGCATGGGTTGCGTTGGTTACCATCAATAATGCACCTGCTAAGACAGACCCTTGAATTTTACATATTACTGGCTTGTATAATCTCCTAAGAGAAAAGCTTATATCATCCGTACCTTCTATTTTTGGGACATTTGAATCTTCTTTTGCTCTGCGAAGATCAGCTCCAGCACAAAAAATATCTCCTTCTGCATCTATAACAACCACCCTAATTTCTCTTTCTTGTTTTGCGTAAGCTAGAGCATAATTAAGTTCATTCATCATCACATTATTTAGAGCATTTTTTTTCTCAGGTCTATTCAATGTGATAGTTAAAATATTATTTTGAATATTAATTTTAGTGGCTTGAAAATCCAAACCCTCTAATGAAAGTTTTCCTATGTTCATATGTTTTCCTTAAATAATGATTTGGGGATATCTGCATACTTGGCTCTCAAGTACTCCCCAAGTGATTTAGCTTGACCATCTTTCCTAGAATTAGAGGAAACTCCATCTTCCAAGATGCCGTGTATATAGAAATTTAGCGAAAGAATATTTGGAAGCTCATACCTATCTATTTCAAATTCTCTAATATCAGGCATTAACTCTTTTATCTTTTCTATGGTTAGAAAGTCATTTAAAAATGAAAATGCATTTTCATTTTTTGCCCAAACACCGATATTTGCACAACCACCTTTGTCACCTGATCTAGCTCCAAAAAGTTCACCTAAGGGCTTGGTAACTCTTTCACCAGATGGAGGAGGAGGGATTTCTACTGGTTGTTTTTGATAATAACTTTCCTCTAAATTCATCTGATTAGTTGGTAGTATCTCAATTTCTTTGCCATCAATATGAACAGTTTCCTTGATATGCTTACTATCTATTAAAGCAGGCCAGTAAACTAAAACAGGCCCTCCAGATCTCACTCCGCCTCCTGTAAAAAATCCAGGGTAGTTTGCTAAAGCGAGTTCTATCATTTTTGCCGTAAACATCCTTCCAACTAAATCAGGATCTTTTGATTTTACTGAAATTCTAAGAGAAGCCATGGCTTCTTCATTAGAGTTTGGATTTTTTTTGTCAGTTCTATCTAATAGTATTGAAACTTCATCAAATTGCTCCTTTCCACCAACCGAGTTGAATAATGCATCTGTAATGATTTGAGCTTTTTCTTCAATATCTATACCGGTCAGAATAAATTCCATTCCATTTCTGTATCCTCCTGCAAGATTAATACAGACTTTATGAGTGCTGGTTGGCGAGCTTCCTCTGCAACCTGATACATAAACTCTATCTGGAGATATTTCCTCAATACTCAAGGTATCAAAATGTGCTATTACATCTGGATTTAAGTAAGCCGGAGAGCTGATTTCATATAAAAGCTGTGCAGTTACAGTTCCAGTGGATACCAAGCCCCCAGTACCTGGATGCTTTGTAATGTAAAAACTCCCATCTTCTTTGATTTCAGCAATTGGGTAGCCAACATTATCAAAACTTGGAACTTCTTTGAAAAAAGAATAGTTACCACCGGTTGCCTGGCAGCCACACTCAATAATATGACCTGCTGCTAAAGCACCAGCTAATGCATCATAATCATCTCTCTTCCAATTAAATTTCCAAGCTGCTGGACCAATTACCACGGCAGCATCAGTCACTCTTGGGCATACAACTATATCAGCGCCTTCATCTAAGGCCTCTTTAATCCCCCATGCACCAAGATAAGCATTTGCTGTAAGCGTTTGGCATTCTGATTCATCAATAGGTATATTTTTATCAATGTTTAAAAATGACTCACCTTCTTTCTTCAGAGAGTCCATTCTTGGCATCAAATCATCGCCACTTATGTAAGCTACTTTCAATGAAATATCGAGTTCTTTTAGAATCTTTTCTATTTCATTAGCCATTGATGAGGGGTTCAAGCCGCCTGCATTTGTAACAATCTTTATATTTTTTTCTTTACAAGTATTAGCGACAGCTTTGACCTGCTTGAGAAAGGTTCCAACATAACCCTTATCTTCTCCTCGCTGTATTCTTTGGTTGAAAAGAATTGTCATGGTTAGCTCTGCTAGATAGTCTCCAGTTAGAACATCTATAGGCCCACCATCCACCATATCTTTGGCTGCAGATAACTTATCTCCATAGTAACCGCTACAATTTGCAATTTTAATTATTTCTTCGCTCAAGAGTTCTCCACTTTAATACCATCTACGATGATTTTTGTTAAAAAGTTACTAGTTTCTTCTGGAGTTTGTTTTAAATCTTTTAAAAGTTTTTTAGATTGAAAATATCTACCAAGACCCCCTAACAGCAACGCGGTTGCTTGAGTATCTATATCTCTTATTTCATCCTTCATTTTTGCTTCATCTAATAGGGTTTTAATTAAATCAGTAATATATTGTTCGTGATAGTCGACCATTGGCTTAGAAGAAATTAAGCTACTAAGAGATAAGGTAAATCTTTCAAATCTAGGACCTACTGCTTGGTTAGCAACAGCTAGGAAGCTTTCTAATTTTTGGATTGGAGATGAGCGCTCATTCATTGCATCTATTGCAATTTTTCCGTGCTTTTTTAATACCCTATCAACCGTCGTGACTATAAGCTCTTCTTTGCTCGGAGCAATTTCATATAAGGTTCTCAGTGATATCTTTAATTTTTTTGCAAGATCAGACATGGTTGAAAAGGATTCTCCATGATCTAGCATTCTTTCAAGCTCATCCATAACCTCGAGATGTCGTTTTCCAAGATGCGGAGATTTTTTTGTTAGAGCTGCTTGGGATTTCATGTTATTTTTTAAGAACGAGAAGAGTGGCACCATTATCAACTTGATCATTGAGACGAACCATTACTTTAGACACTGTGCCTGCTTCAGTTGCTTTGATTGTATGCTCCATCTTCATAGCTTCAATAATAATTAAAGCATCTCCAGTTTTTACCTTATTTCCTTTTTTAACTTTTACATCTATAACTTTTCCAGGCATTGGTGCGATCAAACCTCCTTCGGGTACCTCATTACCAGGCTCCACAAATCTAGGTAGTATTTTTGCATCCAAATTACCAAAAGGCATATTGATTAAAATCCTATCTTTTGCTTGGGTCACTTGAGCAAAAAATCTATGAGAATCTATTGCTAGATCAATACCAGAACTGTCGCAATTATAAATTTCACAGGAGGAACCCATAATAGAGTACAAATTATTTTTATTTAATTTATAAGTTACCTCGAGTTCATTTTCCTGAATAAGTAATTTAACCCTCTGGAGAGGTATTCTTCCATTGGTCCAATTAGCAGGCATAAATCCAGTAACTTGATCAGAAGCTCTATTCTGTCTTGCTATCCATAAAGCAATTGCTATTGATGCCTGATGCAGTTCGCTTTCAGATAAATTCTTTTTAGCATCCAAGGTTTCACGCTCAATAAAATCTGTTGTTGTATTTCCTTTCAAAAAGCTCTTATTTCTTAAGCAAGAAATTAGAAATTGACGATTTGTTGTCACACCTCCAATATGAGCTTTTTCAAGACCACGAGCTAATTTGTTGGCAGCATCAATTCTATTAGGCGCCCAAGAAATTACCTTTGATAACATTGGGTCAAAATCAGTACCAATAATATTGCCTTCTTCTACACCTGAATCCCATCTTACTTCAGAGGCTAGGGTAGTATCGTAAGCATGCAAAGTTCCTATTTCAGGTAGAAAGTTATTTCCTGGATCTTCTGCATATAACCTAGCTTCAATTGCGTGCCCATGCCAATCAATATCATCTTGAGTGAATTCTAGCTCATCTCCTCTTGCGATCTTTATTTGTTCAGCAACTAAATCTATTCCTGTAACTTCTTCTGTGACAGGATGTTCAACCTGGAGTCGAGTATTCACCTCCAAAAACCAAAATTCATCAGTTTTGTCATCAAATAAAAACTCGACAGTACCAGCAGAGTAGTATTTAATTTTTTTTGCTAATTTAACTGCGGCTTGACCTATTTCTTCTCGCATAAATGGATCAATTCTTGGCGAAGGTGACTCCTCAATAATTTTTTGATGCCTTCTTTGAATAGAGCATTCACGCTCTCCCAAGTGAACAATATTGCCATGTTCATCGCCTAAAATTTGGATTTCAATGTGGCGAGATTTTTCCACATATCTCTCTATAAAAATTCTGTCATCACCAAAAGCTGAGAGAGCTTCTCTTTTTGCGCTGACAATTGATTCTTTTAAATCACTTTGTTTTTTTACAATTCGCATACCCTTTCCACCACCGCCAGCAGCAGCTTTTAGCAAAAGAGGATATCCAATATTTTTTGCATCTTTTGTATCTGAGGTCATTGGCAGCGAAGGAACTCCAGATTTTTCTGCAAGTTCTTTAGCTTTCAACTTATCCCCCATTATCTTAATTACATGCGGAGATGGTCCAATCCAAATCAATTTATTGCTCTTAACTTTTCTTGCAAAGGCAGCATTTTCTGATAGAAAGCCATATCCTGGATGTATAGCTTGAGCACAAGTTTGTTTTGCAGCATCAATAATTGCAGAACCATCCATATAGCTTGAAGATAGCCTTATTGCCTCATCAGCCATTTTGATAAATGGAGCATCTCTATCAGCGTCAACAAAGACAGCTATGCATTTAATACCCATATATTGGGCTGTTTGTATAATACGACAAGCAATTTCTCCTCGATTTGCAACAAGAATTGAATCAAATCTCATAATCTAAATACTCCATATTCTGTTGCACCATCAATTGAAGAGTTGCATACAATTGAAAGACAAAATCCTATTACACTTCTTGTATCTCTGGGGTCTATTATTCCATCGTCCGTAATCATGCTGCTTGCAACTAGTCCATCAGACATTTGCTCGGCAGCTTGCTCAACGGATTGAACAATTTGAGAATCAAGTTTTTCATCAAATTTTTCACCTTTCCTAGCAGATTGAGCTCTTCTAACAATGGACATTACCCCTGCAATTTGTTTTGACCCCATAACAGCAATTTTTGCTGTTGGCCAAAGGAATGTAAATCGATTGTTATATGCTCTTCCTGACATAGCATAAGTTCCTGCTCCAAATGATGCCCCAATAATAATTGTTATATGGGGAACATTGGAGTTAGAGACAGCATTTATAAGTTGCGAACCTTTTTTAATAATTGCCTGTCTTTCAAAATCTTTTCCAACTAAAAATCCAGTAACATTTTGAAGAAAAATTAAGGGTATATTTCTCTTGTTACATAGTTGGATAAAGCTGGCTGCTTTTTCTGAACTTTCTGGATAAATAGGACCATTATTACCTAAGATCCCTACAGGATAACCATGGAGCATTGACCACCCACATATCATTGTTTTGCCATAAAGTGGTTTAAATTCTTCAAACCTCGACCCATCAACGATCCGTCCTATCACCTCTTTTATATCGAGCGGACTTTTTAGATCTTCATCAACAAGACCAAGCAAATCTTCTTGCGACAAGGTAGGACTATCAGCATTAGGAAGAGGGGATGGACCTTCTTTTTGCCAATGCAAATGAGAGACTACATTTCTACATAACCTAAGAGCATCCATTTCATCTTCAGCCAGATAATCTGATAAACCTGAAACCTCAGAATGCATTTTTGCACCACCCAAGGTCTCATCATCAGATACTTCTCCAGTTGCCATTTTTACTAAAGGAGGCCCCGCTAAAAAGACTTTAGCCTGGTCTTTAACAAAGATGTTGTAATCTGACATTCCTGGCTGATAAGCGCCACCAGCAGTTGAGGATCCAAAAACAATTGAAATAACTGGAATACGCATTTTAGAAAGTTCTGTTAGATCATAAAAATATCTTCCAGTTGCTGCAAAATGAGTATGACCTACTGTTGGCGCAATAGGCGGTTGATCTCCTTTTTTGCCTGTACCCATTCTAAGATCGCCACCAGCTGATTCAACAAAATTAATGTAGGGTAGACGATTATCTCGAGCAATTTCCATGGCTCTATTCCATTTTTCTCCAACATAAACTGTCATAGCGCCTGCTAAAACTGAAGGGTCATTAGCAAAAATTACACACTCTGTACCCGCTACAATTCCAATTCCTGATACGCATCCACCGCCAACTGTAAAGTCAGTTCCATAAGCAGCAAATGGCGCAATTTCTAGAAAGGGTGTATCAGGATCTAACAGGTTAAAGACTCTTTCCCTTACAGGCATCTTTCCTCGCTTAGCGAGTCTTTCATGATGATAGGCTCCACCTCCAAGCTCAGCTTTATCGAGAAGTTCATCAAGAAAATTAATTTTTTTTAACATTACATTCTTGTTATGAATAAATTCATCAGAATTAATATCTATATTTGTTCTTACTTCAGGAGCTATATTTTTTCTAGGCATTTCTTTTTCATAAAATTGAGTGGTAATATAATAT
>Ga0208765_1002545_pt1 | contig 10050 bp, 4 predicted proteins | sample ETNtaG_2_FD_185783 | JGI IMG/M metagenome (GOLD analysis project Ga0208765, IMG submission 185783) | Marine microbial and viral communities from oxygen minimum zone, Eastern Pacific Ocean - ETNP201406SV203 (SPAdes) (version 2) | ecosystem: Environmental > Aquatic > Marine > Oceanic ... | reverse complement strand
ACCGCTCGCCTTGAGGAACTCGGTTGGCACAGGGTTATGGCGACAGGATGGGAGGCGGATTTGGCCAGTCAACTGGTTGGATTTTCTAAAACTTGGAGAGACAACCCATCTGAACGGAGACGCCAAGCGAGCGATACGATTGACAGTCTGTTAAGAACTGGAAAACTGTCTTAGCCTTCAATTCGTAAATTTCGTCCACATCCACCGCAGGGAATACGAACCGGCCGTTTCATTGTTTCAACCGGATTTGATGTATTGCAAGCCGGGCAATCCACGGTTGGGATTTCTCTAGATAGGGCTTTTTCATAATCATCAGATAGCGAATCTTCACCGAGGGCCCAATCCTGCTCATGTCGTGGGGAGATGATTGCCAATGGCACCATCAAAACCGCACAAGCAGCTGCAATTCCCATCACAAATGTTGGTGGTAGTGCAGACAACACATAGACGTAAGCCATCATTCCAGAAAATGCAAATGAAGAGATGCCGACAATCCATCGCGAACGATATTGTGTCAACCGAAGTCCGAGTACAATTCCTGAGACCAGAAGCAATACGGTTGCTAAAAGGCTCACGAATGGCGAAAATAATGCACTTCCTGCAACAGCATATTCGACTTCGAATTTGTCATTGTCAGACAAACCATTGATTTCAATTGTAACCACTTCTGACAATCCAACTCTGTAGTGTGTTACATGCATATTGTCGGGTAAATCTTCCTTGATGACACTGTACAATCCCGAAAATGCACTTGTTGTAAGGGTGACACTCAAATCCACCGAAGGATTACCATTCATTGTCCATATTCCTGTCCCCAATTGTGGCCGAATGAAATCTGAAATGAGTAGAATACGCTCTTCACCAGACAATTCTAGAACAACATCAATTCTAATTTTCATGGGTGCATCATCAATTCCTGAAACGCCCATAAGGTCGATTGCAACCTCTGGATTCATGTCGAATAAATCCGCTTCAAACAAACCATCTGGATTGAGAGCCAAACCGGCATTCCCCAAGAACACCTCAAGATTTCGTGTACTCCCATCGACATGATTCAACAGTGCTTCTTTCTCGGAGTCATCGACTCGACCATTTTCTTTTAGATTCGAAGCAATAGATTGGCCTTGAACTTGTGAAAATAGGTGATCTGAAGGAAGCGAATTATTTCCAATGTTATCCATCCCCCAACGCAACCATGAGGCCATAGAACCTTCAATTTCCATTTCTACAGTTCTAGTGATGTGGGATCCATCATATTTCACAGCGATATCAACATCCAATCGACTGCTCACCGCCCTTGCTGGTTCCCCGAAGTGGTAACTCTGAGTCCCTCCACCTTCTTCGAATGTGATATCATGCATCCTTCCAGTGGTTAGGGGAATATCGCCTGTGTTCAGCCAAATGGATAGATTGATCTGATAATTTCCATCGGTAGGACTGGAGCCTGGATTCCACACGAATGGCACTTCAACACCTCCAGAGACGATGCTGGGTGATCGCACATCACTAACGACTACACCACCTACTTTGAATTCAAAATCTTCAAGCGATGACCACATTCGTTCGCCAAAGCCAGATTTCAAAAGGACGGGGAAAAACACTTCCTCACCAACCACCAATGCATTGGGCATATCGATGGTGACCAATGGTAGGTTGACACGAAGCCAACTTCCGGTGTCTTCACCCCAAACGAATCGAATGGATGAATCATCCCCTGGTTGGGTGAACAACATACTCCTGACTGCAAAGGTGACCTCAATCGGATCGTTCATACCTACCGCAATCTGGGGTATTTCAATGTCAATTCCAATGACATCACTTCCAGACATGAATGCACCAGGGGTGCCACTTTCTGCTGTGTAGACATTGCTACCAATTCGAATATCAACGGTTGCGTTGGCATATACTCCCGCTGCATTTTCGACCTCATAGGCGATATTGAATCTCCAAGTTGACTCAGGGATCGTTGCGCTTTGCTTCCAAATGATGCTCCATGTGGCAATTTCTTCAGTACCTTGCACAGATTGACTGACACCCTTTTCATTGATTCCAACGAGTTCATTCTCAAAGGGAGTCATGGTCGCCTCATTGTTTTCGCCGATGAGAAACAGTTCAAACTCATTGGCTCCACAGCACACAACCTCTGCACTTGCCGAGGGAGGTATACTGAGGGGAATAATCGAAGCCAATAGGATGATGAGAATCGTGTAGGCGCGACGAGATTGGCGGGCCTGCATACTCTGGCGACGGAGAGATTTGACTTAGAACCCTCGTGCGCGCGCGTGTGGGTAATCTAACCATGCAATCGAACCAATCGACGTGCTCCATTCTCCTCGATGCCTTCGAGTATAGCGAATCCCATCCTCTCCAACTGAACCACAGTGCCATCTGGATAATCGTTGACTTCCAACAAACCTTCAGCCGCAACCAATTCGCCTTCTTCTTCAAGCAGCAATACGGCTGGTTGTGCCATGTTGCTGGGTAGCCAATGAATAATCGGGGTGTTGCCAACGCGTTCGGTTCGACCGACTTCTCCAGTCCATCCTCTCACCGTTTTTTTATGGTGGATTCCAATGTCTGCAAAATCCTTCAAACGCCTTGGTTCGCGTGAGGAAAAATCCTCACTAGCAATATTCACATTGAGTGGACTATCTCCAAGTGGCCATTCACGAACTCCCTTGTCAGGATGTTCAGGGTGGATTGGTAACGTCACCTTGGTTAGTTCAATTCCAGAAATATCCAATTTGATGGAACGTGGATCGCGCACAAATGAGAGTCGTGGTGCTTCAGCATCGACCGCCTTGGCGTTGAGACTGTTCAGCGTCGACATAGGAACTGAGATATCTTTCTGTGTCAGACCTAGATCAATCCAAAATTTCCGCATGGCTCCAGCGTCATATCCACGACGTCGCATTGCTCTGAGTGTCGGTAATCTAGGGTCATCCCAACCCGAATATTGTCCCGCTGCAATATCTAATTTCATTTGTGATGTACTGAATCCTCCAAATTCGAAAATTTTGACCCGTCCCCAATACAATGTTTCTGGATACTCCCAACCAAATTTTTCGTATAGCAGAGTTTGTTTTCGAGTTGAATCCATCAAATCCTTACCCCTCACAATATGGGTGACACCTTGCAGATAATCTTCTACAGCGCTTTGGAAATCAAGTAGTGGCCATACTTTGTAGCGATCAGCGACCATTGGGTGATTTACATGTTGAATTCTGAGTGCTGGCCAATCCCGAAGAGCTGGATTGGGAAGTGACATGTCCGTTTTGATTCGAATGACTGCACCACCTGGTGGAATCGAGCCATCATTCATTTGTGACCAGAGGGCCATGTTGTCATCCGTTGGACGATTGCGACATGGACATTCAGTCTTTGAAATTCGAAATTCTTTGAATTCATCTCCTGTACATTGGCATACATATGCATGATTTTCAGCCAAAGTTTTCACTGCATATTCCAAGTATACATCCATTCTATCGGAGGCTCGGATAATTCGGCTTGGTGATTGACCGGCAAGCCAAGTAAAATCATCCTCTATGAGTGCGTATGCGTCTGGATCAGGTGGTTTAACAACAGCATCTGTGTCATCGAAACGAAGAATCACTTCACCGTCATACATTCTGGCGAATTCGGCATTGATGACAACTCCACGCGCATGACCAAAAGAGAGTGGGCCATTTGGGTTCGGTGCAAATCTGAGAATCACATTTCCTTGTTCGGCATTTGGCAATGGTGGCAACCCCTCCCGTCGGTCCTTGACTTTCTTTTCTAGCGCATCGGGAGATTCGCTTTCAAGAATTGAACGAACATGCTCCAACCCTTTCTCTGCTGCCAATGCATTCGCTTCAGCAACTTGACTGGCAATTGCAGGTGTCAATTGCTTCGCTTGACTTCGAAGATCTGGATTTTCACCCATCACTCGCCCCATGACTGAACCAACTTGGCCCTGCCCATCATACTCTAGGGCATTTTGCAAGGCATACTTGCGCAACAGTGCAATCACTGCTGAATCCAGTTCGCCCATAGGGCGAAACCGCTCGCACCCCGTTCTTGAACATGCGGGGCTCAGAATAGGGTTCTCTGCGCGTTGGGGGGGGCATTTGGGTCCATCGGCCTAATTGGTGGAGTTGAATCATACATTGTCACCCATGCGTCTCTAACAGTTGCCCAACCCCATCGTAAACAATCGTGTGGTTCGGAACCCTCAATCAAGTGGGGCAGTGCAGCAATTGTCGTAGGGTCGGACGGGTATCCTGACCCCAATTCAATCCCGATTTCAGTGGAGAGTGAATGGAGTGCCTTGTCGCGAGATACTTTGGCCAATATCGAAGCGCCAGCCACAGCCAAGCAGTGTAAATCTGCACCATGTCGACTGTCCATTGACCAATCATCCCATGGCCAATCAGGGATGCGACTAGCGACGTTGTTTCCGAAGCGCCCAGCATTTGAATCACAGGCATCCAATTGGAGAACCCCTCCACCTTCTGTGTGCAACCGCCTAGCAAGGGAGGCGAATAGGGTCACTTCGTGATCGTTTAGATTCGTCATGGCCATGGCTCGATCAATCTCAGCCGGTTGAGAGATGCAGAGTTCAAATGCCCAATCACGTTGTTCGGTTTGCTCTCGAATCCATAGGTCTAATTCTTCCCGTTTTGATTTGGAGAGTAATTTTGAGTCTGTGACTCCGGCATCGCGGAGTCTGTGTAGGTCGCCTTCCGGCACTCGGAGTGCACCCACAACGAGTGGTCCGATTACGGGGCCCCGGCCGGCTTCATCGATTCCAATCATCCACATGTGAAAACCTCACAAATCTAGGTCGATATCATCATCGGTCGAGTCACGCATTGTTTTGGTTGCCTTCTTGCGGGGATGGCGAATGGTGCGCGTTGGCTTCGATTCGGCAGGTGTCAGGGCTTCGTTGGCTTCATGGGGTTTGGATACATCCAGCAAAACATCTGTCAAATTTTCAATTGCCTCATAATCTGCTTTCTCGTCATGGTGCTCAAATACAGTGTTTGCAGCCTGCATGATATCGTCTGTAGGTGCTTCTCTCTTCGGTTTTGATTCAGACCCCATCTGGAACGCCAGTTTGAATGCCTCAGCATCCATTTCCGAACTGATTGGAGCTTGCGGCGTCTGGACATTCTTCTCACTGAATTTCCCCATCCAATCTTCAACTTTTTCGGGTTCCGTATGTCTTGATGCAATCAGTTGTGCCCATTCAGTATCCCGGCGCTGACGGTAGACGACGGCACGATGTAGCACAACCGCACCCACCATGGTCACAATGATGGAGATTAGAATTTGATTCCAATTGTTCCAGAATAACTGAACACTATCGACGAATACATCCCACTTACTTTCCTCTTCGATGTTCTCAGAAGGCCAATATTCGGCGAGAATTTCGTATTCAGTTCGATTCGTGAAAATGATACTGGGTTCGAGCGTACTTCGCATTTCAACAGTAATTTCCGCCGTTTGATCCAATTCTTGATTTCGAGGCAATTGCATCCAAGCTGTGAATGTCACATTTGTGTTAGGCGCGATATCGTGGAGGATGAAATGGTTTGGTTCCCAATCGCCAATTTCCCATTCCTCAGAAAATGGGGGGATTAATCCATATTCGGTGAAAATATTCGTCGATAATGTGACATCCAAACCATCGGCGATATTGCCTATATTTCTGAATGTATACATCAGTGTGATATTGTCCATGTCGTCCATCGTGATGGTGTTTGATTGGATTTCCCAATCGCAGAGAGTGGCAATCTCAATCGTCGAGGAGGCCGAACCCATCTCGATTCCATCGGCAGTCATCAATCGAAGCGTTGGGGACAATTCTAATCCAGCAGGCAACCCATCTTCGACGACGTAGATGATGCCGACATCCGTGGACATGCCCCGTTCAAGGCTGAACAGAGTTTGAGCTTCTTGTAATTCAAGCGATTCGGGTAATTCCCATTCGATTTCGTAATCATCCAGATAATTGCCTGTATTTTGAATTCTGAATTCACTTGTACATAGATCACCTGCATCCATCAGCGCACAATCCTCATTCAAAAATTCAATCGTAGCACTTCGTTCGCGAACAATATTCACTTCGATTATTGCCGTGGAAATTTGCTGACTCGCCCCACTGCTCCATGTGCTGAATTCCACCCACATCGTGCCTGCGGGGAGATTGGGTGCATGAAATTCCAATTGCACAGTTCCTGTTTGATACGGTCCCAAATCTAGGACGTCATACAATTCCCAAATTTCTATTGCCCATCCATTATGGATGAATGAAATTGCTGGATCATAACCTGGAATCGGCACACCCTCGGCACTGACGGGGCGAACCCGAACGCCCATGCTCTTCTCTTCATTGCCCAGATTTCGAACGGTGACCGGAACGCGGACCTCTGTGCCAGGGTCCAAAGTTGCATTTTCTGGCTGCGCCGCAACCTCAACACCATTCCAAGGTAGGACTTCCACAGTAAACGTCCATGTGGTTGAATTCCCATCATGCTGACTCGTCGCAATAATCGTAAACGAATGCTTGGATCCTGCCAAGGGCTGCCCCATGGAGATTTCTGGCACCGAGATGGCGAACTGAATCCAGTGTAATGAATCACTGTCCATCTGCAAAGTGTAACCATTCGCCGGGTCGCCATCACCATAATTCCACGACATATTCCAGCCCGTATTCGTTTGAATGTGAATATCGGCAATATCTGTGAAGGATGCATTGTTGGTGATATTCACAGTAAATCCAGAACCTCCACCCGGTTCAATCAAGACATTGGTTCCATCAGAACTACCAAACCACAAATTGCTAGGTTCCGAACCATTGTCTCCCCCATTTGTTGATTGTGCATCATCTGAATTGAAGGCCCAATCGAAGGCGGCGTTAATGAGAGATCCTTCGGGGAAAATGGGAACATGTCCCTCGTTCACCAATTTCCAATGTGCGACTCTGTTTCCTTGTATGCAATTGAGATGCTCCTGCTGCTGGGTCTCGTTGGCCTCGGTTCCAACCAAATCCAGTGTCCCCGCCAGCGTCGAGAACTCATCACATCCAGAGCGCTCAGCCCAAAATGCAGCTCCACCGGGTGAAGAGGCATAGGGCTCCCCTACGAATTCCCCACCATTGTAATCGACCGTACTGTCAACGGTCCCATGAGCGTTGATGATATTCGGATAACCTGTGAGATTACATTGATTGAAATCGCCATACGTGGCACCCGCGAAATTTACGATGGTATGTATTTTATTTCCAGCATCACAAGCCATCCTGTGCGACATGAAGCCACCGTTTGAGTGACCAATCAGCATGACGCGTTCAGGATCGGCATCCCAATGGTTCACCGCAGTGTCAATGAGTGATGAGAGATAACCCACGTCGTCAATGTTCTGATTGTAAAAATCACAGCACGCTGGTGGACCGTTCCAGAAATATTTCCCCTCTGGATTTTCTGTTCCGATGGGTGTCAAAAGCAGATGGCGGTTTTCAGTGACACTATTGGGACCTTGGAAGTAGTCGTACACATACTCGGGAGTATCTGAAAATCCATGCAATGCGATGACCAGCGGCAGGAGTTCATCCTCTGTTTGGTCGGACGGATATTGCAGTTCGGCTTGCCTTGAGAATGGACCAATCATCACGATTTCGCGTCCATCCTCGGCCTCGTTTTGCCATGGGTAGTTGTAGCCCAATGATTCGTCAAAGATGACTGAATCCGCCGCCTCCTGTAGTTGCAATCTCACATTCTCGTCGAATCCAAATGGGTCCGGCAATCCGATTGAAGAAAATCCCGTAATGGTTGAATGCATGACACAAGCGGCCAGATATGTGCCGTACGTCGAAGGATGTGAACCATCGCTAGAATACAGATTGTAGAACAATGTGCCTTGGTCGGTGGGCGTTCCTCCATCTGCTACGATATCGTCGTAAATCGCCTTGTAGGCCAATCCTACTGGTGCAATGTATGGTGTGCGCTCAGCGGTGGTGATGTTCTCAGCATACATGTTGTAGCCAGATTCAAGATTGGCTTGCATTGTAGGGTAATCTGGATTCAGCCACGCATTGTTTGAATCTCCATCTCGATAGCCCCATGTCATGAAAAAGATGGTTTCAGCACCCGCAGTCTCAATCATTGAATCTAGGCGAATGGCACCATTCTTGGAATTCTGCCACATGGATTCAGTGGTTGGGAAGGATGGGACTTGGCTTTGATCTTGCAAGATGACAAACTCATACTGGTTTGTGGTCAGGGCTGTATTCCACTGATTTCCCGAAGATTCAGCATTGTCTGCATGTTGATACAACTTCATGCCGCCTCCGGTCAAATCTGAAACACTTGCTGAAGTTCCCGATGCATCAAACAAGGCCTGAACACGTGAACTCAAACTATTCTGTGAGGTGTAGGAATTGCCCAACATTAGCACGTCATAGGTGCCATCTTCAGCGGCCTCACGCGTAGGACGAGCCTCTTCGAGGCTCATTGTAACGGGTGCCCAACTCATCAAGAGCAAGGGCAGCACGAGCAACAGAGCGCGACCACGCATGGCCTTGGGTCAATTCGACCCGTTTAATCGGTTGGGGTGTGATGTTCAACCCAATTCATAGAATTGGGTCTGGAATTAAACGTCCCAATGCATCGACATCAAACTCACCACAGTGAATGGGGACCTTGAGGCCAAACAGTTCTGAGACGGTGGGGTCAATTTCACCACAGCACCCCACCCACTCACCCGCGACCAGAACTTTGGCTCCACGACCAGAGAGATACGGTCCACCATCCGATTCAGTCAAAGGTTGGTAATCAACAGCAATCTCTCGAGTATGGGCACCGAGATCCCGAAGAAGTGCTTCAGCCATCCCTTTGGCTGCAGTAAATCCTGTGCCTACTTCAGCACACGCCCAACCGACACGTTCAGCATTGTGATGATCGCGCACGACAGTACCCAGTTCATACACGCGCTGAGGCAATTCATGATGGCGATTGGCCGCCAACAAATTCAGTAGAGATGGAGTAATACTCTGGCGTAGAATGGTGTGGTCCACAGTAATCGGGTTATGGAGCCCTGTGACACCAGTGTTTGCAGTATAGCGAATCTTGTTGAATTGATCTCCTTCATTGGACAGCGTTAGCGAAGTAACCTGTTGTAAGCCGTTGGCTTGGAGTGATTCTCGGATTCGGCGGTTAAGGTGGGAAGTTGGCAATGGTATGCCCGCCTTTGATTGGCCGGACAATGCTTTGCCGAGGTCTTCGTAGCCAATGCCTGTTGCAACTTCTTCGACCAAGTCTACGGGATGGAGAATGTCTGCTCTCCACCGTGGCATTTCGATGAGATATTCTTGTTCGCCAATGGCGGCGTCAGCCATCCTTTCAACAGTACGAGGTCCGTTGGTAACGGTCCGCATTTCGATGAAACGACCACCCATTCGGTCGATGGAATCCCGCATTTCTTGTTTGGAAAATTCACGCCCTAGGATTTCTTCAAGCAATCTCTTTGGCAAAGATAGACGACGCGCCCTACCGTTTGGTGTCCTCTGAACTTGACCATGACAATCGGTGAGTTCGAGGGTCTCAACCACTCCGCCTCGGGCCGCAAATGCCAGGCAAACAAGGAGTAAACTGGCCTCACATGCGCGTGCATCCCATCCGGTCACATCGATGAAGAAGTCAGTGGTTGATTCGGTCACTGTTGTGTGGTCACCGTTGATAATGGGGGGGAATGAGAGAACACGTTCAGCTGCATCGATGATGACTGGAAATTCGGTAAAACCTTCAAGCAAATGCGCATAATCAACACCTTTTGGATGAGATTCAAGGATTTCTCGAATACTCATTCGTTTCGTCATAGCCAATGGAATAAATGAGTATGATTCAGGGACTGTGATGACCTTGAATGGAGGTGCTAGCGTAGACAAATCGTGTACACCAATCGAGGCACGACGCCGTCGACGCCCGATGCTAAAATGCAATTTTTCTTGGTGATCCATTATTCCTTGTATGAACTCATTTCTAGCTTCATCTGTGTGTCCTGTGTCAA
>Ga0208765_1002544_pt1 | contig 10063 bp, 12 predicted proteins | sample ETNtaG_2_FD_185783 | JGI IMG/M metagenome (GOLD analysis project Ga0208765, IMG submission 185783) | Marine microbial and viral communities from oxygen minimum zone, Eastern Pacific Ocean - ETNP201406SV203 (SPAdes) (version 2) | ecosystem: Environmental > Aquatic > Marine > Oceanic ... | reverse complement strand
TTTTGGGATACCATTTTGTTAACCACTGACTTAAGATTTCTCTCGGACAGGTCACTAAAAATTGGCACTGTTTTTAAAACTTCTATTTTGCCCAATTAACTCTGTTCTCCTATCAAATACTTCTATAAAATTTAGTGGTTACAGCGGGTACAGAGGGAATACTATAATTAGTAATTCGGTAAATTAAATGTACACTTAATAGCCACAAATGTCTATAAACAATTACACCTCATTCTTCAATACTACAGAGAATTGATAAAGAGACCAGAAATTGATAATGGATTGTATTTGATCACGTGTAAATTATTAGCTATAGTTCATTGTTCACATTTGATTGGGTCTTCAAATAAATAAATATTTTTTTTAATATCTAAGAAATTATTATCAAAATCTTTATCCATACGGGACTAATCTTCAAACGTAATTGAAACTGTTTCACATTAAAAAAGACGAACGCAAGCAGGTATTTATTCTGTTTGTCCAATTTTTTGCGGTTGTAGCGACTAGCATTACGGGCAGCTCTGCCCGCGATGCATTTTTCCTTAATTTATTTGACAAGAGCTATCTACCATTAATGTTTGTGGCGATTGCTGTAACAATGGTTATTGTTATTAATATTTATAAGCGAGTCACTGCTGGAAGAGACATAATTCAAGTCATGACTATTGGCGGTGCAATTTTTGCAGCAACGTTGTTTATTATTCAAATTTCGTTAAGTAGGCTTTTTACCATGTTTGCTGCTGGAGAGTCAATTAATGATCTTCCCGAAAAATGGTTAATTCCATTTTTATTTGTGTTTATGGAAGTGATTGTCTCTCTTTCTATATTACAATTTTGGATGCTTGCTGGTGAAGTATTTGACGCGCGACAAGCCAAACGATTGTTTAGTATTTTAGGTGCTGGCGGATCGGTGGCAGGAATGTTGGCAGGGTATTCCCTTAAACCATTTGTAAAATTGTTTGGATCAGAAAAATTGCTATACCTTACAATTTTCTTCATTGGTTTGTATGTCATTATGGGAATACTCATTAAAAAATACAGAGAGCCTGAGGATACACGAAAAAAGAAACCAGTATCAGAATCAAAAGAAAATAAAACAACATTCAAATTTGACCCCTATTTAAAATCAATCGCACTACTGATTGGACTGGCCGCATTTATTTCAAAGATAATTGATTATCAATTTAAGATGACAGCCGTACAGGCATTTCCAATCCAGGATGATTTGGTTGGTTTTTTTGGTACTTATTATATGGCAACTGGAGCTGCTACTATTTTTATGCAATTTTTTATTACTGGGGTAGTTCTAGCTCGTTTTGGTATGCTTGCTGGACTCCTATTTTTACCTATTTCACTCGCTTTTGGGACATCAGGTTTTCTAATGATTCCAATTCTTGCATCAGTATTTATGGCAAAATTTTCGGACCAAGTATTTAAATTTTCTATCAATAACGCCGCCCAAGAAATTCTCTGGCTACCCGTCCCCAAAGACCGAAAGAAACAAGCAAAGCCAGTCATTGATAGTGCAATAAGGGCAACACTAGAGGGCGTGGTAGGTATTATCATATTTGTTTTGGTGCAATTTCAATTCGTCCCAACTGATAAATTACACTACCTCAGTGTTATTGCTCTGGTAGGGATAATATTTTGGATATGGAATAGTATTCGATTGAAAAATGGATATGTAAAAACACTGATGCATGCAATCGAAAAAAGACAATTGAATTTGGAAGATGTAGAATTTGATATTACCGATAACCACATAATCCAAACTATTAATAAAACATTATTGGATAAGGACGAATTCAAGCAATTGTTTGGATTAGATCTGATTAAAACAATGCCCCTTGATCCATGGAAATCTACATTAGTTGAATTGTTTCAGAGTGGATCCATCAATGTAAAAAAAGCAGTACTTGAAATAGCAGGAAATCAATCCATGATAATTGATGACCAATTAATTATTGATGCCGCAAGGAACAGTACAGAAATAACGTCTGAAGCGATCGCCGTAGCGGGAAAAAGGAAACTTTTGCCAGTTTCGGATGATTTACACCAAAACTTATCGAATCCTGATTTAGAGATTAGATCAGCTAGCGCTTGTTCATTATTAAAAATGCACACTCATGAACATGATGCAAAAACAGTTTTGCAAAATTTATTAAATAGTAAGGATGTACATAATATAAGAGCAGGTCTCCAATTTTTAGATAGGCCTATGGGAATAATGAAGGATGAAGAATTGATTAATTTTCTACACCATAGTTCGCATGAAATTAGAGAAGAATCATTACGAATCGCTGCAAAAAGAGACAACCCGGAATTAATAGATCATATTATTGGAAATTTGGCCTATCCAAAAACTGCTATGCAGGCTCGACTTGCTCTTGGAGGGTTTGAAGAAGACTTAGTACTGCACAACCTAGATAAATTATTATTTAAAGAAGATAGCGAATTTCCAATTCGTATGGGAATTATCCGTTGTTTAAAACAATACAAGGTTGAAGACTCATTAAACATACTGCAAAAAGGTTTAAACGAGAATTACCTGATAATTTTAAGGGAAGTAACTAATTCATTAATTTCTGTTTCTAGAGGATACCCTGCCTCTACGGAGTTTATTAAAGAGATCGAATTGAATTTGGATCATATCGCACAAAGGGTATACCAATTGGTGTTGTTTCTGAATTGTTTACCTGATGATGATAATTGTTTTTTAATTAGAGATCATATTAGTAGTGATATAAAGAAATTAATTCGAATTATGTTGAAGTTGGGTGTTTTGCACGACCCTAAAACCCCCATAGAAACCTACATTCAATATGTAGCTAATCAAGATCCAGAGTTAATGCCTTATGTACTTGAGTTAGTGGATACCACTTTTTCCCAGGCAAATCGCAAATTAACTATGCCATTAATAGATATTGATATTGATGAAGTAATAGCTGGTAAAGAATTTTTTGATGAGTTATTGGTTGAATTTGATGATTTGATTCTCTTTTGGATTCATGGTGCGCATAAATGGAAAACTGCCATCGGACTAAATTACATTATCAAAAGTAATCGCCAGGATTTATTAGAAAAGATTGACTGGGATAAAATCCAGAATACCATATTTATTGATCAATTATTCAATCGGATTGAAGATAAATCTGGAAAAATTAAGGAAATGATTCCGTCAAAAATGTTCAATTTCAAAAAGGAGACAGATATGTATTCAATACTCGAAAAAACTATCCTGTTAAAATCAGTAGATTTATTTAAGAATATCCCTGGGGATGTACTTACCAGGATTGCTCAAATCTCCGAAGAAACCTTTCACTCGGAAGAAAAACTAATGTTCTCTGAAGGAGATTATGGTGATTCTATGTATATCGTTGTGGATGGAAACGTAAGGATCCATAAGGGAGAACATCATATTGTAACCCTTGGTAAAAGTACGGTATTAGGCGAAATGGCACTCTTGGATCAAGAGCCGCGTTCAGCAGATGCAACGGCAGAAGCGGAAACAACAGTACTAAAAATTGAACAGGATGGTTTCTACGAATTAATGGCCGGAAATTCTGAGATTATGCAACAAATTATCAAAATGCTCTCCGGAAGGCTACGGGATACAAATATAAAGTTACAGGAGGCCCTGGCAAAATAATCAGGTAATTTAAGGTTTTCTGGAATTGTTACGAAATATACCTAATTATTAAAGTTGAGGATAAGATATACTGCCATAGACCAAGCAAGCATTACAGCATTTTTGATAAATATATTAGAAATGTCCTTTAAATTTTTCTACTGGATATTTCCGAATATTCTTTTCCATTTTTTTCTTTATTGCATCGGTAATATCGATCTTGTTTCTATTACAGAACGCCAAGGCATATATCAATATATCAGCGATTTCATCAATCGCATTATCCCTCGTTTCATTTGCTTTCATCACATCTTGCGCCTGATCTAGACTGAGCCATTGAAATATTTCCATCAGTTCTGCTGCTTCGATGGAAAGCGACATGGCCAGGTTCTTTGGACTATGAAACTGTTTCCATTCTCTTTCATCCACAAAGGATTCTACAATTAATTTTAATTCATGTATGGTAGTTTTATTATCAGGCATTAACTAAATATACCACCCCTTCTATAACAATATGAGTGTAACAAAAAACCCCGCTACTCGGCGGGGCTTGATGTGTTTTTAATAATTTCATTCCTCCTCATCAGAAGTAATGACGTTCTTTTTTGATTCCATGAAAAACATGACGATTAAGCCAATTAATACAGCCATCATTACAAACAATGGTGGATTGGTGGGTATTGCCTCAACAGCTGCGTGATAAACTGGCATAATTGCTAAAATAACCTGAATTACAATTATAGCAGGTACTATTTCTTTCAGTTGTTGGCCTGACATCCATTTCGGAAGCATCCAAAATAAAATGGCAATACAAAGTAAACCAGCCCCATGGTGTTCTGCCATTGTAGTGACTCCAATTGAGTGCGTCCAGCCATTCATTTCAGAAATCATACTCCCACCAAACAGCATCATCAGGCCCTGTATCAATTGCAAACCTGCAAATATCTTGAAAAGAAGTTTAAGGTTCATACGATTTTCTCCTTATGTTTATTGTTTTATATCCATATCTACCCAGAATCCCACAAAACAAAAACCCCGTTGCTGCGGGGCTCTTGCTTCAATGTTTTGAGTGGAGGATAATTTATCAAAAAATCAACCATGCTTATTTTTTGCTATACACATAAAACAAAATAGCAAATACAACCCATATACCGGATTCTACTAATTGGGCCGTTGACGCCGGTAACGCACCGGTGGTCACGTGGTAGATATTCATGACTACCGGAATTAAGGCAATTATGACGTAGGCCAACCCAGCCTTGGACAGGTCATCACCCAGCCAGGCAGGCAACATCCAGGTCACAATGAGTAAAGATGCATAGGCCACAAACATAAACTGCGTAAACAGTTTGATTTCATCAGTAAATGTCATGCCATAGCTTTCCATCATAGATGCCGGTGCAACCAATATCATCACCGTCATCAATGCACCCATACCAAAATAAATACGAAATACGAGTTTAAGATTCATAATAGCTCCTTTAGGATTTATATAGTTAACTAATGGTGTTAATATAAGCGCAAATGCATAAACAAAAAAACCGGATACAATGCGGGGATTGTGATGTATATATATCTTCTATGCGCTTGGTGGCGACATTTCTTCAACTTTATAGATTTCACGCTTTACAATATGCTCAGCCATGATATCGGCAACGGGTGAATTTGGATTGTTAACCATTTGAGACATTTTTTGCATGTCAACATCAAATAATTGAACCATGGCTGTGTTATCATTCACTTTACCTACCCGAGTGCGAGTTTCATCTGCGAAATCTTTTCTATTACCTGGGTCAGCATCAAACACTGCTTTCCAGCTATCATAAGAACTTTTGATATGTACAATTATTAGTAAGTCCATTTGTTACTCCTATTTATTTTTTTTATCTAGATGTTTTAACATATAAAATTAAGCAAAATTTTCAATCAATTGCGTACCACTTTTTAACAAAATAAGTATCGTAAGGAAGTTATTTAAAAAAAACCGCTAATTTGGGGCTCTTTCTTCAATCCTTGGTTGAGGTTATTTTAAAATAAATTTAATTTAGCTTTGTTGGACCTGGAAAAAACATATTTGTCGTTTGCTGGTAGTCTTTATAGGCTGGCCTTTTCTGCACAGAATAATACTCAGCGGGTACCGCTCCAGTATAAGTAACTAAAGTGACATACATTATCCTTGATGTCATAAGCAAACCCACTCCTAGTAGCACGAAGATAATTACAGATATGTTATGGTAGAGTTGTAACCAAGACGGTATTGATGCAAGCACTAAAGCATTCCAAACCATCCATTCAGCAAAATAATTCGGATGACGGCTGTATTGCCATAAACCAATATTACACACCGTATTGCGCGCTCCTGACTTTTTCATAGCCCGCAGAAACTTGAGTTTTTGTGCATCAGCCACGGATTCCATAATAAATGAAGCTAGCCAAATAACGATACCGATGATTTCAAAAATAGATATTTCTTCGCTTGGGTTACTAGCAATTATGAAGGCAGGAAAGGCTAAAAAAGCAGTGTTCGCTACGCCTTGCACGATTGCTTCTATTTGCATTGCCAGGGCTGTATTTATTTTGCCTGCTTTGTTCCAGCGTTTCTTTTGAAATTCGTATCGGGGTAGTTCTTTATCCAAATGACCAGATATCAGTAATTTTATTGCGCCTAACCCCATACGACTGCCAGCAAGTATATAGGCAATACTAACAATAGCTACCCTTAGGTTATCACCTTCACCATATATCCAGGTGAGAATTCCGATAACAGTGAGACCCCATGGCCAGCCGATATCAACATAAGACATTCGACCGGTGCGCCATATTGGAACGCAAACAACAAAAGCAAATAATACTAACTGGGCGACCCCGTTAACTAATGACAAAGCGAAGAACTGCTCAGTAAAAAGCAATAATAGCCAACCGGAAACAAACGAGAGTAAAGGTGTAAAATATACTATTCTCCACATTTCAATATCTTTTGATTATCATTCATAATAAATAAATGTAATAATAAATACGGGAAAACAAAAAAACCCGAGCTAATGGGCGGAGCTTGATGTGTTTATTATTTATACCTGTTTCCAAAATGTTATTACAGGTTTTATTATAGCCAATAACGTAATAACCAAATACCAATACCAGTCTAAATAGAGTGATGGTTGCCATAGTTTAGCAACCATTAGTCCTAATGAAAAACTCGCAAGGCCCACTAACCTAATGTCAATATGTGGAAACATAAATCCCCACATTCTTATAATTAAACTCTTTTTCATTTTATACTCCTTTTTTCGAGCCAGCGACGCTTCATAATAACAATATTACAAACCAACAACCCTAAATGTCTATAAACAAAAAACCCCGCTAATGGGCGGGGATTTAGATTGAAAAATAGGATACTTGTTGTTTTCCCAAGGGCAGCATCTATTGTAATGAATACTCCACTGTAAACAACATAATGCAAATAATCATTAATGATAAAGAAGGCAATCTCTTGAAGTATGGTGTATTTACTCGAAAATGAGTGAATAAGGCTGCACCCATTAACAAAGCGATACCGCTTGAACCAATTAATACGAGCTGGGCTGAATCACTTTGAATCATAACCGCAAATGTGAGTTTAAATATCCCAACCATATCCCTAAGCCAATCAGGTAGCTGGAATTGCTTGAATTCTTCTATAATATTACTATAACGTACTACCCATACAAAGAGAATGGATACACCTACTATTATTTTTAACGCATCATTTATTAAAAAAATAGTTTCCATAATATTCCTTTAATTATTGGATAATTATTCAAAAAGTGGGCACAAAGTTAAATCACCTGAAAAGCAGAACTGAAACAGTAATTTTGACCATCAAAAAATAACCCTGAAATGTGCGCAGCTGTTTCTTTACAGTCTCCCTACCCCATGCTTTGTCTGCTGTATGGGTAAACTATAGTTAAAAAGCCAGTGACACTAAATGTCTATAAACAAAAAACCACACTACTGGGTGGAATTCGGCGCGTACATAGTTTAATTATTTTTCTACCCTTACCCAACCAAAGTAATGGTTTAACCCTCTTATGATAAGGCCAAATAGTATAGCGAAAAATATCCAGGAAGGCACTAAAGTGAATACACTGGGGAGTATAAAACCCAGTAGCATCACTAAACCATAAAAAAACAATATCGGTAATACTGCTTCTTGTTTTTTAATAAAATTTTCCTCATTAAAACTCAAATCTCTTCTCGCAGCCTTTGCTCTTGCGGATTTGATATTGAGTTCCATGAATCGGTTATACAGTTTTTTCATTCTCAAATCTACCCATCATCATCTTTACAAACAAAAAACACCGCTGGTGCACGGAGAACATTACACTCAGCGAACAATATTGTTTTTCATATAAATTTATGATTGCAGGTTCGAATCCTGCTACATCAAATTAAAAAATAGAAAGCCACTATATAGAAGCTTTTTTACTATTTAAATTATAATTATCTAAATAAGGACTATTGTATGACTGAAAATCATAAACTATTCTTTAATCAACGAATTATACAAGGCTGTCTTTTTATGCTTGCAGTTATTGCTTTATTTGGCGGAGGATTGCAAATGTATTTAGGTGAACCAGAAACAAATCCTAGGCTCGATAACATTCATCGTTTTATGGCTGGAGTTTATTTTTCAATGGGCCCTCTAGCAATTTGGACAGCAATCACTATTAGAAAGCATAATGAGCTTATCTTCTTTCTTGCATTTAGTGTATTTATGGCAGGCTTAGGTAGACTTATATCTATGAGCATTGTAGGTCTTCCAGGAAAGATATTTTTAATATATCTATTACCTGAGTTAATTCTTCCCTTAATAATGGTAGTATCACAAATTGGTGTAAATAGAAAAAACAACAATTAAAATAGTAATGTGGATTTAAAAAAAACCTACGAATGTGTAGCTTGATGTACCAATTAACTATTTTCTATCATCTCCAATTGATAGACTTCTAACCCTTCAATCATATGCTTGATATTATCCATACAACTATTTAAATGCTGCGATTGAAGATGTGCATCCAAATGTGATTTGCTTTTCCAGTTTTCGTAAAAAATATAAATTGCAGGATTCTCTATTGAACGATGTAAGTCGTAATTAACACAACCATCTTCAGAGCGAGTAGGAAAAAGTAACTTCCTTAAGTTTATACCTACTTCATCAGTATATTCATTTTTGGCAATAACTTTTGCTACTACGGTTAGCAGTTTCATTTCAAACTCTCCTTCTTATTATAAATATAATATTACACCAAATCACCCTCGGGCTTAGCGTCATTTTCGAAATCTGTATGTTCCACAACCCATTTATTTAAGCTAGGAATTACCCAAAAAAAGTATATACCAAAAGTTAAAAAGGTCAGTATCATCCACTTTATCCATAAACCTATTAGAGAAAATCCTCCACCAGTAAATATTAATCTTTTCCCATTAATCATAGTATGTTTGGAACGCCATTTATGAAACATGCACAAAGACCATGGATAACCAATACCGAATGTTACAACAGTAATTATCCAACCAAGAATTGCTGTGCCAATATATGTAGCAGCGCCTCCATCAAAGGTAAATTGTTCTGATTTTGCCATTATATCCTCCTATTGAAATAAATATTACACCCCAACAATCCTAATTGTCTAGAAACAAAAAACCCCGCTAATGAGGTTCAATTACAATTCTATGTATTTTTTCAATGATTTATGCTTTCCAACTCATGTTAGATTAAATTTATAATGCAAATTATAATGCAAATTATTTCATTTGTTTAATTAGAATATAATCGCCAAAAGTTTCCAAAGTCACAGTTACAGATTCATTATTCCGGTTCCGCCAAAACCAACCATGATAGCCATCAAATTTAGACTTGAATTCACCACTATCAGAATTCGTCATTCGCCCTTTTTTATAACTAATAGACTTTTGAGAACCATTGTATCCATCACCATGTAAATTATAATTTAATCCCCCATTTTGGGTTGTCCATTTATACTTAGCAATGGAACCTTTTTTCATTTCTAACTTTATTTCAATGGCTTCGTCAGGTGCGATTACAAATTCCATTACATCCTGGTTTTCTTTACCGGTTTCAGATTCCACCATTAACTCATCTTTTGCACCAATGTTTTCTTTTAGAAAATCTTGCTTCAACCTGGTTTTAATTTCTCCCATTTTCTTTAAACCTAATAATTCACCAACACCAGTTGGGTCAGTACCATATTCTGCTGGTAAAACAAAAAGTATCAACAAAGCACATCCCACACAAATAGCAACCATTGTAGATTTCAAAAGTTGTGAAGATGTGGGTAAATCATTTTCTGATGGTTTGTGTGTATTAAACATTATTTCACCTATTATGAATTGAAATATCCAAAAAGTTGATATCCAGTTAGCATGAAACCCAAT
>Ga0208765_1002542_pt1 | contig 10071 bp, 7 predicted proteins | sample ETNtaG_2_FD_185783 | JGI IMG/M metagenome (GOLD analysis project Ga0208765, IMG submission 185783) | Marine microbial and viral communities from oxygen minimum zone, Eastern Pacific Ocean - ETNP201406SV203 (SPAdes) (version 2) | ecosystem: Environmental > Aquatic > Marine > Oceanic ... | reverse complement strand
TATGCGATTAAACTGGAGCAGGGAAGAAGTCGATAGTAAACTACACAGTATCATGAAAAATATCCATGAAGCCTGTGTCAACCATGGAGAAGACAATGGATCTGTCAACTATGTAAAAGGTGCAAATATTGCAGGCTTTATTAAAGTAGCAGATACAATGCTGGATCAGGGTGTTGTCTAATATATTACATTGATAATAGTAAAAAAGCCCCATTAACGGGGCTTTTTTATTGTAACAGTTAGAATTTTAAATTCCGCTGGATTCTTCTTCATCCATAATCTCAGGTTTCTTTTCTTCCGGTTTTTGGATCATGCCTTGACCTGTCATACCATTCAGTGTGGTAAGGCATGGGGATTCAAGCCTGTACCAGTCTACGTATGACCCGGATTTGACCAGAGAATCCTTCGAGATCCAATCCAGATTCAGACGGTCATGTTTTCTTTTTGGATCAATGGTGAAATACGCAACGTGGAGGCTGGTGATATTCTGAAAGAAATGGCTTCCAAAGGATGGGTCAACAGGCATATCATCTCGGCCAACTTCAATGATGACCTTGGCTTGGGATATCTGGCGCCAGTTTACAGGAATTCCCAGCCATGGATCCGTCGATCCCCATCGCCCAGGACCGCACAGGATATAATGCGTATCCAATGTAAAGTTTTGGTTCATTCTCTCTACTTCTTTTGCGATCTCCTGGGTTTTTGCAGGATCAAATGACTCGGGACGTACAACGATAAGATCTTTGACTGTATCAATGTTTCCACCTCCAAGGGTGATATTGCTTTTGCAAAAGATCCTTGATATGTCCTGACCATGTTTCAGCGTTTTTTGGAGACCGGTCAGGACCATGGGTTTGATCTGGAGCAAACAAAACTCCGGTTTGACACCTTTACTAAGGTTAACCGCAAATTCGATCTCCACGGGGCAGCCCAAAGCTTTTTTTCCAATAGCTAAGATCTCTTTAGATAGTTTGGCGAAAGGTATAGTATCCCATTTTAGAATAGGAGCAAATGAAACGATCCGCGTCCCTGGCTTTGATAGGGAGTCGCGTAGCGTATTGTCTTCTTTAGAGATCACACTGCCCAGCCATTTTAATGATCCGTCTTCTTCTGCATCTTTCAAGGAGTAAATGTTTAGATCTTCGTCAGATTTATCTTTGGATTGTAAAGGCATTCCATAAAACTGATTTTGTGAATTCTGACGGGTAGCCTTTGTAGAATAGAACTGGGGCAGGATAGTGGGATACTCAGGAGAGATCTGCAGGCATTTTTCTCCGTCCACGATAGTTCGGCCAAACCCCAGGGCCAAATAGGCCACGCCTTCATTCCGCTTCATATAAGAAACTGGATAATAGTTTATGCTCTTTAATACACCGCTGAAGGTTGGGTAGAACCGTCTACTTTTATAAGGCTGCCCCACAATTTCCTGGATGATCACAGCCATTTTTTCTTCCTCGATCCTATGTGCAGTGGTGTCAAGTAAGGATTTAGCTTCACCTTTAAAAGTAGATGCATATACCTGTTTGATGGCAGAGATTAAATCATTCAACCTTTTTTTAGGGGACCTGGAATTATTGGGCACCATGTAGGTCTCATAGGTCCCGGCTAGGGGTTGGTATTGGGAATCTTCCAGCAGGCTGGAAGACCGTACGGCAAGGGGGTGCTTGTTATTCTTAATAAAGGATTCCAGTTTAAGCATGAGGTCAATCGAGAGCCTTGATTTATCAAAGGCTTTCTCTAATGCTCTATTATTGGTGATATTCAGCGCTTTTTCCCACAGATCATTATCTTTCATGAAACGATCGAATTCATCTGTACCAATCACGGCACACTGGGGTACGCAAATTTTGATAGCATCAAATTTTTCCTGGATGCCGGATCGGTTGATCATGGCTCGGGCAAAGCCCAATCCACGCGCCTTACCGCCCAGAGATCCTCCACACAGACGAAAGAAATCAGATTTTTCCCTATTGAACCTGGCAGACATATAATCCAATACGTGGGCCTTCGAATCTTCTTTCTCTGTTCGTAATTGATCCAGTAAATAGGACCGAAGTAATTCTCCGGTCTTAAATTCATGAGCAAAAACTGGGCGCAGTTTTGACGCCAGTCCAAACTCTGTCCTGGCCGCCAGCCAGTTTGAAAAGTGATGGCTTTTGGCATGGTGGATCAGGGAGTCCACCGGGATATCTTCAATGCCTTGGATAAACTCTTTGATCGTTTTTGCCTTACCCACCTCCGTATTATCAGGGAGCCGGAAGATGAAATCTCCAAAACCAAAATTCTGGACCATAAATCTGCGGAGGTCGTTCAGGAGTGTGTGAGACCCTTTGTGAAGGAAATCAGCATCTACTTCTTCTGCCATTTTTTGATTTTCTTCTTGCGTGGATTGCAGCATGATGGGTATGGATGGATCAACCGACCTTACCCATTTTGCAAATTTCAATCCTGCTTCCGATTGCTTAATACCTTTTTTTGGAAATCGAACATCAGAAATAACACCGATCATGTTATTGCCGTATTTTTTAATAAAATGTTGTGCTGTCTCATAATTCGGTGTTAGAAGGATCTTGGCTCGTCCACGTAGGTGAAGCAGGCGTCGGGATTGGCTCAGACTGCGATTCATTAAATTCTTTGTCTGGTACATGATTTCCTTATAGATCAGGGGCAGAAGTATAGAATACATCCGAGGTGAATCTTCTATGAGTAAGATGGATCTTACATCTCCTTTAGTAATATCCTGTTTTGCATTCTTTCTGTCTTCCACATATTTGATGATCGCGGGAAAAACACTGGCATCTCCAGACCATATAAATATTCTATCTATAGATTTTGGAGTGATCATATCAGGTAATTGTTTAAGTTCTGTCTCATCAAATGCTAACAGGATCACTGGTTTTCTAGGGTACATGTTTTTGATGGCAGTTCCCAGGGAAATTGGATCCTGGTCTTCGATGCGAAGCATGACAATCACAAGATCAAATTTCTTTTTGGTGATTATTTTTATGGCTTCATGGCCTGTTGAAACTCGAGTTACTCTCGGTGCGTAATTAAAATTCATTCCGATATATTCTGTCAGGATTTGTTCGGTTAGATGACCGTCTTCTTCCAGGATAAAGGCGTCATAAGGGCTTGCAACAAGCATAATTTCATGGATCCTGTGAGGCATCAGATCCTGAAAATCAATTTGTGAGTTATTACCGACGAAAAAATCAGCCATGGTTGAAGTTAAACAACTCATCAAAAAAAAAGAATATCCATCCAAAGGACTTTGGGAAGTATAAAGTAAACCATTTAATTTCGGTTATAGGAAATGGCTTTTTTGACAAATATTACAGCCCTGAAATCATTGGGGTATTTATTTAAAAGTTTACTATTTACGCACCAATGCCTTTTATGTAACGTAGGTGACCCAAATACACCGGATTCTTTTGCACCCTTTGAAATTCCAGGATATAGTATACAGTCTGACCGAATAGATTGCAAAAGGACTGGGTGATGCCTTGGAAATACTTCTTAAGATATGTTTTGGCTACACTATTATCATAAAAAATGATTCGAACACTGAGAGCATTTAACCTTAGAGGAAAAAACATCTTGATCCGGGTGGATTTTAATGTTCCCTTGGATGGGGAAAAGGTTACGAATAATTTTCGTATCAAAGCAGCCATGCCGACAATCAATACCTGTCTGGAAGGCGGTGCAGCTGTTGTACTCATGTCTCATTTAGGTAGGCCCGAAGGTAAGGAAGACAAAAAATTAAGTCTAATACCTATCGGTGAAGAATTAGCTGGGCTCATGGAAATGCCTATTAAATTTTCTGATAATTGTATTTCTGCTGATGCATTAGATACATCCCTGAGTCTCAAAGCAGGTGAAATTCACCTGCTTGAAAACCTGAGATTTAATCCGGGTGAAAAGGCAAATGATACAGAGTTTGCATCCCAACTGGCCCGTCATGGACAGATTTATATCAATGATGCTTTTGGTACCGCTCATCGTTCTCATGCTTCGAATGTAGGCGTTGTTTCACCATTTAAGCATGCCGGGATAGGATGGCTCATGGATAAGGAACTTAATTTTTTAGAACGGTTCATGATTAAGCCGCAGCGCCCCCTGACACTTATTCTTGGCGGAGCGAAAATCGGAACAAAACTTGGCTTGATTGAACAGTTTTTATCCAAGGCAGATCATATTCTTATTGGCGGTGGTATGGCATTTACATTCTTGAAAGCACGAGGCAAAAACGTGGGTGGCTCTCTTGTGGATGAAACTATGGTTCCCCTTGCCAAGGCTATTATCAATAAAGCACGAACTAAAAGTGTAAAATTAATCTTACCCAATGATGTGATATGCGGCGACACCCTTGACGATTCTGAACCAAAGGGATCTTATTTGATCCATGAAATCCCCAGTGGATTGATGGGGTTGGATATTGGGCCCGAAACACTGGCAAAATTCAATAGTATATTGGGTCAGTCGCAAACAGTTGTGTGGAATGGACCTATGGGCGTATTTGAAGTGGATGGATTTGAAGATGGTACACGGGGAATGGGAATTCACCTGGCGAATTGTGCCAGCAATGATACTAAAGTTATTGTGGGCGGTGGTGATACGGCTGCTGCCTTGGAGACTTTTGGTTTACTAAAAGAAATGACCCATGTTTCAACGGGTGGCGGTGCATCCCTTGAACTTTTAAGCGGTAACCGTCTTCCAGCCTTGGAAGCATTAGAAAGTTAGGATGAAAAAAAAACCAATTATCGCCGGGAACTGGAAGATGAATAAAACCCCAACAGATGGGGGGTCTTTCGTCGATAGAACGGTGAATTTACTTTTGGATATCAAATACGTATCTGTTATTTTCGCCCCGCCTTTTACGGGACTCTTTGACATGGATATAAAACCGCCGTTCTATTCTGCGGCGCAAAACTGTCATTGGGAAGATTCCGGTGCCTTCACAGGTGAAATTTCTGTCTCAATGATTCGGGACTGCGGTGCTGAGTATGTAATCCTTGGTCATTCAGAACGCCGCCATGTATTCGGCGAATCTGATGATTGGGTGAACCGAAAAGTAAAGGCAGTGTTGGCTGGTGGCTTGCAACCCATTCTATGCATTGGCGAAACTTTAGAACAACGGGAATCCGGGCAAACGGATCTGGTGCTGAAAAGCCAGCTGGAGCTGGGAATGAAAGATGTAGATGAACTGGAGCATTGTGTGGTTGCCTATGAACCGGTTTGGGCTATAGGAACAGGGGTGACCGCGGATAGTGAGCAAGTTGAACTGGCTCATAAAGTTTTGAGGAAAATCCTGGCTGAATTATACCCGGGGTTAAGTAATTTTCATGTGCTGTACGGTGGCTCTGTAAAATCGGTTAACGCTGGTGACCTCATTCAAGTACCCGGGGTTGACGGATTTTTGATAGGAGGTGCAAGTTTAGACGTAGAATCATTTACGTCCATAATACGAACTGTTGAAACAGTTCAGGAGAATACATTATGACAGGTTTTTTAATCGTAATTCATACTATTGTGAGCTTATTGCTTATTGCTGTGGTGTTGATGCAGGCCAGCCAAGGAGGCGGTCTATCCGGTACATTTGGAGGTAATGCGGCCAGTTCCGTTCTTGGGGGCCAGAACGCAGGGAATGTATTGAGTAAGATCACAACCTGGCTCGCAACCATATTTCTAACCTTGGCAGTGGTGATTAGTATGCTCACCGGTCCATCAGATACTGGAGCAACGTCACTGGTGAAACAAGCCGCTGAGAATCGTCCTGCAGTTCCTCCTACTGATATAATTGACCCGGATGGTGAAGGGACTCTGGATCTTGGTGGAGGAGAATAATTTAATAGCCGAAGTGGTGGAACTGGTAGACACGCTGTCTTGAGGGGGCAGTGGGGGAAACCCCGTGCCGGTTCGAGTCCGGCTTTCGGCACAGCTTTGAAAAGCCCTGTTTAAACAGGGCTTTTTTTATGTGTAGTGTGACCAAAAAGTGTCCAAATAAATTTCCCTAATTTTTTAAAAGTCATCATCCAACAAACAAAAAACCCCACGAATGTGGGGCTTTGATAAATAAATAACTAATTCAAGTAGTAAAGAAATCAAATATGTCTGCTGTCATCAGGATAATTTAATTTCTTTTCTATTTAATATAGTAATCAGAAGAGTTACTTTTTTTCACATAATATTCATAAGATTACCTGTATGGATAATTCATCAAAAAGGCAAATAAGCCAAACGCAATCAATTCTATTTTCAAGCGCAGCTTTTGTTATTGTCGTAGCTGGAATGCGCGCTGCGCAGGATGTCCTGATCCCTTTTTTGCTGGCTATTTTTATTGCGACAATCTGCAATCCACTGGTTGTTTTCCTACAAAAAAAACGTATTCCTCAGGCGTTTGCTATCTTTTTTGTATTTCTGATGATGATTGCTTTTGGATTTGGAATTACTAGTTTACTTGGAACATCATTGAATGAGTTCTCTAATAATTTTCCTCAATACCAAATTCTGTTAAAAAGTTATGCAGAAGATGCAATTAGTTTTCTTGAAAACAGAGGAGTTTCCATTTCTGGCCAAATTCTGTTAGAGCAATTTGACCCTGGTGCAGTTATGTCTTTAACATCCGGTATTCTTTCTAGACTTGGGAGTATTGTCACTAATACGTTGCTAATTATACTTATGGTTGTATTTATGCTGATAGAGGCCAACATATATAAAGATAAAATCATGAAGATATTTAAGGGAACGGATGAGAGGCTTGAACAATTCACATCTTTTACGTATACAGTAAAGCGCTATATGTTGATTAAGACTGCATTAAGTATGGCTACGGGAATTTTTGCTACGGTTTGGCTCATCATACTTGATGTGAACTACCCCTTCCTATGGGGTTTTTTAACTTTTCTGCTTAATTATATACCCACCATTGGGTCCAATATTGCAGCTATTCCTCCAGTATTGATGGCTCTGATACAATATGATTTGTTTTTCATGTTTCTTGTTGCTCTTGGTTATATAGTTATTAATAATGTTATTGGCAGTTTTCTTGAGCCTCGCATCATGGGACACGGTATGGGGATTTCTCCATTGATTGTGTTTGTATCATTGATATTTTGGGGGTGGATATTTGGTCCTATTGGAATGATACTTTGCGTTCCCATGACTACAATTATAAAAATTGCATTTGCAAATACAGAAAAGACTCAGTGGATCAGTACACTTCTTGAGTCTCCAGTCCGTTCAACTTTTAGAAAAGAGTTATAATACTTACCTGATGGATGATGAATGGGTATTCTTAGGATACCTATTACCATAAATGATATAATCCCATTTTCTGTATATCCATTCCAAAATTGAAAAACATCTCTATATTTGGTACTTTTTTTATTTTTTCAATCGGTTGCCCAAATCATCCCATTAGTTTAGATTTCCCGGCTTACAGTCTGTCGAAGATGATAAAAAAACTCATATTAACACTTTCAATCACAATTGCCATACCACTGACGGCGCAGGATATTTCTATTTTCTTCTTGAAAGATGGATCTATTATACAGGGACAAGTGGTTAACGAGAACCAGCATCGGATATTCTTAAAGACGGAACAAGGAACAATCAAAATTCTTCCTGCAGATATCTTGGGCAGGGAAGATACCGCGAAGAAGGGTGATCTGACTTTTATATCAGAGCGACTCGAATATCTACAGGGCAATGTGAATCACTTGACAGGGCAGGTAAATCATTGGAATGATTCCTTAAAAATTGCCCTAGAAGATATTTATGAATTATTTAAGAATCTGGAAGTATTGCAAAATGAGTTTGAGATTGATTTATTGAGGCTTCACTCCCAGGGCAGAGAACAGAAAAAGAAGATTGAATATGTTCAGGATGACCTAGTGAATCAACGGGTTGATATTGCATCCAACAGGCAGGAAATGGGTGGCATTGATGATACGGTATCAACGTTAAACCAGCAGTTTAATCAAGCAAAACAGAAACTGGATGTTACTGCAAATCAGTCCTATTTATTGTCTGGAAATCTATCCAACATAAAAAAAGACATTCAATCTTTAAAAGATGGTCAGGAAAACCAGAAAAATCAGATAGATATGATGGCTGGTGCATTGGCAAATAACATCCAGGAAGTTATTCGAGTTCAAGATAAGTTTGGTGCCGTAGAAGATGGTGTTGAAAATAATCAGTCAGGAATCAGGGAATTAAATAAAAATCTGGATGCACAGACAGAAGAACTTGCACAGGGTATGGAAACGATGCTGAACGATTTGACTGCGCAGCTTGATGCCATCAATGAAACCATAGAGAATATGGATAAAAATGCTTTGAAGGCCCGAAAAAAGCTCACAACGGACCTGGGTGATCTGAAAAATGAATTAGGGATTCTAGACAATAAGGTTACTACGCTTGCTAGGGACCTACGTGTAACGGATGAAAAATTAAATACTTTAGATGGTTCGGTCAATTCACTAAATGGGTCAGTCAATTCACTAAATGGGTCAGTCAAATCACTGGATGGCACGATGAGTAAAATGGATGACAGAATAACAAAGCTCAAGAAGCAAGTGGATGCATTACCAACCCCAGAATAGCTATTCTATTCTGCTAAACTTCAGTATTTTGTATTAAAATCCAGTCCATTTTTTGTGGTTTTTTATTAATTTAAACTTTTTCAAAACATCGAGGTTAGCATGTGGCGGCTCATGAGAACGATTATATTTTTTCTTACTTTTACCCTGGCATTTTCACAGGATCCTGAAACGTTTTTCGCTACAGGTGAAGCTCAATTATCGTCCGGTGATTTGGATGGTGCCGAATCTTCCTTTAACGCTGCTCTTAAGACCGATCCATCTTTTGCACCTGCTTACCAGGGATTATCAAAACTATATCTCCATAAGGGTGATTTAAAAAAAGCAAACGAATATTCCAACCAAGCTGTACAGGCTGATGAAGATTTTCGTGACTGGGTAATACAAATTGGTAAAATCACGGAACACGTCCAGAATGGGAATCGTAATGTGCAGCAGGGATTGCATGAAGAAGCCATCAAGGAATACGACGCCATAGCGCAGGCACACCCTTATTTCCCCGATGCAGAATTCTATAAAGGACTAACTCGTTTTAGACAGAAGGATATTGAGAGTGCAGCACGTCATTTCAGCAATGCGTTGAAAATTTACCCTGAACATAAAAAAGCCAGGAAGGGGCTAGATAATGTTACAAAACAGTTCCTGAATGCGGGAAATAGTTCCTATAAACTAGGTAATCTGGGGAAAGCCACCAGCTACTATAACAAAGCCCTTGAATTTGACCCGAATTTTTACCTCGCATATTTCCAGCTGGGTGTTCTGCAAAAGAAACAGGGAAAATCAAAAATGGCTATTGCTACTTTAAATAAAGTCCTTGAGATAAAACCGGACCATGATAAAACTTGGTTTACATTAGGAACTGCATATGAATCAGATGGTGATGTGGAAGATGCAATTATACATTATAATAAAGCAATTGAAATCAATCCTGGTTATTCTAAGGCTTATGGTAACCTGGGAAAACTCTTTACAGAAAAACAAAAGTATAAACAGGCAGAAGATATATTAAAAATGGTCACACAGATCGATCCTGGATATGCAGATGGGTTTATGCGCCTGGGTCTTTTATATGTTGAACAGGAAAGGTATAAGGATGCTGCCGAGAATCTGGCAATGGCAACAAGTTTAGATGATAAGGATTATAATAAATTCTTTAATCTGGCTTCCGCGTACAACCATCTTGAAAAATGGAACAAAGCAGCAAGTGCTGCACAATCCTGTATTGACCTTAAAAAGAAATTTGGCGGTGGTTGGCTTGAACTGGGTTTAGCCGAGATGGGGCGAAAAAATAGAACCCGTGCTAAAAAACATTTTGAACAAGCTCGAAAGGACCGGGATTGGCGTAAAATGGCGGAACGAAAGATCGATGAGATCAATAATCCGGCTAAATACGAAAAATAAATAATGTCTAAAGCCGCAATCAAAGGCGTTGTATTTGATTTAGATAATACGCTACTTGACTTCATGCAAA
>Ga0208765_1002539_pt1 | contig 10076 bp, 7 predicted proteins | sample ETNtaG_2_FD_185783 | JGI IMG/M metagenome (GOLD analysis project Ga0208765, IMG submission 185783) | Marine microbial and viral communities from oxygen minimum zone, Eastern Pacific Ocean - ETNP201406SV203 (SPAdes) (version 2) | ecosystem: Environmental > Aquatic > Marine > Oceanic ... | reverse complement strand
CTCCATAATCGTCCAGATATTTTTTGGCAATCTCCTGCCGTAATGGAAGGATTCCTTGGGTATGGGTGTATTGGGCGGGTTTCTTCGAGAGGCTTTCAATGACGGTTGTTAACGCTTCGGGTGGCGCCTGGAAATCGGGTTCTCCAACTTCCAGATGGATGATGTCCCTGCCTTCTGCCTCAAGCTGTTGGGCCCGAGCCAAAACTTCCATCGCCAAAAAAGAACTGATGCTGTCCAGATGTTCCGTCATGATTTTTTAGTGAAAAAAGTCTTTTTAAAAACTTTGAATCTCAAGTTCTATTCCAACGATAGACGTTCCAAGACACAAGGCAACTTCACTTTGTGTTTTTGCCGAATTGATGAAGATGAAAATTATGCATTCGGTTGATTTCTTCTCATTCATGATTAGGTCTGTCAGTATAAAAAAATCCATCAATGCCAAAGCTTCTATAGAGACTGGGGTGTTTATGGAAGATATTGTGTTCAGCAAAAATTCTGGAAATTGGATGGGATTTCAATTAATTTGACCATTAAGAAAAATGAGTTTGAAACGAATTCATCAATCACACATTCAATTTCACAGGTGGCTGAAACCTGATTAGAATATTTTAAACTTCAAAAAACGTCTGATAAGAACAGGAGCATGTTGCACAGGAAAGAACTGAGACAATATTTTGAGCTTTACTGCAAACCCTCAGCGGTTGACAAGAAGGGACAAAAGCTGGGTCCCGAATATGAAAGCCTGATTGTGATTCCGGATTGTAATGACATATCCGGACAAACCTATGTCCCTCTCGGGATGGAAGGAGATGATGGTGTTCCGGGAGTCCTTCAGCGATTCCAGGAATTCGGACAAATGGTGGGGGAAGTTTGGGAAGGAAAGTACGAAGGTGAAAATCTGGTTGGACTTGAGAATCAAGAGGGAGCGAGCATCACCATCGAACCTGGTGGACAGATTGAACTCTCCGATCAGCCAAGGGATCATCTCAGTCAGGTTGAGTCTTCAACCAGGAGTTTTGTCCGAAACCTGAAAGAAAGCATTCGCCCCATCGAAGGACGATTGATGTTTTTGGGAGCCCAGCCACTTTTTGATCTGGATTCGATTTCTCTCTCCCCAAAGAGACGTTACCATATTATGTTTCAGCATATGCCGGAGGTGGGATCACTTGGACAGTGGATGATGAAAGCCACGGCAGGCACTCAACTCAGTTTGGATTATTCTTCCCTGGAAGACCTTGAAAGAAAATTTCGGGTCATCTGTAGGCTTTCTCCGTTTCTGACTGCAATTTTTTCGAACAGTCCCATTCACTTGGGCAAGCCATCAGGATACAAATCGTTTAGGAATCATATTTGGCAAAATACCGATGATAGCCGATGTGGGATTCCAGATTCATTCATCAGCAATAATTTCCAGATTGAAGATTATATCGACTGGGCCCTAAGGGCTTCCCCCTATCATCTAAACCGGGAAGGTGAGATTCATGAACTGATGAATCATTCTTTCATGGATCTGATGAATGGATCTCATTCACAAATCAATGTCGAATTTAAAGACTGGGAAAATCATCTAAGCATGCTTTTCCCAGAAATCCGAATCAAGAACATCATTGAAATCCGTTCAATGGATACCTTGACTCCGGAAGATGTACTTGCAGTACCGGCTTTGCTTCAAGCTTTGATTTATGATGAAACGGTGTTCGGAAGGCTGGAGTCGATGCTGATGGATCTGCCTGAAACGGAGTTTCCCTGGTACCAGCAGGTTGCTGCTCGTGATGGTCTGGAAGGGGAGGTAAACCGGGTCAAATTTAGAAAGTTCGCTGTGAAATTGATGGAGATGGCTCTTGAATCCATGAATTTATCCGAAGGTTGTCGGCTTAGCGTGTTTTTTGACCGTTACACCAGACACGGAATTTCTCCGGCGGATAGAGTTTTGGAAAGATTTTATACAGCAGACGAAAACCCATGGAAATGGTTTCAAATCGAATTGGAGGCGGAAGAAGAAAAACAAAATTCTTTCATCAACTACCCTTGCAAGCATTCTGAAAATTTGATTTCTTATCAGTAATTAAATTTCAGAATGTTTCCATAAATTAAGCACAAATTCATTTTTGAAAATAAGGAATGAGCGCGGTCATTGATAAAAGTGTGAAAATTGACTTTCGGAAACGTCGTGGACGAGCCAGAGGACACCAAACGGATCCTCAGGCCCTTCAAGAAGTCAGGGAACTTTTGGGAGGAACTTCCAGGCAACGGGATATGCTCATTGAGGCATTGCATTTAATTCAGGACCGTTATCATCATCTTTCCGCGAAGCATCTGGTGGCTCTTGCAGATGAATTCAGACTTGCTCCAACTGAAGTTTTTGAGGTAGCTACCTTTTACCATCATTTTGATGTCATCCGAGAAAATGAATCGCCACCTCCGGCATTGACGGTCAGGGTCTGTGATTCGATGAGCTGCCGTATGGCAGGAGCAGAAGATCTGATCCATGACCTCGATGAACGGTTTGATGAATCGGTCAGGGTCCAAAGGGTTCCATGTGTGGGACGATGTCAGTATGCCCCAGTGGCAGTCGTTGGACAGAATCCTATAGATTCTGCGGATTCGTTAAGCGTTCAACAAGCCGCATTAAATCATGAGACGAACCCTGTGTTGCCAGATTATGTTGATTTTGATGCCTATTGTGCATTGGATGGTTATAAGTTTTATAAATCCTGTGTTAGTGGAGAACGGCAACCTGAAGAAGTTATTGAGGTTCTTAAGAATTCGAATCTCAGGGGACTCGGTGGAGCAGGATTTCCAACCGGTATGAAGTGGAGCATCGTCCGTAATTTTTCTGAACCTAGATTACTGGCAGTAAACATTGATGAAGGAGAGCCAGGGACTTTTAAGGACCGTCATTTCCTGGAGTCAGATCCACATCGGTTTTTGGAAGGTTGCCTCATTGCAAGCTGGGCAGTTGGTATTGATGAAATCTATCTCTACCTTCGAGACGAATATGCAGCCTGTAGGTCTTTGCTGCAAAAAGAACTGGAGTCATTGCAAAAAAATTCTCCAGCAAAACTTCCCAATATCCATCTGCGTCGTGGTGCCGGAGCCTATGTCTGCGGTGAAGAATCTGCAATGATTGAGTCGATTGAAGGCAAGCGCGGTTTGCCACGTCTGCGTCCACCGTATGTTGCGGAGGTTGGGCTTTTTGGAAAACCTACTCTGGAGCATAACCTTGAAACCCTGCACTGGATCCGGGACATCCTGGAAAATGGTGCGGATTGGTTTACCTCCCAGGGGCGACATGGTAGAAAAGGGCTGCGTTCTTTTTCAGTCAGTGGCCGTGTAAAAAACCCTGGAGTTCACCTTGCCCCGGCTGGAATCACAATCAAGGAACTGATTGACGAATACTGTGGTGGAATGTTGGATGGACACGAATTCTACGGTTATTTTCCAGGAGGTGCTTCAGGAGGAATTCTGCCAGCTCAGCTTGGTGATGTGCCTCTTGATTTTGATACCCTTCAAGAACATGGTTGTTTTATCGGTTCCGCAGCAGTGATTATTTTTTCAAAGCACGATTCCGCAAAGGATTTGGCTATCAATGCGATGCGCTTTTTTGAACATGAATCCTGCGGCCAATGTACTCCCTGCAGGGTTGGGACAGGTAAGGCTGCACTGCTGATGGAAAAGCCTCAATGGGATGCCCCCCTTTTGGAAGATCTTTCAAAAGCAATGGAAGATGCCTCCATCTGCGGACTGGGGCAGGCAGCACCGAATCCGATACGTTCTGTGGTGAAGTATTTTTCTGAGGAGATTTACTGAAATGGATATGGCTGTAGAAAAGAAGATTGTATTTGAATTGAATGGTCGTTCGGTGGAAGCCCTGGAGGGAGAGACCATTCTGGAGGCAGCTGAACGGATTGGAGAGGAAATCCCAAGACTTTGTTACAAAAAAGGGATGCGGCCCGATGGGAATTGTCGAGCATGTGTTGTCGAAATCGAAGGGGAAAGGGCTCTGGCTCCATCCTGCTGCCGAAATCCCACAGAAGGGATGAAAGTAACCAGCAACCATGGCCGGTCCAGACATTCTCAACAAATGGTGCTTGAACTACTGCTTTCCGATATGCCGGAACAGAATCAGTCACCATACTCTTTGGAATCAGAATTAGGTCATTGGGCTGAAGAGCTCCAAGTCAACAGCAGCCGTTTTCCCCAGAGATCTCAACCGGTCCCGGATGAAAGCCACCCTGCGATTTCAGTTCATCTCGATGCTTGTATCCAATGCACACGTTGCGTTAGGGCCTGCCGGGAAGAACAGGTGAATGATGTGATTGGTTATGCCTGGCGTGGCACCCATTCGTCGATCGTATTTGATTTAGACGATGCTATGGGGGCCAGTTCCTGCGTTGGTTGTGGAGAATGCGTTCAGGCCTGTCCAACCGGAGCCTTGATGCCTTCAGAGGGAGTAGGGCTCCAGATTGTTGATAAAGTGGTTGAATCAGTTTGTCCCTATTGCGGAGTCGGATGCCTTTTAAATTATCATGTCAAGGAAGGAAAACTGCTCCGTGTCGAGGGACGACAGGGGCCAGCCAATCAAAGTCGGCTTTGTGTTAAAGGACGATATGGTTTTGATTACGTTCATCATCCCTCTCGGTTGACCAAACCTCTGATCCGCAAAGAAGGCGTCGCCAAAACGACCGAACTGCTCGATCCAGAAAAATGGAAAGAGGTATTTCGTGAAGCAGAATGGGAGGAAGCCCTCGATTTTGCTGCTTCCGGTCTGAAAAAAATAAGAGATAACAATGGAAGTCGTGCATTGGCAGCTTATGGATGTGCCAAAGGAAGCAATGAAGAAGCCTATCTGCTTCAGAAATTGGTGCGTACAGGTTTTGGCAGCAACAACATCGACCATTGTACACGCCTTTGTCATGCTTCCTCTGTCAGTGCATTGCTTGAGGGAATCGGTTCGGGTGCGGTATCCAACCCTTTCACGGATGTGACTGATGCGGAAGTGATTTTCCTGATTGGTTCAAATCCTGTGGCCAATCATCCAGTTGCCGCTACATTTATCAAGAACGCCACAAAAAATAATACTAAGCTGATTTTGGCTGATCCAAGGAGGTCAGAGTTGGCTCGTCATGCAAGCCATTACCTACAGTTTCGTCCAGACACTGATGTGGCAATGTTGAATGCAATGATGCATACGATAGTTGAAGAAGGATTGGTGGATCAAAACTATGTGGATCAATACACCACGGGTTTTGAAGAACTGAAAGCCAATCTTCAGGATTATGCTCCTGAAAAAGTGGCGCCTATCTGTGGAATCCCAGAAGAAAACCTTAAAGAGGTAGCCAGATTATTTGCAGGTTCTAAAGCTTCGATGATTCTTTGGGGGATGGGGATTTCCCAGCACGTTCATGGAACAGACAATGCTCGTTGCCTGATTTCGCTGGCTTTGATTTCCGGGCAGATCGGCCGACCTGGAACAGGTCTTCATCCCCTGCGAGGACAGAACAATGTCCAGGGAGCATCAGATATGGGCCTGATTCCTATGTTCTTTCCAAATTATCAGTCAGTGGCTGATGAAAAAACACGTGGATGGTTTGAAGATTTCTGGGGAGCCAAACTGGATCCTAAACCCGGATTGACCGTCGTAGAAATCATGCATGCCATCCATGCAAAAGAGATCAATGGACTTTATGTGGAAGGCGAAAATCCGGCCATGTCAGATCCCAATTTGAATCATGTCCGGGAAGCTCTGACGATGCTGGATCATCTGGTCGTCCAAGATATATTTCTAACAGAAACGGCAGGATTTGCAGACGTGATCCTGCCCGCATCAGCTTTTCCTGAAAAAACTGGAACCTTCACCAATTCTAACCGCCAGGTCCAGCTAGGACGCCAGGCAATCGAGCCTCCAGGAGAGTCCCGTCAGGATTGGTGGATCATTCAGGAAATGGCCCTGAGACTTGGACTGGAGTGGAATTACAGGGGTGCTGATGAAATATTTTCAGAAATCAGGAAAGTGACTCCAAGCATGGCAGGCATCACCTGGGAGAGACTCGAAGAGGAACATTCTCTAACCTACCCTCTTAAAAATGAGGGAGATCCTGGAGAACCCGTGATTTTCAAACAAGGCTTTCCCACGGAAACGGGGAAAGCACGTCTGGTTCCAGCTCAATTCAGTAGGGCCGATGAACTTCCAGATGACCAATATCCTCTAGTATTTGTTACAGTAAGGCAATTGGAACACTGGCACACTGGTAGTATGACGCGAAGAGCTTCTGTGCTGAATCAACTTCAACCGGAACCTTGTGTACACCTTAATCCCGAAGACCTATCGCGTTTCGGGATTGATTCTGGAAATTCTGTTACCTTGGAATCACGAAGGGGCAGTCTTTCTGCCTACACCCTTGAGGATGCAGGGGTGCCCAAGGGAAGTGTTTTCATGTCCTTTGCCTACAATGAAGCTGCTGCAAATCTGATCACCAGTGATGCTCTGGACCCTTTTGGGAAAATTGCCGAAGTCAAATATTGCGCTGTTCGTATCACTCCCGGTGGGGCTCCTGAAATGCGCTTGGGCTGACCTGCCATTCCTTCATTTTAATTGGTCCAAACCTAGTTTCCATTTGAAAACAACCTTTGGTGCTAAAATAAAATTCATGATTTCTTGAAATCATGATGTTTTATTGATAAGTTTGTGTGAAAATGTGGAAGTAGGTTTCAGACATTTCATTTTCCACGATTAAGGGACATCTCATCTTTAGGAGGTATTTATGCTAGGAGGATATGCAAATAAGATTGGTTTTGTAAATTTAACAACAGGCAGTGTTGAATTCAAGGATTCCCCAGAGGACTGGAAAAGAAAGTATGTTGGAGCCAGAGGGCTTGGCGTAAAATATGTGTTCGAAAATGGTGCAGATGTTGACCCTCTTTCTCCGGATAATATTTTATGTTTTATGAATGGTCCCTTGACCGGATCTGCAGCAAACATGAGTGGACGTTTGGCTGTGGTCACCAAGTCTCCATTGACGGGCACTGTCACCGATAGTCATATGGGAGGATGGAGTGCAGCACGTTTGCGTTGGGCTGGGTTTGACGGAATGATTTTCAGTGGCAAATCAGATAAACCAGTTTATGCCTATGTTACACAGGAAAAGGTGGAACTGCTGGATGCATCAGAAGTCTGGGGTAAAGGTAAGCACGAAACGGTCAAATATTTTCAAGACAAGTATGGCGAAAAAGAATTGTCGGTTATGACCATTGGTCAGGCTGGAGAAAAACTTTCTCGTTTTGCCTGCTGGATCAACGAAGACGATCGAGCAAGTGGACGTGGAGGAACAGGATGTGTAGGAGGAAGCAAGAACCTTAAGGCCATTGTTATCAATGCAAAAAAGGCAATTGTTCGGGCTGCAGATAGCGATAAGTGGAAGGTTGCGCAAAAAAGGGCGCTTTCAGCCATCATGGCTGAAGAGAATATTACCAGCCCTAAAAAAGGTGGACTTTCTGTCTATGGTACCAACGTATTGATGAACATCACCAACAGCATTGGTGCACTTCCAACAAAAAACAGTCAGAAGACCGCATTTGGTGATGGTGCAGAACCTACCAGTGGTGAATACGTAAACGATAACATTCTTGTAAATAACCCGACCTGTCATGCTTGCCCGACAGCCTGCAAGAAGGAGGTGGAAGTCAAAGAAGGCCCCTGGAAAGGGCTTAGAATGGAATCGCTAGAGTATGAACCAGCATGGGCTTTAGGTGCTAATTGCGGTAACAGTGACGTTAATGCAGTCGCCAAAATTATTGATCAGTGCAATGATTATGGTTTGGATGCTATTGAAATTGGTAATGTGATTTCTGTTTACATGGAAGCCTGTGAGAAAGGATATGCCAGTGGTGGGAGCCTGGCTTGGGGGGATGCTGAAGGCATGGTGGCATTGGTGGACAAGATCGCTCAGAGGGATGGTGTTGGTGATCAGCTTGCTGATGGTGCCGCCCGTGCTGCTGAATCTTTTGGACATGCTGAAATAGGCATGACTGTCAAGGGACAGTCGGTCCCGGCTTATGATCCCCGTGGGCTGAAAGGGATGGGCATCGCCTATGCCACTTCAAATCGTGGTGCCTGCCACCTTCGTGCCTACACCCCTGCTGCGGAACTTGGGGTCATGCCTTTTGGTTCTCTTAAGGTTGATCCTTTGGAATGGAAAGGTAAGGGTGAACTTGCGATGATATTCCAGAATGTTCATGCTTTCTCCGACAGCATGGATCTTTGCAAATTCAGTGCGTTTGCCCAAGGTGGAGATGAGTATGCTCAGCAGTATTCTGCAATAGTCGGTGTGCCTTTCACCGCGGATGATGTACTGAAGACAGGAGAACGCATCTACAACCTGGAACGCCACTACAACAACCTTGCTGGCCATGGAGAAGGGAGCGACTATCTTCCAGATCGATTCACTAAGGAAGCTTCAGATCAAGATGGTTCTGATGGTCATGTTTGTGAATTGGATGATATGCTCGCAGAGTATTATGAAAAACGAGGTTGGGTTAACGGAGTTGTTCCTGAATCCAAACTTAAGGAGCTTGAAATCATCTGATTTACCAACCCATAAGGAGGTGGATGTTTCTAAAACATTCGCCTCTCTCCTTTCAATTGATTTAAATTTTTTCAAGACCGTTATTCTGGGTAGTCAAATTGATCCTCAAGATCTTACCAAGTTCTTGGGTGAAATCTGTTTCAAGAAATATCCATTCCCCTCTAAAACCGTCTTGTTTGGAAGAGCGAAGAAACAAGAAGATCGGCAAAAATAAAGAATTGATATTCGTACCGAATGCGAGGGTTTCCACTTTGATGGATTAGGATGATTGCCAATCACAATGAAGAGGAAACCCTACCTCCATCAATTTCTTCTATTCTTTCGATAGGAATGAACAGTTCTTTAAGTTTCTGAATAAATTTTTGCTGGTGGGATTATAAGCAGGGTATTGTTTTCTATTGCTAAGCTCCGGCCCGCAGGGTTTTCATGGAGAAGCGTTCCATGAATTCATCAGCTTGATTTTCCTCGATTTCGATTTCAAGACAAGTTTGCCCTACCGAGAGGGAACCCAGGCGGAAAGGTTCCATTCGGGTCAGTCGCACAGACCAACCTGATCCCTCCACACGGTCATCCGAGACGGCCTTTCCGCCCAGTTCTTCCAGGTATTCGCGTAGCAGAAAAAAGGGTATGCCCCGCATTTCGCGGACGATATGACGCATAGGGTTCTCCATCTATGGAATTGCCTTAAAATTTTTGCTGGACAGAAGCAAAAGTGGAATCTGTTAGTTTTGAGAAAAGGGCTTGCTCACCCACCACCTACTGGAGGGAAGATGTCGATCGTGTCGGTGGATTTGAGGATGTAATCGAACTTTTCTTCAAGGTAGACGACTTCACGACCGTTGATGAACATCTTCATGTGAGGAAGTAAACGCATCTGCTCATCAAGAAGTTCCTCTTGCATTGACGGATACTTGGCGACAAGTGCATCAAGCAGATCCTGTGCGTTTGCATCAGGTTGAAGATCCACTTCAATTGTTTTTTGTCCAACAATAGGTCTGAGTGTTGCGTATAGGTTGATATCCATACTCAAGGTTTTTTAATTTTTTATAAAATGGATTTCGGATGCTTCCTGATCAGAAAAATCTTCAGGGGTATTGGGTGATTCTTTTAGCCCAAATGCATCCAGCAAAAATAGTGAATGGTTTGTTTTACCCTGGCAGCTCTCTTCATTTTGTTCAGAGAGATCGCATTCTCCTCAAAAGCTAAATGGAACATAAATGAAGTTGTACAACCTTTCTCGTAAACAGCATATAAATGTATGAATCTTTTATAAATCATTAAATAAACACAAGTCCATAGAGATCAGAATTGTATCTTTGTTTTTAAACTTGAATACAAAATGACTTCGCAAGTGTCTTGGAAGGTAAATGCCTAATTAGGTATTCTTAATAGGATTTTTTTACATTTGGTTGTTGAATCCACGAGTATAGTTTTGACTTAAGCTGAAATTAATGTTTAAGTCAGCCTATTCGAATTATCATGTCTCCCCTT
>Ga0208765_1002527_pt1 | contig 10098 bp, 9 predicted proteins | sample ETNtaG_2_FD_185783 | JGI IMG/M metagenome (GOLD analysis project Ga0208765, IMG submission 185783) | Marine microbial and viral communities from oxygen minimum zone, Eastern Pacific Ocean - ETNP201406SV203 (SPAdes) (version 2) | ecosystem: Environmental > Aquatic > Marine > Oceanic ... | reverse complement strand
TTCCTTAAATATCCTCTATAATGAGAATTTATCTCTAATTGTTCGTCTATTTCACGTGAAACATGCTTAATTTCTGGCCATATTTCACGTATTTTAATCATATCTACTGAGTTTTGGCTTAATATCTGGCTTGCATTACGACTAACACCATCTTTTGCAATATTTACTCCAAATTTTGCAACTTTTGACGGTGTAATTTTCAATTTATCCATTTTTCCTTGAATTTTTTTAAGCTCAGAATGCTTCTCTTTATACAGAACTTTTCTTTCATCAAGCACTAAGCCTATATCTATTCCTTTTTGGGTAAGTCTAATATCCGCATTATCAGATCTTAATGAAAGTCTATATTCGGCCCTAGAGGTAAACATTCTATATGGTTCTGCAACTCCTTTTGTAACAAGATCATCAATCATTACTCCAATATAAGCCTCGGACCTATCTAGAATAAATGGCTCATGACGCTTAAATGACAAAGCTGAATTAATTCCAGCTATAAGTCCTTGTGCAGCTGCTTCTTCGTATCCTGTAGTTCCATTGATTTGACCTGCTAGATATAAATTTTTAATTTTTTTACTCTCTAGAGTCAAAAATAGCTCCCTTGGGTCCACAAAATCGTACTCAATCGCATATCCAGGTCTTAATATTTTAACATTCTCTAAACCGTTGATTTTACGACACATTTCATGCTGAACATCAGCTGGAAGTGAAGTAGATATGCCATTTGGATAAACTGTATGATCATTTAGTCCTTCAGGTTCTAAAAAAATTTGATGCCTTTGCTTTTCAGCAAATTTAACAATTTTATCCTCTATCGAAGGACAGTATCTTGGACCAACTCCTTGGATGCTTCCTGAATACATGGCGCTTCGTTTTATGTTTTTTGAAATAATTTTATGTACAGACTCATTCGTATAAGTCATCCGACATGAAATTTGTTTGTTTATGTTTTTTTTAGTAAAGAAGGAAAAAAAATATGGATCGTCATCTGCAAACTGTTCTTCCAAAATATTAAAATTAATTGTTCTAGAATCCAATCTTGGAGGTGTGCCTGTCTTAAGTCTTCCAATTTTAAAGTTAAGTTTTTTAAGTTGCTCACTTAATCCTGTTGTAGGTTTTTCATTATACCGACCGGCTGGAGTTTGTTTTTCTCCTACATGTATCAAACCATTCAAAAAAGTGCCCGTTGTCAGTATTAGCTTTGATGTTTTAATTTTCTTTCCGGACTGTGTTACAAATCCTTTTATACTATTTTTTTCAAATATAAACTCAATTACAGGATCACAGAAAACACTTAAATTACAGTAGTTTACAAGTTTTTCTTGCATATATTTTTTATATAACGATCTATCACTTTGTGTTCTGGGCCCTCTAACTGCTGGCCCTCTACTTCTGTTTAATAATCTAAATTGAATACCTGATTTGTCTGCTACATCACCCATAACTCCATCTAGCGCATCTATTTCTCTTACTAGATGTCCTTTGCCTAAACCACCAATTGCTGGATTACACGACATCTCTCCTATTGTTTCAATTTTGTGTGTAAACAATGCGGTGTTAACTCTTAAGCGCGCTGATGCTGCGGCTGCTTCACAGCCTGCATGCCCTCCACCTATAACAACTACATCAAATGATAAATCATTTTTCATAAACTAAACTTATAACTCAATAAAATATTTACAAGATCAGAGAAGAAATATGAAAAAACTATAAATCGCTTAAAAAGCCTTATTTATCAATGAAAAAAAATAAATATTGCTCAAAAATCCGCATAAAACTGCTTTTATTTGCCAATACAAAAATCGTTGAAAATACTACCTAATATCTCCTCTACATCCACTTTTCCAACAATTATTCCTAAATGTCTAGTTGCTAATCTTAAATCTTCAGCAGCTTTATCAAAATCTTCTGTTTTATTTTTATTTTCAAAATTTTTTAATTGATAAACACATTGCTCTAAATGTTGTCTGTGTCTTTCTCTTGTTATTAAAATATCGTCTGATGTAATAAATTTGTTTTTTAATTTTTTTTTAATTGCAGAAATTAACTCTTCAATATTTTTTTCATTTTTTAATGAAATAGTAATGGGATTTAATTTTTTTAATTTTGAATTAGTATTTTTAAATTCTAAATCAGATTTATTTAAAACAAAAATAGCTTTTTTACTAGCTGAATCACTCAAAAAACCTTTAAAATCAACACTTTTAGGCTCAATTATTACTAAATTCAAATCGGCATCTTCGGCCCTTTTTAAAGCAAGTTTAATACCTTTTTTTTCTATTTCACCTTTGGACTCTCTTATTCCCGCTGTATCAGAAATTACAACTGGGTATCCATCTATATTTAGATGAGTTTCTATTACGTCTCTTGTAGTTCCCGCAATTTCTGAAACGATTGCTACATCTCTTTTTGAAAGATAATTTAATAATGAAGACTTGCCTGCATTAGTTGGACCAACTATAGCAATCTTAAAACCTTCTCTGATTCTTTCTCCGACTTTTTGATCATTTAATAGTTTTTGAATTTCTTCTTTTATTTTTTTCGAAGAACTTTTAATATCATTTAAAATATTATCAGGAAGATTTTCTTCTGGAAAATCTATTTTAGCTTCAACATTTGATAAAATTTTTAATAATTTATCTCTCCACTCATTAAATTTTTTAGAACTTTTTCCAGACATAATTTTAATTGCTTGTTGCCTTTGAATTTCTGTTTCTGAAGAAATTAGATCTGCAATACTTTCGGCTTTAAGAAGATTTATTTTTCCATTTTGAAATGCAATTTTTGTGAACTCACCTGGCTCTGCTATTCTACAATTTTTTATTTTTGAAATTGAATTATGGATAGCATCAATCACTGCTCTACTACCATGGACATGAAATTCGGCCATATCTTCACCAGTGTAGCTGTCAGGGCCGGGAAACCATATAATTATACCCTCATCTATAAGTTCATTAGTGTTGATTTTGTTGACTTTTCTGAGTGAGGCCAGCCTAGGCGGTGGAATCCCTTCCTTGGTCATTTTTTCTATAGCTATTTTGGTCTCAGGTCCAGATATTCTAATCACAGCTATACCTGAAATTCCCGGACCCGAGGATAATGCATAAATAGTCATTGGCTCAGTATAACTAAATTTAATTTTTAAGGAATATTATTTATAATTTAATTGATTAAAGTATTTTTCCAAACTTTGAAGATAATGTTTGTTGGAATCGATAGAAGTTTTATATATAGGTTTTCTGGCTTGATATGTGCTAACAGTTTTAATCATTGTCTTTTTACTTTGATGATGGTTTAGGCAATTTTCATCCCAATTCACAATAATTTAATAGTTTTCTAATTTCATGTTCACTATTATTAACAATATCTTCATAGTTAATATCATATATAAAATCTTCACATTTTTTTTTCCAAAATCTCATATGTTCAAAATAAAAATTAAAATATTTTAATATATCATCGGGATCATAAGACCAGTCCATAAAAATTACTTTATTAAATTTTCTTGATTTTAATTCTTGTAAAAGTTGGTCAACTTTTTTATTTAATTCCATATTCAATTTTTAAATTAATTTAATTAATTTAAAAACAAATTAATAAAAAATTAGGCTGGTTTATTCATAGAATTAAAGAATTCTGCATTATTCTTTGTATTTTTCAGTTTTGAATTAATAAATTCAATTGCATCCATTGGTCCCATTGGCGCAATAATTCTTCTTAAAATATTCATTTTTTGCAAATCATTATTATCAAAAAGCAATTCTTCTCGCCTTGTTCCAGATTTAGTAATATCAATAGCAGGGAATATTCTTTTTTCTGATATTTTTCTATCTAAAATAGTTTCGCTATTGCCGGTTCCTTTAAATTCTTCAAAAATTACCTCATCCATTCTGCTACCAGTATCTATTAATGCTGTTGCTATAATTGTAAGTGACCCACCTTCTTCTATGTTTCTTGCTGCACCAAAAAATCTTTTCGGTCTTTGTAGGGCATTAGCATCAACGCCACCTGTTAGTACTTTGCCCGAACTAGGGACGACCGCATTGTAGGCTCTTCCTAGCCTAGTTATAGAATCTAATAATATAACAACATCTTTTTTATGTTCTGTAAGTCTTTTTGCTTTTTCTATAACCATTTCAGCTACCGCAACATGTCTTTGGGCCGGTTCATCAAAAGTTGAACTTATAACTTCACCCTTAACGGTTCTTTGCATGTCGGTTACTTCTTCTGGTCTTTCGTCAATCAGCAATACCATTAAATAACATTCTGGATGATTTGCTGTTATTGAATTCGCTATACTTTGGAGTATCATTGTTTTCCCCGCTTTAGGCGGAGAGATTATTAAAGATCTTTGACCTTTTCCAATCGGACTTACTAAATCAATTAATCTTGCCGTTAAATCTGGTTTTTTTTCAACTTTATTACTTTCAACTTCTAAAGTTATTTGCTTATTAGGATATAATGGAGTTAGGTTGTCAAAAGCAATTTTATGTTTTGATTTTTCTGGAGATTCAAAATTAATTTTATTTACTTGCAATAATGCAAAATATCTTTCACCATCTTTTGGCGCTCTTATGGGTCCTTCGACTGTGTCTCCGGTTCTTAAGCCAAATTTTCTGATTTGATTAGGGCTTATATATATGTCATCGGCTCCAGGTAAATAATTAGACTCCATAGCTCTTAGGAAACCAAAGCCATCTTGTAGAAGTTGAAGAACTCCGCCACCAGTTATTTCTTCACCTTTTTCGGCAAGTTTTTTAAGTATTGCAAAATATATTTCTTGTCTTCTAAGAGTGCTTGCGTTCTCTATCCCTAGCTTTTCAGCTTCATCGATTAACTGTTCTGAGCTTTTCTTTTTTAAATCTTGTATATTCATAATTAAAGGAGGGCTTGTTAGATGTTAGATGATGACAATATATATATTATTATATAAATTTCAACCCTAGATTGGCTTAAAAATAACAATAAAAATAATCAATATTAATATAATTGTTGGGACTTCATTAATAATTCTAAAGAATTTTGATGTTTTTGTATTAGTTTTTAATTTAAGAGATTCTAAACATGTTCCTAAATATTCATGATAAATGGTAAGAAATATTACTAGGGCTAGTTTTGTATGCATCCATAATTGTGAAAAAATATCTAAACCATTAATATAAATTAAAATTATACCAAATAGCCAAGCTGTAATCATCGCCGGTCTCATTATGTAAAAATATAGCCGTCTTTCCATAGTTTCAAATATATCTGTTGCTTCTTTTTTTTCGGAATTTTCAACATGATAAACAAAAATTCTTGGAAGATATAACAGGCCTGCCATCCAAGATATAACTGCAATTAAGTGTAAAGATTTAAATAATAAATAAGAATTCATAATTTAATTTAAACAAGGGCATTTTGTAAAATTTGATGGACATCTATTTTTTGGAGGATATAGGCTATCTGTTAATTTATAGTCCTCATTATTTAAAATAAGATCTGACAACCCATCTATAAAATTTTCATTAACTCCTAAAGCTTCAATTCTGGTGTAGTTAGTGCAGCCATTGTTTCTTGCTAATTTTTTATATTCTATATCTAATTCAACCAATGTTTCAGAATGTTCCGAAACAAAAGCTATTGGCACTATAACTAGGTGTTTTTTTAATTTTGAATTTTCAACTATTACCTCTTCTGTTGATGGTCCTATCCATTTAAGAGGACCAACTCTACTTTGATAACTTAATATATAATCAGCATTAACATTTTTTATTTCATCCATAATTTTTTTTACAGTTTGTTCTGTTTGCCATTGGTAAGGGTCGCCTTTCTTTATGTTTTTTTCTGGAAGGCCATGAGCAGAAAAAATTAATTTAAAATTGTTTAAATCTTTAATTTTTTCCATAATCAATTTTGAATGTGCTTTTATAAATTTTTTATCTTCCGGATAACAACAAATTGTTTTCGTTATTATATTTAAATTATTTTTACTTGCTATCTCTTTCCACTCTAATAATGAAGATCCTGAAGTTGCTGCTGAGTACTGCGGGTATAATGGAAGTAATATTGTTTCGTTTGGATTAAATTTTTTTACTTCTTGTATTGTTTGGGACGCCCTTGGGTGCCAACACCTCATAACAACAAAGGTTTTGTATTCTGTGTTGTTTTGCTTTGCATTTAATGAATTTTCTAAAGAATTTGCTTGGTCTATAGTTAATTTTAAAATAGGTGAAGACCCCCCAATTTCTTGATAAATTTTTCTTGCAATGGGTGCCCTTTTTTTAGAAATTAATTTTGCCAAAGGATATCTTATAAGTTTTGGTAGATTTAAAATTGCAGGATCGTTGAATAAATTAAATAAAAAGGGTTCCACATTTTCTAAACTATCGGGTCCCCCCAAATTAAACAATACGATTGCTTTTCTCATTTATAATTTCTTACAATATTAATTAATTCACCAACCATTTCTGTTTTGGTTTCGGGTAAAATTCCATGTCCAAGATTAAAAACATATGGGTGATCTTTAAAAATATTTAGATATTTTTCTGCTTCTTTTTTTAATGTTTCTTTGTCCTTTAATAATATTTTGGGGTTTAATCCTCCTTGGATAGGTATTTTTATTTCTTTAATTATTTTCTTGGGATCAACATTATAGTCAATATTTATCATATCTGGACTAACAGCATCACAAAATTTTTTATAATCTCCTATTCCTCTTGGAAAACAAATGACAGGAACGCCTAGTTTTTTAACATAATTTACAAGATTCAAAGTTGGTTCGTATATATATTCTGAAATATTATTTTTTAATAGTCCGGCCCAACTATCAAAAATTTGTATTATCGTAGCTCCGGATTTAATTTGATTTTCAATATGAATTTTAAGAAATTTTTCAATTATAATTAATAATTTATTTATTAATAATTTATCATTAAAAAAACTTTCAGATAAATTTCTTTTTGGGGACATTTTGTTAATCATATAAACTAATATTGTCCATGGAGCACCTGCAAAGCCAATTAAATCTTTATTTTTTAAAATAGGATTATTAGATATATTAGATATAGATTTATAAATTGGATTTAACTTATTATTAAATTCTGTTTGACTAATATTTGAAAGTTTGTCTAAATTTAATTCACCTAATTTGGGTCCTAATCCTTTTTCAAATCTAACCTCCTGACCAATGCCATACGGCAACATTAAAATATCAGAAAAGATTATTGCGGCATCAAATTTAAATCTCTTAATTGGTTGTAGTGTTATTTTTGTAGACAAATTTTCATTCAAACATAATTTAATAAAATCTGGATTTTTAGATCTAATTTCTCTAAACTCAGGAAGGTATCTTCCGGCTTGTCTCATTATCCATATAGGTTTTGTTTTATGGTTTTTATTTTTTATGCAGTCTTGGATTGGAGTCATATAATAATTATATATATAAGCTTTAGTATTTGTTTTATATCCTGTTAATATAGGGAGTTATTAATTTTTAACATTTTACCCACCAAATATTAACAGATAAAAATAATAAAAAGTTAAGACAAATAGCCATTTTTTTTTAAATTCTGGGGTAAATAAACAATTATGTATATTAATTATTAAGATGTTTGTTTATGTTAATAACTTGAAAGATATTCGAGCAAAAAATAAAATAAAAATAGTTATTAATTTTTAACTTATTTATTAAATTATTATAAACATTTTATACATGAATATTAAACACGATATTTACCTTATTTCGGATTCAACTGGAGAGACAATTGATCGAATATTTTTGGCTTTAAAAGCACAGTTCATAAATTTTAAATACAATGACCATCAATTTTCTTTTACAAGAACAGAAAATCAAATAGAAAAAATTCTAGAATTAGCCAAAAAACAAAAAGAACCAATAATTCTTTACACAATAGTAGATCATAATCTTGCAAAACATTTAGAAGAAAAAGCTAAGAAATTTAATATTCCATGTTTTAGCGTCCTTGGGGATTTAATTTTAAAGTTTTCTAAATTATTAAAACAAAAAGCCTCACACCTACCAAGTGGACAACACACGCTGGAAGAACACTATAAAAGGATAGAAGCCATACAATTTACAATGAATCATGATGATGGAAATATGATTCATGACTTAGAAAAAGCCGATATAATTTTACTAGGCGTTAGCAGAACAAGCAAAACACCCACATCTATCTATCTTGCAAACAGAGGATACAAAACTTCAAACATCCCACTAATTAGTGAAAATTCAATACCAGATTTTTTGAAAGAAAAACCAAAATTAAAATGCGTGGTTGGTTTGACAGCAGAAGCAGAAAGATTAATTGATGTTAGAAAAAATAGAATGATGGCACTAAAAGAAGAACATGGAACCAATTATACAAATATTGAAAAAATAGAATTAGAAACAAAAAATGCAAAAAAAGCTTTTAAAAAATATCAGTGGCCAGTTATTGATGTTACCAGAAGGTCAGTTGAGGAAATATCGGCCTCAATTATAAAAATTTATGAAATAAAAAATCAAAATGAATAAAATAATTCTTGCATCTAATAGCAAGGTAAGAAAAAAAATTTTAAATAAAAATGGAATAGAATGTAAGGTTTTTCCATCCAATGTTGATGAGGAATCAGCAAAAGAAGGTTTAATAAAAGAAAATTCCAGTCCAGAGATAATTTCTAAAAATTTAGCCGAATTAAAAGCTAATAAAATAAGTTTAAAATTTAATAATGAAATTGTACTTGGAGCCGATAGTGTAATAGATATAAATGGAGAATTAGTTTCAAAACCAAAAAATAGAGAAGAAGCATTAAAAATATTAAAAAAACTTAATGGAAAAACTCACCATTTAATAAGTTCGGTTTGTATTTCAAAAAATGGTTCTATGATTTGGAATTATACCGAAAAAGCAGCTTTAAAAATGAAATATATGACCAATCAACAACTCAAAGAGTATTTGTTTAAGATCAAAGATGAAGCTTTGTATTCCTACAATGTGTATCAAATAGAAGGCGAAGGAAGATCTTTATTCTCTAAAATTGAAGGAGATGAAGATACAATTATGGGCTTGCCAGTTAAAAAAATTAAGGATTATCTAAGGAATTTAGAATGAAAAAATATTTAGTTATTGGGAATCCCATAGAACACTCTCTTTCACCCAGGCTGCACAATTATTGGATTAAAAAAAATAATATTGAGGCCGTCTACGATAAAAAAAAAATTAATGAGAGTGATATTAAATCTCTTATTAACGAAATAAAAAATGAAAAAATTAATGGAATAAATGTAACTGTTCCTTTTAAAAGATCGGTTATTCCATTTATGGATAAACTTAGCTCCGAAGCAAATGAGTCACAATCTGTTAATACAATTTATTTTCAAAGCGGAAAAGTAGTGGGTCACAACACCGATATATCAGGTTTTGAACTTGGAATAAAATATTCAAAATATAATGTTAAAAATAAAACAGCATTTATATTAGGTGCGGGCGGCGTTGTTTCTTCGATAATAATAGCTTTAAAAAAAATGGGAGCAGCCAAAATAATTATAAGCAATAGAACAAAAACTAAAGCCGAAGATCTAAAAAAATTTTTTAGAGATTTAGAGATTATAAATTGGGGAGAAACGCCAAATTTTGATATAATTATTAATGCAACAAGCATCGGTTTAAAAAATAAAGAGGAAATCAATTTAGATTATAGTGGTGTAGGACATAATAAATTTTTCTACGATCTAATTTATAATCCAAAAGAAACAATTTTTTTAAAGAGAGCTAAATTGTTTGGAAATAAAGTCGAAAATGGAAAAATGATGTTTATTTACCAAGCTCATCAAGCATTCACTATTTGGCATAAATTAATGCCAGATATAAATGAAGAAACTATGAATTTATTAGATTAATGATTAAAATTGGCATTTTAGGGGACATAGGATCTGGAAAAAGTTTTGTTGCAAAACAATTTGGATATCCAGTTTTTAATGCAGATAATGAAGTTAGAAAAATTTATAAGAAAGACAAAAAATGCTACACAAAACTTAATAAGGTTATTCCAAAATATATATTGTCGTTTCCAATAAATAAAAAAGAAATTGCAAAATCAATATTGTCCAATCAAAAAAAT
>Ga0208765_1002526_pt1 | contig 10100 bp, 7 predicted proteins | sample ETNtaG_2_FD_185783 | JGI IMG/M metagenome (GOLD analysis project Ga0208765, IMG submission 185783) | Marine microbial and viral communities from oxygen minimum zone, Eastern Pacific Ocean - ETNP201406SV203 (SPAdes) (version 2) | ecosystem: Environmental > Aquatic > Marine > Oceanic ... | reverse complement strand
ATTCTAGAAATATCAAGCCAGTTTACGGCCCCGATTGCTATGAATATTAACAGGATGCTTCGCCCAAAAAAGACCATTAGCAAGATCACAAAAAACAAAAAAGGCATTGCATAAAGAACATCCACAATTCTCATCATTACTGCGTCTACTTTGCCGCCAACATAACCAGAGATCGCTCCATAAGAAACCCCAATTAGAACGCTGACGAGGGTTGCAACCAACCCCACCATTAGTGATATTCTCCCTCCGTACATGACCCTAACAAACAAATCCCTCCCCAGGTCATCGGTACCAAAAATGTGGCCCGAAGCAAAGCTTGGTCTAGCTGACAGCTGATACCAATCAGTTTGGTCTACCATAAAAGGGCTTAGCATTGGGCCAAAGATAACCAAAAAAATCATTGTTAACATGGTTGCAAAAGAAAACAGGGCGGCTTTGTTTTGTTTTAGTGCGCCCCAGGCGTCGAACAAGAGTGAGTTTTGTTTCTTCATCTGTTTGCTCGAATTTTGGGGTCAATAAAGCCGTATAAAATATCAACCAAGAGATTAAATGAAATTATCAAACAACCATAAAAAACAACCACGCCCATTACCAATGTATAGTCTCGGTTTAGCGCGCCTTGAACAAAGTAGCGACCAAGGCCCGGTAAACCAAATATCTGCTCGACCACAACTGATCCAGTAATAATGGCCGCAGTGGCTGGACCTAAATATGAAACGATAGGTAAGAAGGTTGGTTTTAACACGTGGTAAAAAACAATGTTTCTCGTTGATGTTCCTTGTGCTTTTGCGGTTCGTACGAAGTTGCTGTTTAGCACTTCGATCATAGACCCTCTTGTTAGTCTTGCTATGTATGCGATTTGAGGTAAGGCCAAAGAAATCACAGGTAAAACCATGTTTAAAGGGTTGCCATTATTGTAGCCCCCTGCAGGGAGGAGGCCATAAAAAATTGAAAAGAATAAAATCAACAGTGGAGCCATTACAAAGTTTGGAATAGAAATACCAACCATCCCAAAAAACATCACCGCGTAATCTGTTTTGGTGTTTTGTCTTAGTGCAGCAATTGTTCCTATTAGAGAGCCAAAAAAGAGCGCGACAATTATTGCGCTAAGCCCGAGCCTCAAAGAAACCGGGAAGCCAGCCATAATAAGTTCGGTTACAGAAAAGTCCCGATATTGAAAAGATGGCCCAAAGTCTCCCTGAAGAATATCTCCAACATACTTCAAAAGCTGTATATGGATAGGGTCATCTAGGTTATAAGCCTCCCTTAGGTTAGCCTCGACCTCTACGGGGAGAGCTCGCTCCATGTCAAATGGCCCGCCTGGTGCTGATTTCACCAACAAAAAAGCCAAACAAATTAACACCAACAAGGTGGGTATAGCGCCCAAGAAACGAGAGGCCACAAACTTTAAAGTATTCATTGTTGTTCTATAGGCTCTCTTTTGAGTATCTTGACGTATTTAGAGTAATGGTGGTCCATAACATTGTCCTCTAAACCAAACACCCATGGTTTTATCATGTGCTGGCTTACATAATAATAAAGGGGAATAATTGGCAGGTCCTTCATTAACAGTCGCTCTGCTGCTCTAAGATCATCAAGCCTGTCTTCTCCAGCGTTCTTGGTGGCAGCCAGGTTAATAAGCGAGTTGTATTCTAAACTATTGTAGCCGGCGTGATTCATTTCATTTTCGGAGTGAAGAAGTTGGCTAAACGTGTAGGGGTCATCATAGTCACCAATCCAACCGCCTCTAAATATTTGTGTTTCATTTTGCAGCCTTCTTGTTTCTAAAAAAACTTTCCATTCTTGGTTTCTAAGCGTGGTTTGAACCCCCAAGGTTTGCTTCCACATTGCAGCAACTGCCAAGGCTACTTTTTTATGGTTTTCGCTTGTGTTATACAAAACCTCAATTTCAAGGGGTTGTTCTTTGCTGTAACCAGCCTCCTCATAAAGCCTTAAGGCCTCTGTTGCTCTTTGTTCTTGTGTCCAACTGGACCACTCAGGTTCTATGGGTTGGAATGTTTTTACAGGAGGAACAAAACTATAGGCCGGTATCTGTCCAGCGCCAATAACTATATTAACGAGAATCTCTCGGTCTATGGCCATGTTAAGTGCCGTTCTCAGGTTGGGGTTATTTTTGAACGGTGGCTTGGTGTTGTTATAGCCGTAGTAATAGCTGCCAAAATAAGGGGCGACCCTATACTCGTCAGCCATGCAGGCCCTAATGAGGGGGAGCTGCTCTAAAGGGGTGGTGTCTGTAAAATCCAACTCTTTTGCTCTGTATCGTTTCAACGCAGAGTTTGGTTCGTCCAGCGAGTAATAATAAACCTCGTTGAGTGTGGTGTTTTTGTTGTCCCAATATTGAGTGTTTCTAACAAGCTTGGTGTGTGATTGAACACGCCACTCCTCAAGCTTAAAAGCGCCATTGCTTATTAAATTACCGGGCCTGGTAAATAAGGCGCCCAACTTTTCAACGCTTGCTTTGTGGACCGGGTAGGTGGTGGAGTGCGTTAACAAGCTCAAAAAATATGGGGTTGGTTCCTCTAACTCAACAATAAGCGTGCTTGGGCCTTCGGCATAAACACCTAATTCGCTAGCCTGTTTTTCCCCTAAAACAATTTCTCTGGCGTTCTTTATGGGGTAGAGCATGCTTGAATAGTTCGAGAGTGTTTTTGGGTCGACGCTTCGTTTTAATGAAAAGACATAGTCTGTCGCGGTGACTGTGTCTCCGTTGCTCCACTTTGCGTTTTTTCTTAGTGTAAAAACATATGTTTTTGAGTCATCGCTCACAGACCAAGATTCTGCAACACCCGGAACATAGTCCCCATTTGGCAACTCGATTACCAGGCCTTCGAACAAATCCCTCAACACGTTTGAGGCAGGCACTCCTTCAGCCCTGTGTGGGTCTAGTGTGCCCGGCTCTGCTCCGTTGTTTTTTCTAAACACTTGCTCTTTTGCCAACTCTGTACCGCTGGCCCCACCATAGCGTTCGTTATTGTCTGAGAGACACTCAATTTCATTTTGGTCACCACAACCAACCACCAGGGCCGCCAACAAGAGGATTGTTTTGCTCGCTTTCACTGTCCTTGGGCTCTTTTAATTTTTTGTTTCTTCAGGTGCACCAACAGCGCGGACAAAGCTGCCGGGGTTATTCCTTGAATTCTGGCAGCGTGTCCTATTGTTTTAGGAGCAAACTCTGTAAGTTTTTGTCTTACCTCGTTTGATAAACCAGGGAGTTTTGTGTAGTCCATGCTCTCAGGAAGTCTTGTTTCTGAGTAGGTTCTTTGTTTTTTAATTTCTCTTTTTTGTTTGTTCACATAGCCTTCGTATTTTGCTTCTGTTTCTAAGAGCTCCCCTATAATACCGTCAAATGTTTTGGTGTTTTTTGTGTGCTCTGCGCTGCCTCCAATCTGTTTTGTTAGCTCTTTGTAGCTGATGTCAGGCCTCTTAAGCAAATCATATGCGGTCTTATCATGAGTGTTGTTTTTGGTGTTATGGTCAAGCTTTGCAATTGTTTTATGCTTAACCATTGTTGTTTGTAGTCGCTCTTTTTCTTTGTTAAGCGCTTCGGTTTTTTTGCTAAAAAGAGCCCACCTTTTATTTGAGACTACACCAAGCTTTCGCCCTGTGGGTGTGAGTCTTTGGTCTGCGTTGTCCTCTCTTAATAACAACCTGTGTTCGGCTCTGCTTGTGAACATTCTATAAGGTTCATTGGTTCCTCTTACAACCAAATCATTTGCCAACACTCCCAAATATGCTTCGTCTCTTTTTGGTTCCCAGGGGTCTTGTTTTGTGATTGAAAGCCCCGCGTTAATTCCTGCGACCAACCCTTGTGCTGCTGCCTCCTCATAACCCGTCGTCCCGTTAATCTGTCCAGCAAAATAAAGCCCTTTTATGGCGCGCGTTTCAAACACAGTGGTCAGATCTCTAGGATCAAAATAATCATACTCAATCGCATAGCCTAGTTGTGTTATTTCCGCGTCTCTAAAGCCTTTTATGGATCTGACAAAGGCTTCTTGTGCTTTGCTTGGCAGGCTTGTTGAGATGCCGTTAGGGTACACCTCGTTTGCACTAAGGCCTTCTGGTTCTATGAAGATTTGGTGTCTTTCTTTGTCAGCAAACTTCACCACTTTGTCTTCTATAGATGGGCAATATCTTGGGCCAACACCCCCTATCGCTCCCGTGAACAACGGGGAGTCTTTTAAGGATGCTCTAATAATTTCGTGGGTTTTCTCGTTGGTGTGTGTGATATGGCAGCTTACTTGTTGTGGGTGGTCATCAACAGTTGACATAAAAGAAAAAGTAGGTCTTGGGTCATCTCCTGGTTGTTGCTCTAGCAGATCAAAATTAATGCTGTTTTTGTTAATTCTTGGTGGTGTCCCCGTCTTAAGTCTGCCGGTTCTTGGGGCTATCTCTAACAACTGTTGTGCAAGCACCAAGGAAGGTTTGTCGCCCTTTCGGCCTCCGCTTAGTCTCTCTCTTCCAGTGTGAATAACCCCATTCAAAAAGGTTCCCACAGTTAGCACCATTTTTTTGGTTTTAAAGGCTTGTCCGCACTCGGTTTCAACACCGCACAGTTGTCCTTGTTTTGTTAGAATTCTTGAGGCGGCTCCCTCAAAAACTGTTAGCTCTTTATGTGCGTACAGCTGTTGTTGTATCGCTGCCTTATATAAAAGACGATCGGCCTGTGCTCGCGTTGCCTGCACGGCTTTGCCTTTGCTGGAGTTAAGTGTTTTGAGGTGTATCCCCGCTAAGTCCGCAGCCCTTGCCATTAACCCGCCAAGAGCATCAATTTCTTTTGCTAGGTGGCCTTTGCCAACACCCCCAATTGCCGGATTGCAACTCATTTGCCCAATGCTTTTCTTATTGTGTGTTAACAAAAGGGTGTTGTGCCCCATTCTGCATAAAACAGCAGCGGCCTCTGTTCCAGCGTGGCCGCCGCCAACCACTATTGCTTCAAATGTGTTTGTTGTTTTTCCCAATTTACTTACCAATACAAAAACGATTAAATATAGAGTCTAGCAACTCTTCGTTTGTAAACTCTCCTGTTATTTCTGAAAGGCTATTTTGCGCTTGTAATAAATCTTCTGCAACAACATCCCCGGCAATGTTTTTTGTGGTTTTCTTTTTTGCGGCGCTAAACGCATCATAAGACTCATTAAGGCTGACAAGGTGTCGTCTTCTGGCGGTCATTGTTAGCTCAGCCCCTCCTGCTTTTTTGAACCTGTTGCCAATATTCTCAACCAGCCCCCCTATGCCCAACCCTGTTAGAGCTGATACAAATAGTGCCCCATTATTGGCTTTGTTGCGCTTTGGTTTTGTTTTTAGAAGGTCTGTTTTGTTAAAAACAACCAGTCGTTTCTGGTCGTTTTTTGTTTTCAGTTCGTTGTCTTTTTTTGCATCCCTTACCTCTATAACGACATCTGCCTGCTTGATTGTTTCCTTTGTTCTTCTAATGCCCTCCTGCTCAACGCTATTGGTTGTTTCTCTTAGTCCCGCCGTATCAACAAAACAAACCCTGTGTCCGTCGATCGTTGTTTCTACCTCTATGGTGTCCCTGGTCGTGCCTGGTGCTTCATTGACAATGGCGCGTTCATGTCCACAAAGTTGGTTTAAAAGTGTTGATTTTCCAACGTTTGGTTCTCCTGTGATGGCCACAACAAGCCCTTCTCTAATCTTGCAAGCAACCTTGGTTTCCTCTAACAAAGACAGGTAATGCTTACTTGTTTGCGAAAACATTTTTTCAACCTGTTGATTGTGGCCCGTTTGTTCTAGGTCTTCTTCAGGGAAATCCAACGAAGCTTCAATATTGGCTCTTAGTTCTGTAAGCGCTTCTAAAAGGCCAAAAACCTTTTTTGAAAAAGCCCCTTCTAATGAGTTTTTCGCGGCTCTTGCGGTCTCTGCTGAGCTACTTTCAATCAAGTCTGCAACCGCTTCTGCCTGAGTTAAGTCAAGCTTATCATTAAGAAATGCTCTTTTTGTAAACTCTCCAGCATTGGCTTGTCTGGCGCCTTGCTCGTAAAGTGTTTTTAGGATTTCGTCCACCACTGCTGTGCTGCCATGGCAGCTAATTTCTAATACGTTTTCTCCCGTATAAGATGTCGGAGAAGCAAAAAACAGAACCACAACATTGTCAATAACTGAGCCATCGCTGGCGTAAAAATCAGTGTGCTGAGCCTTCATGTGTGTGAGCGTTTTGCCCGTAACTTTTTTTGCGATTGTTTTGCTTTTATCTCCAGAAACCCTTATGACAGAAACTCCTGACACTCCTTGCGCTGAGGCTTGTGCTGCTATGGTTTCAGAGAATTTGTTAACTTTGTTGCTCAAGGGGTTTTTGTGGTTTTTTAACCGCTACTGTCAGCTTTTTTGCCAAGATTTTTATTGATTCTCCATTGTTGCGCTATCGACAACAGTGAGTTGCTTAACCAATAAAGAACCAGGCCAGACGGAAACCAGGCGAACATTCCTGTGAACATAACAGGAAGAATTGACATAACCTTCGCTTGTGTTGGGTCAGGTGGTGCTGGGTTTAGTTTTTGCTGAAACCACATACCCAAGCCCATCAGGATTGGTAAAACAAAATAGGGGTCTCTTGAGGACAGATCGTCAATCCAGAGAAAAAACGGGGCCTGTCTGATCTCAACACTCTCAAGCAACACCCAGTAAAAGGCAATAAAAAACGGTATTTGTATGAACATAGGCAAACACCCTGCCATGGGGTTTACTTTTTCTTTTTGGTATAGCTCCATCGTGGCTTTGCTTTGTGCTTGTTTATCGTCTTTATACCTGTCTTGGATTGCCTTGATTCTGGGCGCAAGCTCTCGCATTTTTGCCATTGATTTGCCGCTAGACTCTGTCAGTCTAAAAAACACAAGCTTAATAAGCAGCGTTACCAAAATAATGGATAGTCCCCAGTTGCCAACATATTTATGGATATTTTCCAACAACCAAAAAAGCGGTGTCGCCAAAAACGAAAGCTTTCCATAGTCAACGCTTAATTCTAGGCCGTCTCTTGTTTTTCTAAGCTCGCTTTGTAGTTTGGGGCCAACAAACAGCTGTGTTCCAACCGTTGCTCTTGTGTAAGGAGACACGGTTCTGGTTTCAAGAGACATCGCTGACAGCTTGTCAAGCCTGGTTTCTGTTTTGTGGGTGGCTTCAAACCTAAAGGGTTCGTTCTCAGGCGGGATAAGCGCAACTAAAAAGTGGTGCTTTATATTTGCGGCCCACCCTGAAGTGTGTGTTTGGTTATAGGGGTTGTCAACCAAATCTTCTGAGTCAAGCTTCTCATAACTATCGCCGTTGTAAACAATACCCCCATCAAAAGAATAGGTCTCCACATCAAACATGGAGCGCTCTACTTCTGCGTTTCTTTTTACAAGTTGGGCGTACTGAACAAAGTCGTATCCTGAACTAGAGTTGTTGATAACCTCATATTCAAGATCAACACTGAACGAGTCTTTGTCAAGCGTGTAGGTCTTGACAACCCTTATTCCGGTTTTGTTAAAAGCGTCGTCTACCAGATCATAGGCGTACTTTATTTGGCTGCCTCTCTCTTTTGAGCTAAAACCTGAAAGCTTTATAAACGGCTTGGTATGGTTGGCCTCGTCTTCTCCCAGAACAGAGATAAGGCCCGTTTGAAAATAGTGATAGGCTTCACTGTCTAGTGATAAGAGTTCAACCGGGGTGTCGGTTTCTTTTTTTGTTGGATGATAAGTCAAAAGTTTCGCGCCAACAATGTCTGCGCCTTTGTTTGGGTTTATGTAGATTTCTAATACGTTGTTTCTAAGAACGTCAGTTACCAGGGTTGGTGATGCGGTCAAGCTTGGTGCTGGGTTGTTAGCACTTATTGTGGGGATGGTGTCAGAAAGCCCCAACACACCGTCACTGTATGGTTCGTTTGTGTCCGCTGGTGGCATATTGGTTCTAGGGTTTTCGGGTGAAACCTCTTGTGCGGTTGTCCGCTGTTCTGTTGGCTCATAAGACCACTGAGCGTATGTTGCATAAAGCAACATTGCGAATGCAGCCCATAAGATTATTCTTAGGTTTTCCAATTTTTCTCCGCTGTGTTTAGGATCTTATTTTTGTGGTGCTCGATGCTCTTTTTTGTAATTTTAGCATCATATGGCTCGTCATTATTGATGTAAACAAAAACAATATCAAGTGACAGCCCAGAGAGCTGCTGAAGGGAGTTTCTTATCTTTCTTTTTAGGTTGTTTCTGGTTGTTGCGTTTTTAATTTTGTTTTTGGGCAGGCTAATGCCAAGGCGTGCTCTCTTCAGGTTGTTTTTTTTTGTGTGGACTCTAAAAAACCGGTCTTTACTGATGGGTTTAATTTTAAGGACCCTGCCAAAGTCGATCTTAGCAGAAAGAAGCATTGTCTCTACACAGAAAGTCTTTTTCTGCCCTTGGCTCGCCTTTTATTAATAACAAGTCTGCCAGCTTTGGTGGACATGCGCGACCTAAAGCCGTGTGTTCTTTTTCTCTTCAAGTTACTTGGTTGGTAGGTTCTTTTCATAACTATTTAAAACTTTATTTAAAAACAACATGATACAAAAGCTGTTTTGGGCATAGAAGGTTATTTAACTGTCCTTAATATGTCAACTTAAAAACAACCTGTGGATAAGTTAATACATAAAGTATAGTATCTATTTTCTTAACGTTTTTATAAAAAAACACCAACCAAAGGGAAAAAAATGCAAAGTAAGGTCTGGGACGATTGTTTGTCAATACTTAAGTCAGACCTAACAGAATCACAATTCAACACCTGGATTAAGCCCCTTTCTGTAATTGAAGACGAAGAAGCCCAAAGCCTTACCTTGTTGGCTCCAAATAAGTTTGTTGTTAATTGGATTCAAAAGAATTACTTAGAAAAAATCCAGACGGTTGCATCAAAAAAGTTAGACGGTAAAGCAACTATCGCACTATCAATTGGTGATGAACCAGCAGACATTATCTCAAACAAAACCATAACCCCAAAAGCAGAAACCCCTGTTGGTGCGCCCCTAAACAAGCAATATGTGTTTGATAATTTTGTTGGAGGAAAAAGTAACCAGTTGGCTCGTGCGGCGGCCCTACAAATTACAGAAAATCCCGGAACATCTTATAACCCTTTTTTTATATATGGTGGTGTTGGTTTAGGAAAAACACATTTAATGCAGAGCGTTGGTAATGAGATAAAAACAAAACACCCTGAAAAGAAAATTGCTTATGTCCATTCAGAGAGGTTTGTGGGTGAAATGGTGTCGGCCTTACAACATAACGCTCTTGATGTTTTTAAAAACGACTACAGGTCTCTTGATGTTTTGCTAATAGATGACATACAGTTCTTTGCAGGGAAAGAAAAATCCCAAGAAGAATTTTTCCACACGTTCAATGTTTTACTTGAATCAAACAGCCAAATAATTATAACTAGTGACAAATTTCCAAAAGAAATTAGAGGTCTAGAAGAGCGGCTAAGGTCTCGCTTTGGGTGGGGCTTAACGGTTTGCATTGACCCACCCGAAATGGAAACCTGTGTTGCAATTCTCATGGTTAAGTCTGAGCTGGAGGGGTTTCACCTCCCTGAAGATGTGGCCTTCTTTATAGCAAAAAGTATTCGCTCAAACGTAAGGGAGCTTGAGGGAGCCCTGAGAAAGGTAATAGCAAGCTCTAGGTTTACAGGGAGAGAGGTTACGGTAGATCTAGCAAAAGAGTGTTTGCGTGATTTGCTGTCTCTTCAGTCAAGGCAGATCACACTTGAAAACATTCAAAAAGTTACAGCGGAGTATTTTAATATTAGAGTTTCAGACCTCCATTCAAAAAGAAGGAGCCGATCAATTACTAGGCCCAGGCAGTTAGCTATGTCTATAGCCAAAGAACTTACAAAAAATAGTTTACCAGAAATAGGTGAGTCTTTTGGTGGCAGAGACCACACTACTGTAATTCATGCTTGTAAAAAAATTGAAGAACTAAAACTAAACGACCTAAAGATGGTTGAAGACAATAACAACATTAAACGTTTGCTAATGTTGTGAATAAGATGTTACTAAATAATAACAATATATTTATACACATTTTATCCACATCTATAGCTTTTTATTAACAACTTATATATACAAACACCCT
>Ga0208765_1002521_pt1 | contig 10110 bp, 8 predicted proteins | sample ETNtaG_2_FD_185783 | JGI IMG/M metagenome (GOLD analysis project Ga0208765, IMG submission 185783) | Marine microbial and viral communities from oxygen minimum zone, Eastern Pacific Ocean - ETNP201406SV203 (SPAdes) (version 2) | ecosystem: Environmental > Aquatic > Marine > Oceanic ... | reverse complement strand
GGATCCACCTATTACCATGGAATGAAAGCAGGCCGCGTTATTTACAATTCAGACGGCACCGTAGCCGGAGCAGATGATCCTGCTAACAATCATGCTTGGCGTGTCCGGACAGATTACGTGTCTGGTGATCTAAGCAAGGATGTGGCCAATTTTTATGCTGTAACCACTGCTGATATTACTGCTGATCAAATACAGGCCATTTATGACCAATATGAGTATGATTGGCAAAACTGGCCCGCTGCTTGGGGAGCTCCCTATGAAGAGCTCAATGGTGAAGCAGGGTATCAGGCTGCTTCGTGGGATGCTGGTTCCGCCAGCTGGACAAATGGCGATATTCCTGGGTATCCTGGTGCAGACCAGACCCTGTGGACCATTGCCAATGATCTTCCTACAATTGTTGATGAGAGCGGTAACCCAATTGTTGATGAGGAAGGTACTCCTATCACTTCCAATACATCACCGCAGCTGTATGGCGCTGATCCAGTAGGTGTAGAGCTTCAGCTAACCATGTGGGCTTATGCTTATGGTGCTTCGGATCCACTGGGCAATATTCATTTCAAGAAAGCTCGGATGGTCTACACAGGATTTGAAGCAAGCTCTGAGTATATAAACCCAGAAGTATTAGATACTGTGTATTTTACGCAGTGGTCTGATCCAGACCTGGGGACCTTTACTGATGACTACGTAGGGTGTGATATTGACCTCTCATTTGGATATGTTTATAATGGTAACCGATTAGATGGTGTATTCAATGGTATTTATAACCTGCCCTGCCCTGCTGGGGGATACGACTTCCTTCAGGGCCCGGTAGATAATCTGGATATTGATGGTGACGGGGATTTAGGTGAATACCTGCCCATGACAGCCTTTACATATTTTGGTGCCGGTTCTTCCATAAGTGACCCGGATCTATCTGATTACGCTGGTTCATTGCAGTTTTATAATTTGATGGAAGGCTATCTACCTCGTCCGGAGTATCCAGTTCAGGTTCCCTGGACGGATCCTTCCACTGGTGAAGTAACAAACTTTGCCCTAGCCGGTGATCCTGTATCAGGGTCAGGCTGGATCGATGGTGTGCAGCTTCCTCCTGGAGACCGTCGCCTGGTAATGGCCAGCGGACCCTACACTATTACTAAAGGTGATACAGCAGATGTTGTGCTAGCCCTTGCTGCAGGTACAGGCTTGGATGCTGTTTCATCTGTGTCGGTTGCGAAATATGTTGATACATACGCACAGTATGCCTACGATCAGAATTTTGCTCTCCCCAGCGCTCCTACGGCTCCATCGGCCAGTGGGCTTGCAATGGATGGTGAAGTTTCTCTAGATTGGGGAACTGATGCTGCGGCCGTAACTGCAACGGAAACACCAGTAAATGCTGGTTTTGAATTTGAAGGCTATAATGTTTATCAATTGCCGGGAGCCGGTTCACCATTGACTGAAGGTGTGAAAGTGGCTACCTTTGATAAAGTAAACCTGATCCAGAATATTCTTGATCCCAGTGTTGATCCATTAACAGGCCTTGTAGTTGATGTGGTTAAGCAGACCGGTACGGATGGAGGAGTCCAACGCTATTTCAACACAGACTATGATGAATTACGCGGTCGGCCAATGTCCAATGGAGTTGAATACTATTTTGCTGTTACAGCCTATAGCTATCTGCCGGATAATGAAGGCAGCCCGTTTAAGACATTAGAATCTGGTGAATCCAGGGTCACGGTTGTGCCTCACGATCCTAACCCGGGTTACACTGCTGGCGATGTATTTGGAAGTGCTGTCACAGTAACCCATTCCGGGACTGCAAACGCGTCTGTAACCGTAGATGTTGTTGCTCCGGATGCATTAACGGGAGATTCGTATAAAGTCTCATTTACTGAGCAGGCATATTACTTAGATCTTGAAGGGGACTGGCATACAACACATCCTGATTCAGGGTCTGGTAAAACAACTGACCTAACAGGCTCAAGCGTATCTGGTGTTGCTGAAACATCTACTGATGTTGGAACCATTGATGTTGTGTTCAATGTAGATGTTGTTTCGCCAGACTACAACTACGCTGAAGGTGTGCTGCTCGTTTTTCCTGAAGGGACCGTGATCAACAATGCCTTTGAGTCATCAGGTGGTGTCACAGCAATGGTCGCAGATAATGAAGCGATGTTTGGTTCTTCTACACCATCCGGATACGGTTTTTTTGGAGGTGGACAGGTATTGTATGTAAACATTGATACACCAGTTGATTTCCCTGCTAACCCTATCAGTGTTGATTATGTGATCTATGATGACGGCTGGGCCCAGTGGTGGTGTGCTGATACGTCTGTTGGTGGGGGCGGAAACTGTGAAACCTGTGAAAGCTATGGAATCGGTGAAGATTGTAATGGCGACATCCTGTCTACAGCTGTCAACGCTGAAGGGATAGCTGAAATATCGACCCTCGCCTATTTTGTCCAGACAGAAAAGCACTGGAACCTTCACAATACAACAGATGGTGTTACACTCCTTGAAAAGCAAACCTTTGTTGGTGGAGCTGATGTCTGGGGCGGGGCTTCTATCGAGAATGCATCCGCGCTGCACCACAATACAGCTGCCGCGGAAACTGTAGAAGGATTTACCGTAAACGTCGAAGGTGGCTATGCTTCACCCAATGATGCTTATGATCGCGAAGCAGTCGGAAGCGGCTCCTACGATGTTGATTCTTATCTGGCAAATGGTTGGGCTGCATCGGCTAAGGCTGTTGATACCTGGGGATTTGGTTTAACATCTGTAGATTATCTCCAGAGAGATGTCCACTGTGTGTTTGATGGTGTCTACGGGGACTACGTAACAGATGATAATGGTGTTGTCTATCGACCTATTGTTTCAGGAGGATCAGAAGCATGGATAGATGGTTCTAGAGTGGGGGACTTTGCCTTACATCCTGACTCGAACAATCCTGGTGATGGTGAGCCTTTCAGGATTCAAATTCCGTTTTCAGTATGGGATATGGAAGATGAAGGCGGTCCAAGACAGATCGATATAACAATCTATGATCGTTTACAATCCTATGACTCTGGTGATACAGTGTATGCATTCAATCCCTATGATCGTATGTATACTCACTTTATCATGAAACCCCATGCTGAATCCGTAGCTGCGCTAGATGAAGATGCGCTGACCTGGAATGTAGTATGGTGGGAAGCAGATCATGTAGTTGGTGACACTTTGAAATTCAAATACGCAAACCCAATTCAGATTGGGCAGGATGAGTTCACTTGGTCTACCATGAAAGCCTCACAAACAACATCCGATGATGTTGCCAATGTGCAGGTCTATCCGAATCCTTACTATGGCTTCCACGAGCTGGAAACCAGCAGGAATAACAAGTTTGTTTCTTTCAATCATTTACCAACGACCGCAACTATTGATATCTATACATTAGGCGGTACGTTTGTTAAATCAATTGATAAAACAGATGATGGCAGCCAGTTTGCTCAATGGGATCTTCGTAACCAGTATGGTTATCCTGTGGCAAGCGGACTCTATATTGTTCGTGTCTCTTCTGGAGGCAATGAAAAAATCTTAAAGCTTGCACTTGTTCAGGAAACACAAGTGCTCAAGTACTATTAATCAATCAAATTAATGGAGAACAAAATGAAAAAAATCATTTTATCAGCCACTGCAGTACTGATGATCAGCTCTTTGGCTCTTGGGCAGGGATCCAGGATGGGAACAGCTTCTGCTACGCAATTGCAGATTGTTCAGGGCGCTCGCTATCTTGCAGGTGGTGGTGCTGTGGCAAACGCAGTTGGCATGGATGCAGCTTTCTGGAATCCGGCTGGTCTGGCCCGTACTGAAAATAGTGTCGATGCTATTTTTTCAAACCGTCAGTATATCGCTGATATTCAGAATAACTTTTTTGGAGTAGCGGTAGATTTTCTGGATATGAAAACTGGTGTAAGCGTTCGAACGTTTGACATTGGTGATATCGATGAAACAACAGCCTTCTTTCCCGATGGTACTGGTCAGGTATTTACACCTAATTTTTCAATTTTAGGTGTCACGGCCTCAAAAATGTTATCTGATAATACCAGTGTTGGTATTAATGTTAACTATGTTCGGGAGAGCTTTGGACGGGTATCCGCAAATGCAACAGCTTTTGACTTAGGTGTCCAGTATCAGGGTCTACTTGGTATGGATAACTTGGACGTTGGATTCGCCCTGAAAAACTTTGGCCAGCCCATGCAATATGGCGGGGAAGGCCTAGGCGTATTGGCTACAGCACAGAATGGTGATCGGCCAGTGGAATATTATAAGGTAGACGCTGCTTCTTTCGATCTTCCATTCACTTTTGATATGGGGCTTACATACAATATTGCTGGTGCTAATTTAGGCCTTACCTTTACCAGTAACTATTATGCCACGGATGAAATAAAAGCAGGAGCTTCATACGATATTGGGGATCTAGCATCGGTTGGTGTTGGCTTTCAGACGTCAACTGTTGCCAAGGAACAGGGCCCACTGGGTAAAGGCCTTGCTGCAGTAGATGCTGTAGATTCTGATTGGTACGTAAATCCATTGGACGGGTTGTCTTTTGGAGGATCTCTCAACCTGCAAAGTCTTATTGGTATGAATATGTCAGTTGATTTTGCTATGATGCCTGCCGGGGATTTTGGAACAAACCAAGTCTTGGCAATGCGGATGGGTTTTTAAATAACATTAAAACTATACAAAAAAAGGGCAGGTAATTACCTGCCCTTTTTTATTTCTAATAGCTGTTAATTAAAAATGGAACTCAGCATATTATAAAGTTCTGGGTTAGGAATGTTGTGCCCCAAATAAATTTCCTGTTCCCCTTTTTGTAAGATCATCTCCCAGTGTAAATGTGATCCTGCTTTAGATCCCAGAGTGCTCTCTCGCATGCCAGTATTGCCAGAGTTTCCTACGAAGTCGCCACCCTTGATTAGGTTCCCTGGAGTTACATTATTTTCTATATGAGATAAATGTGCATAGATTGTTATCACTCTAAACCCAGGCACCAGGTCAAAACCATGATCTAAAAACACAGCTTTTCCCAGGAGGACACTATTAAAAATATCTGATGGTGTATTGCCTACTCTTGCACTGGATTCAAGTATATTTTCCCGAAAATCCGCTGGGACTTCTTCATAATAATGATCAGCCCTAATTACTATACCATTTGCAACCGCTTTCACAGGTGTCCCCCAGTTAGCAAAAAAATCAATCCCTCGATGGATTCCACTCCTATAATCTCGGGGTGCATTTGGCAGACGCATGGTTCGCCTGGGCACTGATACACCATCACAAGGCAGAATCAGTTTTAATGAATCCACCCATTCAGGATCAAAATCCTGCTCAGGTATTTCAAGAACTTCCTGTTTTTGTTGAATTATAGATAGAATAGATATGGGCGAATTCTTCGACTGCTCTGATGGCTGTGAATACAGCATATATCCGAAAAGAGTTAAAGAAATAAGCAGTTTCATTTAAGATAAAAGGTGTTCCAATCCAGCCAGACATGATTCTAAAGGGGAATCAGAAAATGATTGAATATAATTTCCAGCTATGATGGACTGTTGCTCATCTGTGCCAAAAGAGAATGGTTCATTGAAATAAACCACAGCTGTTTTCAGACTAATAAGCTCCAGTGTTTCTAAAATAGTAAATTCGTTTCTGGCCCAGGAAGTGGGGATAAATAGAATCCCGTCCGCCCAATTTCGATTTCTTTGTAAAAAATTAATAGCCTGAAATTGTTTATGTGTCTGCAAAATTTTCAGGGTAACATTTTTTCCCTTTACATGTTTTTTCATTGCTCTATTTATCTTATCCAAGGTTATGTTTGCTTTTGTTTCGGCAGATTTTAAACCAAGCATATTCAGGTTTGGGCCTTGTAAAATTAAAATATTCATTGTAAAGGAATTAAATGTCCTAAAATATAACCAATGATCATTCCGATCAGAAGTCCCAGGGTTACAATCCTGCCTTTTGCTAATTCAGTTGCATATCCTTTTTTTATTGCGACACCTGATACAATAGTGCCAAGGGCATTTAAGACCCAGAATATGGGAATAGAAATAATTTTTATAATTAGTGGCCCCACAAAGGGTATTGCGGCAACCAACACCCCAATACCGACAAAAATTTCTGTGAATATGCTAACTGCAAATGCAGTAAAAACAATAATCTTTTTATCAATGCCATAATACAGTGCTCCGGAAATGACTGCAGCAGTTAATATCCATCCTAGAAATTGTTTACGATATACTTTAAAAAAAGATGGCCTTGCCATATCAGCCACTGTTTATTTTATGATACAATACTTATAAGTAGTCGAACGATACTTAAAATTAATCTTTCCAATATGAATGATCCCTGGAGCAACAACTAATATGCTATATATTTTAAAATAGTGGTAAAGCCGAAATGCGCGTTGGATTCTTCTGCTCTGGTTATAATGGTCAAAAAGTTATCTTCAATTTCGTAGGTGCCATATGTTGTATCGGCAGCGACAATGATAGTTAAATACCCTTCTTGCGCAAACCAGACACCAGTTCCGTCATTCTGTATACCATCGTTGATCACATTATAATAAATAGCACCGGATTGATTGAATGATAATGTTTCTATATTTTTTTTATCTTTATAAACAATGGTTATTTCTTCTCTTGCAGCATTTGTAATTGTGGTCATGGATTCAAATACCCAGGTTCCAAATAACTCAGAATGATTATTTTGTGCTTCCAAAAAGGAACAACTGATAAATAATAATAAAATATGAAATATTTTCATTTGTTTTTCCTTAAGAATTTTAATCAATTATAGTAGAAAATTACCAGTGTTCTTTAGTTGCAATTATATGTGCCCAAAGCGAAATCCAGGGCATTTTTACTTTTGCAGCAATGATCTTTTTTGGTTTTACACGTGATACCCATACTTCCCGCACCACTCCACTTTGAATAATCTGTTCCATAAAATAATCGGTACGGTTACTTACGCTAGTGAGCGAATCGATAATATTAATATCGAGCCTGTAATGGTTGCATAAAATAGAATCCTGTCCATTCCATGCTTTAGACGAATCTGCCCATACAAATCGTGCTTTACCTAATTTCCCTTCATGTTCATACTGAAACCATTTTGTATCTAATGTTTCCGGATCTTTTGATTGTATCATGGCCAGCATTGTGAAAATAGTGTGTGTCGGGTTAGATAGATGAACTTTATGATTTTGATTATAAACCAGAATGTTCGTTGAATCAATTCTTGCTGATAGAGACGGTTTATAGGCTCCCTGTCGAATACTTTTCTTCCAACTTATAAGGCTGAATTTGACCGGATCAAATCGTGTGTCATAGTAATTATTAGCAGGCCAGATCAGATCAAAAAGTCCACGATTCTGGCTCGTGAACTCTATTCTCCCGGAATCGTGAATCGTCTGGTTTACGTCAGCGGCATGAAATCCCAGGATTGTGACTGAATAAGACTGACTTGTAATCACACCTGTCAAAAAAAAACAAGTTAGAATTCGATTCATGTTTTCCAGGTGAACTTCTCCATCAAACCCAGAATCCCCATTGCAGGAATGTAAAGGGGTTGGATCATGGCCCAGGTGCAATATGCAAAAAAGTTGGGCTTGGTTTCAAATAATTTTCCTCCAAACAATATGACTAGCCCATCCAGAATGAATTTGATTCCAAATAATACTGACCAGGAACTGCCTGAGATCATGGATAATAGAATAAAGGAATTGTATAAAAAAGTAGTAATGAGGAACCCAAAGAATAAAGGATTTTGACCAGCATTCGCTTTGGAATTGGATGACCAGCGAATGCGCTGGTTTAAAAATTCCTTTATTGACTTTACCGCAGCTGTGGTGGTGAAGGAATTGGGGTCAATATGGATAAATCCCCGTTTAAGCTTTGAAATAGATTGGACCAGGTACATATCATCCCCTGAAATTTTGTTTTGCACAGGTTTAAATCCGTCAATGGCAATGAAATCATTTTTATAATAGGCAAGATTTTGTCCCGTCCCAGACCAGAATTGGTCCCAGCCCCCTGCTCCCGCATTAGCTGTGATAATACCAAGAAAATCTACCTTTTGGTATTTCTCAAAAAATGTATTCCCAGATATTTCAGAAAATCCTATTGAAATACAATTGTGATTTATGACGCTATAAGCCATACTCGATACCCACAGTTTTCCAACACGACAATCAGCATCTGTGGAGACAATCACTTCTCCTTCAGCAGCTTCTATACCTTTGGTTATAGCATGCTTTTTAGGGGTCATTTCCTGTGATGGTTCCTTGATCCTAATCGTTTTAATAAATGCATAATTGTCTGCTGCTTCTGTTAAGATTTCTGGAGTAAGGTCTGTTGAACGATCATCCACAATTATAGCTTCAAGTTTATCAAGAGGATATTCCTGCTTCATAAGATCCTGAATCAGATCTGGAAGATTTTTTTCTTCATTTCTTGCTGCGATCACAACAGAGATTGAAGGCAACCTATTTGAAGATGAAATTGGCAGAATACTGTGTTTAAACAAACCAGAAATGATGAATAGTATAAATGCCAGGTAGACCCCGGCACACATAAGGAGAATTAGAAACATGAATTAAACTGCCAGCAATAAACCAGCAATTATGAAGTACAATAAAACTCCTAGGATATCAATACTTGTTGTCACAAATGGACCAGTAGCAACTGCTGGATCAATATCTAATTTTCTTAAAACAAGGGGTGTAAAGGTTCCTACTACTACTGCAAGAAGCATAGAACAACATATGCTGAGTCCAACCACAACCCCAAGCATGGGATCTGTACCCATGAAACGGAAATTTGCAAAAAGTCCGAGCATTAAACCGTATAATCCACCCAGAATTAATCCAACCCGGATTTCTTTTAAAAGAATTTTGAATTCATTACCAATCTCAATCCTGCCTGTAGCCATGCCGCGAACAATAATGGTAGATGACTGGGTCCCAATATTTCCACCCATACCAATAATAACAGGGATAAATGCTGCCAGGGCAATGATACTTTTAAGATATTCTTCAAACGCACCAATGATAGAAACTGCAATAATTCCACCAATCCAACTGGCAAAAAGCCAGGGCAGCCGGGCTTGGGCGTTTTCCCAGCTGGATTTCAGAAGAATTTCCCGGTCCTTACCTGCTCCGGCCATTTGTAAAAAGTCTTCTGTGGCTTCTTCCCGGATTACATCTACAACATCATCAACGGTTACGATCCCAAGCAGATGATTATCTCCGTCAACCACGGGAACTGCTAGGTAATTGTATTGAGCCACAATCTGGGCTACATCTTCCTGATCTGTTTCAGGCCTTACAGAGTGGACCCGTTTCACCATTATATCTTTTAAAAGTGTATTTGGAGGCGTTGTTGCAAGAGCACGAAGAGATGCCACTCCCACCAAGGAACCATCTTCATCGGTTATGTAGAGATAGAAAACCATTTCAGCGTCTTTTTGATCCTGCAGTGTACGCAGTGCGTCGCCGCAGGATGTGTGCTGGTAAAGGGTAAATATATCAGTTGCCATCATAGTTCCGGCTGAATCGTCCGGGTAGCCCATGATTTCTTCAAGGACTTCCTGCTCTTCTGTTTTTAAAAGATCAATAACAAATTGAGCCTGTTCTTCTTCCAATGTTCCTAAAATATAACTTTGATCATTAGTTGAAGCATTCTGTATCAACCTTGCGATCCGGTCTGGTTTCTCAATATTCAAAAGTTTTTCTATGAGAGTATCATCCAGTTCAATCAAAAATTCTATTGTCTGCATATTATCCTGCATCAGGCTGAATACCTGCGACTGCTCATCATCATCAAAATATCGGAATACAATTGCCAGATCTGCCGGGTGGGTTTTATGGATGAGTTTAATGAGGTTCGTCTGGGCATGCCTGCGTAGCAGACGGCCAAATGTATCTTTGAGTATTGTAATCTCGTGTTTGAACATTTCCTTTCTCATGTCTGAACCCGTAGGCCGTTGAGTACTTTGAATCCGGTTACTGCACAGGCGAGAGCGATAATAATTATCCAAGGGGCCACATGACCATTCCAGATATAGATATTTCCGTCCCCGGCTTCAGAAAAGGAA
>Ga0208765_1002516_pt1 | contig 10122 bp, 7 predicted proteins | sample ETNtaG_2_FD_185783 | JGI IMG/M metagenome (GOLD analysis project Ga0208765, IMG submission 185783) | Marine microbial and viral communities from oxygen minimum zone, Eastern Pacific Ocean - ETNP201406SV203 (SPAdes) (version 2) | ecosystem: Environmental > Aquatic > Marine > Oceanic ... | reverse complement strand
TTCGGATTAAAAGTTCAGAGTGCTGGTACACTATTCTCGGTGTAGGATTTTGTTCTGGCGTAATCAACGGAGCCGCTGGAGTTGGGGGACTGCCGGTAGTTTTGCTTTTACTTTCCATATCTACAGGGTCCTCATTAACACGTGCCTCAATGGTTGCCTATCTTTTTATCATTGACCTTTTCGCACTACTCCTTCCGGGCAGCCAACAATTGATTTCTACTGAACTTCTCGGACGTACAGCCATTTTTTTAATCCCTCTAATGGTTGGGATTTACATCGGTCACCGAAGTTTTATAAAAACATCTCCTGAATCATTTCGTAAATTTACCCTCAGTTTATTGATTGTGTTATCATTGGCTGGAATGATACGTGGTATTCTGCTTTAACTGCTTATTTTTGAATTAATGCTTCATATTTGTGGTTTAAATAAAAGATTTAAAATACTAAATCCTTTACTATTTTCTCTAGTTCGTTTCAGGTTCGTATGAAAATCAAAACCGAATTTCCGAACAAAATACAAACAATAAAACACATTTGGATTCCCATGCCGGACGGCTGCCGTTTAGCCGCCCGAATCTGGCTTCCGGAAAATGCGGAACAGCAACCTGTACCGGCAATATTGGAATACATTCCGTATCGAAAAAATGACGGTACTGCTCTGCGTGATTCTCTCTATCATCCGTATTTTGCTGGACACGGATATGCTGCTATGAGAGTTGATATGCGCGGCAGTGGGGACTCTGAAGGAGTAATGCTGGATGAATACCTGCAACAGGAACTGGACGACGCGGTTTCTGTAATCGCCTGGCTTGCGGAGCGCTCCTGGTGTAACGGATCCGTCGGTATGATGGGTAAATCGTGGGGAGGCTTTAATTCATTGGAAGTCGCGGCTCTGCAACCTCCCGCCCTCAATGCGATTATTACGGTTTGCTCGTCAGACGACCGTTACTCTGACGATGTACATTACAAAGGCGGATGCGTCTTGAGTACAGATATGCTCGGTTGGTCTACAACCATGCTTGCCTGGAACGCACGGCCACCGGATCCGGAGGTGCTGGGAGAAAATTGGCGGAAACTCTGGCTCGAACGTTTGGAGCAAACACCACTGTTGGTGCGGCAATGGCTCAACCATCCGCACCGTGACGATTATTGGAAACACGGTTCGATTTGTGAGGATTATTCGAAGGTGCAATGTGCGGTGTATGCGGTCGGAGGCTGGGCTGACCCATACAGCAACGCAATTCCACGAATGCTTTCCGGACTTACCTGTCCACGAAAAGGATTGATTGGTCCGTGGGCTCATGAGTATCCACAACGTGCCCTTCCTGGACCGCAAATTGGTTTTGCGCAGGAATGTCTGCGCTGGTGGGATTACTGGCTCAAAGAAAGAGACAATGGAATTATGGATGAACCGATGCTGAGGGCTTGGATGCCGAATAGTATTGCTCCCAGCACACATTATGAAGTGCGTCCCGGACGTTGGGTGGCCGAAGAAAAATGGCCTCCGAAAAACGACGAATCTCAAACCTGGTATTTAAATCGGAACGGCTTGAATCAAAATGCGGAAACGGACAAACCTATGCTTTTCCCAACCTCACAAACTGTGGGATTAAATGCCGGAGTGTGGTTTCCTATGGGTGCCGCTGGAGAGTTTCCCGGTGATCAGCGTTCAGCAGATTCCGGATCGTTGTGTTTTACTTCGGAAGCCTTTTACGATGGGATGGAAATCTGGAAATCCTGAAGCGACGGTCACGCTGTCTGCCGATCAGACTGAAGCATTACTTGCTGCACGTCTGTGTGATATTGCGCCGGATGGTTCGTCACTACTGGTGAGTTGGGGCTTACTCAATTTGACACACCATAACGGACACGAAAATCCGGAAGCATTGGATCCCGGCGAAAAATTCACCGCAAAGGTTCAGCTCAACGCCTGTGCCCATGCTCTCAAATCCGGGCACCGCTGGCGGCTGTCTCTTTCCTCTGCGTACTTCCCTCATGCCTGGCCCAGTTCTAAAATAACCAAACTAAAAATTTTTCCGGGCATTGAAACTTATCTCAACCTTCCGTTCAGAAAAATCCCTCATGAAGATACACAGCTTACTAAGTTTTTAGAGCCGGAATGTTCTCAGCCAGTGGCTACAGAAGAAATTAGAACTGCCAGCCGCAAAAGGACTATAGAGCATGAGGTAATTGAAGACAGTTTCACTCTCACTGACAGAGTGGACAATGGACGCTTTCGTTTCTTAGAAGACGGCCTAGAAACTGAAGATCTTAGTTGTGATTCCCTTTCTCTAAATGAAGACAAACCTCTTTCTTTGAAAGTAAGCTGCGGACGTACAGCGGGGATCGGGCGTGGTGACTGGCAAACCCGCGTCGAAGCCTCTGGTACAATGAGTGCTACATCCGAAAATTTTCATGTCACTTCCAGGCTGGAAGTTTTTGAAGGCGATCAGCGCTTCTTTTTCCGCACCTGGGATTTTAAAGTTCCGAGAGAAGTGGTTTGAAGTTTTTGTGAGCATACTCTTTTTTTTGTTGACAAGCTGTTTTTTATGTATTAGCTTGAGAGCTGATTACAAATTCATAGCGTTTTTGGAAATTTTATTGTTTTGAAACGCTCTGTGTCTAAACCAACGAATTGACTTCATTGTTAAATAAATAACACTGATCAGCAATTCTTCATTTAAAAAGGTACAAATGGATAGAGAAATAGACCACATCAAAGAACAACTAATGTCCGGCAGGATCACTAGACGTGAATTTGCACAACGTTTAATGGTGCTGGGTATTGCAGGAACTAGTGCAGGGACTTTGCTTACATGGGCAGAGCGCAACGCTTTTGCTGCATCTCCCAAGCGTGGAGGACGTTTACGTGCCGGAATTGCTCATGGCTCCACCACCGATACTTTGGATCCTGCAACCTATGAAAATGGATTTATGCAGATAGTAGATTATTCCCTTCAAAATCATCTTGGTGAGGTAGACCACACAGGGGCAATGCAGCCTGAATTAGCTGAGAGTTGGGAGCCTCAAAATAATGCAAAAACTTGGGTTTTTAATCTTCGTCGTGGTGTAGAATTTCACAATGGGAAATCGCTAGATTCGGAAGACGTAATTGCTTCCTTTCAGCACCATATGGGAGAGACCAAGTCTCCTGCAAAATCTCTCTTAAAACAAGTCTCAAATATGCGATCTGACGGAAAACATCGTGTAATTTTTGATTTAAGTGGAGGAAATGCTGATTTCCCTTTCGTTGCCTCAGATTATCATGTTCCGATAAAACAAGCTTGGGATGGTGGAAAAATCAGTCCAAATGACGGTATAGGTACCGGCCCATACGTGCTTAAAGAGTTTGAGCCGGGAGTCCGTTTCTTCGGTACACGTAATCCCAATTATTTTAAGGCAGATCGTGCTTGGTTTGATGAATTTGAAATGCTTTCAATAGTTGATCCAACCGCAAGAACTAATGCTTTAACAACTGGCGAAGTTGATACAATAGATCGTGCTGACCTAAAAACTGCACATCTGTTGGCCAGAAAACCAGGCATTAATCTTAAAGAAGTAACAGGTACAAAACATTATACTTTCCCTATGCTAGTGGATGTTGCACCTTTTGATGATAATAATGTACGTCTTGCGCTTAAATACGCTCTACCCAGAAAAGAAATTGTTGAAAAAGTGCTATTTGGTCATGGCGTTGTAGGAAATGATCATCCTATTGCCCCCTCCAATCCGTTTCACGCATCTAGCTTACCACAAAGAAAATATGACGTTGATAAAGCTCGTTTTTATGCAAAAAAAGCTGGAGGTATAAAAGTTAAATTGTCTGCTGCAGATGCAGCTTTTCCAGGTGCCGTAGATGCGGCTGTTCTATACAAAGAGTATGCTGCTGCTGCTGGTATAGAAATTGAGGTTGTGAGAGAGCCAAATGATGGCTACTGGAAAAATGTTTGGTTGAAAAAGCCCTGGGGTGCATGTTATTGGGGTGGCAGACCAACTGAAGACTGGATGTTTTCTACTACTCACTACAGTGGAGCAGACTGGAATGACACTCATTTCAAGAATGAACAATTCGACAAATGGCTGATCGAAGCTAGAGCAGAAACTAACCAGAATAAAAGACGTCAACTATATTATGAGATGCAAAAAATGGTTAGTGATGAAGGAGGTACTGTAGTACCAATGTTCGCAAATTATGTTTTTGCTGCTCACAAAAATGTTCAGCATGGTACTATGGCAGGAAACTGGATGATGGATGGTAACAAATTCCACGAACGCTGGTGGTTTGCCTAATCAAGGAACGAGTGAGCAGTAATTTTCTTTGACTGCCTGCCCTTAACAAGTTACAAGGCAGCAATAGCTTTGGAACTTGGAACTTGATTCCACTTAGGAGAAGCCATTGAGCCATATCCTCAAAGTTATAGCCCAGCGTATTGCGCTGGGCTTCCTCACTCTCTTTACTATTTCACTGCTAATAACATTTGGTGTAGAACTTTTGCCAGGAGATCTGGCAGAATCTATTCTAGGTCAAGGAGCAACCCCGGAAACAGTAAAAGTATTTAGGACTGAACTCGGCCTAGACAAGCCAGCTCATATGCGCTACCTCAGTTGGCTTGGAGGAATAGTAACTGGAGATCTAGGAGTATCTCTGGCAAACAAACGTGAAATTTCAGAGTTGGTTGGCATCCGGATTGCGAATACTCTTTTTCTTGGTGGTTTCGCAGCTGCGATTGCAGTTCCATTAGCGTTATTTCTTGGTATTCTCGCCGCTCTTTTTCGCAACACACTTTACGACCGAGCCATCAACACCTTTACTCTTACCACTATTTCATTTCCAGAATTCTTCCTTGCCTATATCCTGATTCTCTTTTTTGCCATCAAGCTGGGCTGGTTTCCAGGAATTTCCAATATCAGTACGGAGTTGTCTTTTGGTAATAAACTATACAGAACTTTACTACCTGCGGCGACTCTGACACTTGTAGTCTTGGCTCACATGCTGCGCATGACAAGGGCAACAATCATCAATTTATTAGCAAGTCCATACATCGAAATGGCACGGCTAAAAGGAATTAGCCCCATGAAAATTATCCTGCGACACGCACTACCAAATGCACTGGCTCCAATAGTAAATGTGGTTGCAATAAATTTGGCTTATCTTGTAGTTGGAGTGGTTATTGTCGAAGTTGTTTTTGTCTATCCGGGACTCGGTCAGCTGATGGTTGACAGTGTTTCCAAACGGGATATTCCGGTTGTACAGGCCTGCTCAATGATCTTTGCTTCAGTTTACATTTTGCTCAATTTGTCAGCAGATATAATCTCAATCGTTACAAATCCAAGAATACTTCACCCAAGATGACGTATAAACTTAAAACAATTTTTTCCTCTGCACCATGGAGTGCAAAATTTGGAATGGTTGTCATTTTGCTCTTCTCTATTGTTTCTATTTTCGCACCTTTCATTGCGCCTTACGGGGAAACAGAAATTATAGGTAAATCATACGAATTATGGTCTGACAAACACTTCCTTGGTACAGACAACTTGGGTCGTGATATGCTATCGAGGTTGATCTTTGGCGCCAGAAACACTATCGGAATGGCACTTTTAACTACATTCCTTGCCTTCCTAATTGGAAGTATCACAGGAATGATTGCAGCTGTTATAGGAGGATGGATTGATCAAATCTTTGGACGAATCGTGGACGTGCTCATGTCCATTCCTTCTTTAATTTTTGCACTACTAATACTTTCATTCTTTGGTACCTCAATTACTTACCTCATAGGTACAATTGCCATTCTAGAAGCAACTCGTGTTTTCCGATTAGCCCGTGCTACAGGTATGAATGTAGCAGTTATGGATTTTGTTGAAGTGGCTAAATTACGTGGCGAAAAATTAGGATGGATTATCCGAAAAGAAATCTTGCCAAATATTGCTGCGCCTTTATTGGCTGAATTCGGATTACGCTTTTGTTTTGTTTTTCTTTTCATTTCAGCGCTAAGTTTTCTCGGACTTGGAATTCAACCACCTACAGCGGATTGGGGCTCTATGGTTAGGGAAAATGCAACTCTGATTTCTTATGACGATATAACACCATTACTACCTGCAGGCGCAATTGCACTTTTGACGGTGGCTACAAATTTCGTAGTAGATTGGATGCTTCACAAATCAAGCGGCCTAAAAGATGTTAGTTGAAACAAATAAAATAGATAACGAGCAACTGATCCGACCACTTTTGGAAGTGAAAGGTCTGCGTATCGAGGGGCTCTCCGAAAAAGGTTGGCAGGAAATTGTTCGCGGTGTGAATTTACAACTCAAGCGTGGAGAAATATTGGGTTTGATCGGTGAGTCCGGAGCAGGAAAATCAACCATCGGTTTAGCCGCGATGGGATATGCCCGAGACGGCTGTAGAATCACAGCCGGAGAAATTATTTTCGATGGAATCAAATTGAGTTCTATATCTGAAAATGAAAAGCGAAAACTCCGTGGAACCAGAATTTCTTACGTTGCCCAAAGCGCAGCTGCCGCATTTAATCCAGCGCACAGACTGCTCGACCAATTTGCCGAAGGACCGGTAGACCATGGAGTCATGTCACGGACGAAAGCAAAAGAAAAAGGCCGTGCACTATACCGGAGTCTCGACCTCCCTGATCCTGAAAACATCGGCGAACGCTGGCCGCATCAGGTTTCAGGTGGGCAGCTTCAACGCATGATGGTGGCCATGGCGATGTCCTGCGGCCCGGACTTGATTATCTTCGATGAGCCGACAACAGCACTGGATGTTACAACTCAGATTGAAGTTTTGAAAACTATCAAGGAAATTGTGACTGATAGTAATGTAGCTGCTCTTTACATCACCCATGACCTGGCGGTGGTCGCTCAACTTGCAGACCAATTGATGGTTCTGCGTTACGGGAATCTGGTAGAAGTAAACAGTACCGGCCAAATTATTGAAGCACCAAAAGAAGATTACACCCGTGCATTGCTGGATGCGCGTACACGCCATGAAAAAACCACAGCACAATTTAAAGATTCTTCAACACTGCTCAGCATTGATTCAGTTACAGTCGGTTACGGTAAAGGGCCGGATGTTTTACAGGAGGTATCTGTTTCGGTGGAGCGTGGCAGAACCGTGGCGGTCGTCGGAGAATCTGGAAGCGGGAAAAGTACTCTGGCACGCGTTATCACTGGGCTGCTGCCACCGCGATCCGGTGAAATTCTCTTTCAGGGAGAATTGTTACCGCATGCTCTTGCCCAGCGTACTAAACAACAACTAAGGCAAGCTCAGATGATTTATCAGCTTCCGGATGTAGCCCTTAATCCACGTCAGCGTGTCCGCGATATTGTGGGACGTCCCTTGAGTTTCTACCTAGGTTTACGCGGAAAGGAACGTGAGAGACGCATTATCGAACTGCTTGAACAAATTGAACTTTCTGAAACATACATCAACCGTCTGCCCGACGAACTTTCCGGAGGCGAAAAACAGCGCATCTGCATTGCACGTGCACTGGCCGCGGAACCGGAATTAATCATCTGCGACGAAGTAACTTCCGCACTGGATACCATAGTAGCCAAGGCCATTTTGGACTTACTTCAGCGACTTCAATATGAACTGCAGTTGACCTATTTGTTCATCAGCCACGACATTGATACCGTAGCCAGTATCGCTGATCGGGTTGTGGTACTTTATGCCGGAAGAGTTGCCGAGCAAGGTTCAAAGTCGGCTGTTTTTCAACCTCCATTTCATCCTTATACGCGGCTCCTTCTTTCTTCAGTACCGGAAATGAAACTAGACTGGTTGGAGAAAACACTTTCCACACGGGAAGCACAGGCCGGAATTGCCCGTGAGGTGAAAATAACTGAACGCGGCTGTCCTTTTGCCGAACGTTGTCCAGTTGCCATTCCGGATATTTGTGTTAATGTCCGTCCCCCTTTGCAAACACTTTCTTCCGGGCACTTATTCGCTTGTCAACACAGCCCACAAGAATTAGCTTAACAACAGAATTATTAGCTTTTCTGTCTGATGATACCGCCGTAAAATATTCTAAAACTGTGTCATTTCAAATAAAGCGGGAAATCCTGCATAAACTACTACAATAATATTTTTAAAAGTTCACTACTGTTAGGCAAAACAATTTACACAGCATCAATAAAAATTATGTCCAAATCAACTTTGAGTGTATTAAGTTATAACATATACTGGGGAGGACATCAGCAGCCACTTGAACGAACCATCGAAGTGATCGGGGAATCCGGGGCTGATTTGGTGGGCATTCAGGAAAATGTAAATCGGGAATACGAAGACCAGACTCCGGAGATAGCCAAGGCCCTGGGATTTTCCTATGTGAGGCACGCCGTTTTGGATGCACTTGAAGAATTTGGTGCCAAAGGCAACAAGCTTCGCGCACGCTGGACTCAGCAAGCCGGGCAATCAACTTTGAGCCGTCACCCGATTACGGCACAATCTCCCGGAGGTTCCGGTATTCAGGTGGAATTGCCTTCCGGAGAGAAAGTCTGGATGTTCAACACACACCTCTGGCACTATCCTTATGTACCGTATCAGTTGTTAAATGTGGACTTTTTCGAAGGGGAAGCGATAGATCCGAATGCTCAGGATGCAGAGGCGCAGGCGATTCTTTCAGCACGAATTGGTCATGAGACTGAAATTAACAAAGTTCTGTGGGATATCAAAAGCATACTTCCCAGCGGAGAACCGGTTTTTCTCACCGGCGATTTCAACGAACCGTCTCATCTCGACTGGACAGAAGAAGCGGCCCAAGCCGGGCTTTATCCCCTCAAAGTAGATTACCCAACTTCAAGGCAAGTACTTAAAGCGGGATTGAAAGACGCCTTCCGGGAATTCTATCCCGACCCTGTGGCAGTTCCGGGATTCACTTGGCCTGCAGGGATTTATCCGGACGCCCCGGATTCGTCCACTCCTGACCCGGAAGACCGCATTGATTTTGTCTATTTTTCGGGAGCGAATGTTCGAGTGAAAAAAGTTCAACGGCTAGGAAATGTTTCGGACAATTCAGAGATTTATTTTGCTGAATATCCTTCGGATCACCGAGCGTTACTGGCGGAATTTGAACTTCCAGAGAATTGAACTTCCAGACATCATTAACCGCAATAATATCAAACGAGACAAAACGTTTTTCGTAAAAAATTCGCCGATTGATCAAGCGCAGAAACGGCACCATCCAACATGCGGCTGTAGTGTAAAAAACCATGCAGCACACCTTGATGCAGGTGAAGTTCACAGGGGACTCCGGCTTGTTCCATTAATGTGGCAAGCGCCGTGCTATCATCCAACAGAGGATCCATATCAGATGCAATCAAACAGGATGGAGGCAGACCATTTAGATCAGCCTTCAAAACATCCAGACGTACATCATTCAAATCCTCTTGTGAATTCAAATAGGAATCCTGATAGAAAGCCAGGTCTTCTTCGCTCATTCCCACATCCTGACTTCCAAAGAGACGGACAGAACAGGAATCCCTCAGACCAAACCAGCCGTATATCAATAATAATCCGGACAGTTGTTCTTTAAAACTTAAGGCAGCCCCCATACTCAAACTGGCTCCTGCAGAATCTCCACCAAGTACTATTCTGTCAGGATCAATATTAAAAGCTGCTTCTTTTTGCGTATAATCACCCTCTTTCAGCCATTGCAATACTAATTTAATTTCATCAAGTGCAACCGGAAACTTTTGTTCCGGAGACAAGGAGTACTCCACACCAATCACAGCACAACCGGAACGAAAAGCCAGTTCGCGCATGATGCGGTCGTGCGTGTCGAGATTTCCCACAACAAATCCTCCTCCGTGCAAATAAACCAACACTGGTAAACACTTCTCTGGATGCGGTTGATAAATCCGGATTGGAATTCCCCTTACTGGCCCTTTAACTTCTGTTTCCATGATACTGGAAATATTCGGACCTCCGGTATTCCAGAACAACTTTTCCTGCGCATACAGTCCCCGAGCCTGATGAAGTGGAATTTCAGTAATTGAATAAGGAGCTACCAATGTGGAACTCTTTTGCAGGACAGATTGCATCTGCGGATGGATTGAAGGCATAAGCGACGGTGAAAATAATTGTTTAATAAGTCAGATTTTTTCGGTTTTATG
>Ga0208765_1002513_pt1 | contig 10133 bp, 12 predicted proteins | sample ETNtaG_2_FD_185783 | JGI IMG/M metagenome (GOLD analysis project Ga0208765, IMG submission 185783) | Marine microbial and viral communities from oxygen minimum zone, Eastern Pacific Ocean - ETNP201406SV203 (SPAdes) (version 2) | ecosystem: Environmental > Aquatic > Marine > Oceanic ... | reverse complement strand
TCAGATACTGGAGGTTCTGTTAGAAACCCTGCAAGTTTTTGTTCGGTAGTCGGTTTAAAACCTACATATGGGCTTGTGAGTCGTTACGGTCTTATTTCATATGCTAACAGTATGGAACAGATTGGACCGTTAACAAAGACAGTAAAGGATTCTGCATTTTTGTTAAACATAATTTCTGGAATTGATACTAATGATAACACTACTAGAGATAAAGAAAATCAGGATTATCTTCAAGATATTGATGCTGGTATATCAGGGAAAAAAATTGGAATTGTGTCAGAAATGACAAGTAGTGAAGTGTTAAGTGATGAAGTTCTTAATTCTACTAAAGATGCAATTAAAACATTTGAAAGGATTGGTGCAAACTGTGAAAACGTGGAGTTACCAATGGTTCCTTACGCTGTTGCTGCATATTATACTATAACATCAACGGAGGCAGGGAGTAATCTTGCCAGATATGATAACATAAGATATGGTTATGATTTTAATTCAGAAGGTTTTGAATTCAATTCATACATTTCGCAAGCAAGAGACAAGCTTGGACCTGAGGTTAAAAGAAGAATGATTCTAGGTGGTTTCGTCCCATCTGCTGGGCATGCTGGAAAATATTTCCTAAAGGCATTAAAAGTAAAATCTAAACTGATATCTGAGTTAAAACCTATTTTTGACAAATATGATTTTCTAATCTCTCCAACTGTTCCTATCCAGCCGTTCAAATTTGGCGAGATTCAGGATCCTGTGCAGTTCATGAAAATTGATTATAACACTGTGACATCCAATCTTACTGGAAAACCTGCAATATCAATTCCATATAAGATTGTAAATGGTTTACCAATTGGAATACAAATAATGGCAGACAGTTTCAAAGATCATTCTTTGTTGCAAGCAGCATATGCCTTAGAAAAAACTGTAGAGTTACCAGAGGCGCTAATTTAATGACAAAAATTGGTCTTGAGATACATTGTCAGCTAACAAAACTTGAAAGTAAATTATTTTGTTCCTGTAAGGCGGATTATAGGGAATTTGAACCAAATATGAATATCTGCCCAATCTGCATGGGAATTCCAGGTTCGTTACCACTATTAAATAAAAAGGCAGTTGAAAAAGCTACACTAATTGCCATGGCACTTGATTGTAATACTCCACCACAAATTGCATTTTTTAGAAAAAATTATTTTTATCCTGACTTACCAAAAAACTTTCAGATTACTCAGCTAAATCCTGATGGGTATGATAAGACCAGCATTGGTTGGGAGGGTAAAATTACTGTAGATAATAAGGAAATACGGATAAGAAGAATACAGCTTGAAGAAGATCCTGGTAGACTGATTTATGAAGGCGCTACTGAAAGAACTAAGGTAACACTAGTTGATTATAACAGAGCTGGTACACCATTAGTTGAAATTGTAACAGAGCCAGACTTTGAAAACCCACACAACGTAAGAAACTTTCTTAATATACTTTCAGATTTGCTAGAAAACTTGGGTGTTTCTGATCCTGGACTTGACGGTGCAATGCGTGCTGATGCTAACGTTTCAATCGAAGGTGGGCCAAAAGTTGAAATAAAAAACATTGGTTCATTTCATGATTTAGAAAAAGCAGTACATTTTGAGATAACAAGACAACAGAGTCTTACTGAACGAAAAATTGAAATCATTCAAGAGACCAGACATTGGGATGATAGACGAAAAATTACTATTTCGTCAAGAACAAAAGAGGAGGAAGAAGAGTATAGGTATCACCTTGAAGCTGATGTTCCATGGGTCAACATTGATCAAAAAACAAAAAAAGAATTGCAGGAACAAATGCCCGAAAGTATTAGCACAAAGAAAGATAGGTATATTTCAAAATATGGTATTACATCACAAGTTGCAGATATACTAGCATCAGACAAGTATTTTTCTGAACTTTTTGAAAAAGCAAATAATGAAACAAATGCAAAGGATATTGCAAATATGGTTACAACAGATATTATGGGTTTACTTGATACACGTGAAAAGCGTGAATCGTCAAAACTAGAAGCGGAGCATCTTTCTGATTTGGTTGAATATATAAGATCAAACAAGATTACAAGATCATCTGCAAAATTAGCTCTAGATGAGATTATAAAAAATGGTAAACCGCTGTTACAGATAATTAAGGATCTTAATTTAGGTCATATTTCGGACGAGTCCACATTGTCTGGCATTATAGCACAAGTTCTAAGCGAAGAGGTAAAGGCATCTGAGGATGCCAAACAAAATCCTGAAACAGTTAACTTTCTGGTTGGGAAAGTTATGCAAAGAACACATGGAAAAGCAGATCCAGAATCAACATTGGCACTACTGAAAAAAAATCTTGGTATTAAATAACAATTATAATAATTTTCAAATAAGTAATTCAAATCATAATATTACGCATTAATTAATCAAAAATGCCGAATCTAGAAAAAAGATTGAGAGTGTGGTTAGACTGGAACATTGATTTATTTTTTAGAAAAGACATATCCAGATACGGATTTAAGAGAAATACTTTAAAAGAATATCAAGATTTAGACGAGGTTGATGATGTATGGTAATGTATTATAATTTTTCAATAGATTTTAAGATTTTAAACGCAATTTTTTCAAACTGAGTTTTTCTTTCCATTGACACTAATAACACATCATTTTTTATAGGAAAACTCATCACTATAAGTTTCTCACGAAAAGATAATGAAAATTTTACTTTTCCAAGTTCACTATCAAATTCACTTCTCATTTTAACTCTAAGTGCAAGTTCCATGAATAACATTTCATCCTTTTTTTCATCTTCGAGTGCTTTTTTACTAGTAATCATACCGCCTGCAATTAGCCTGCCTCTAGAGTTAATTACACCAGCAAACCTAATTTTGGAATCGATTTTTTTAGCAAAATCACATAATTTATCATAATCCATACTTGATTGTTCTAATCGATCTATTTATTGCGATCTATTTACTAACAATTACATGGAAAATGAACCTGGTATAACTGATTATTATAAAAAAACAGCAATGTTTTGGTCTGATATGATAGCAATGATGTCATCCAAGCCTACAACATTATCTAGTGTAGGACCTTTACGCACACTTTCATCTAATTTAAAAAAGATAACAGCAGAGCTTACTGAAGCAAACAAGGAAATTGTGGAATTTAATAATTTCTTAATAGAATATTATAAACAACTAGCTGATACTTGGTCTAATGCACAAAAAGAGGTAACATCAAAATCAACTAAAATACCACAAAATGAGGAAGGCACTGAAGCATACAAAAGAGTCTGGATTGACATTTTTGAGAATAATTTTACAGGATTATTTGACTCTAAAAAATTCTCAGAAAACTATAACGGACTCATTTCCAAAGAATTGGAACTTTTGAAAAGATGGAATGCAGTGACTGATGTTATGTTAAAATCTGCTAATTTACCAACAAAGCAGGAAATAGAGGAAATCTACGAGGAGATTCATGCATTAAAGAATCGTATTTTTAAATTAGAATTAGATAAAAAGAAATCTGAAAAAAATGACAGAAAATAAATTTGATGCAAAGATTATTGGTGAATTTTTAAATCTTGGCCGTAACTTAGCTGAAGCACCCATGAAGGCTTCTGTGCCACATGAGGTTAAAATCGGCTCAACACAATTTGATATTGTATACAAAGAAGATAAAATGCGTTTATTACATTTTAAGCCACTCACATCAAAACAAATTAAAACACCATTACTTATCTCATACGCGATTGTTAACCGTTATCATATTTTTGATATTGACCCAAAGAAAAGTTGGGTCAAAAATTTGCTTGAGCAAGGATTTGATCTTTACTTAATTGATTGGGGTACACCAACTAAAATTGATAAATTTTTAGGATTTAATGAATATGTTAATGGTTACATGGATAATTGTGTAGATTATATTTGTGATGAATCAGATGTGGATAAAATATCAATACAAGGCTATTGTACAGGTGGAACATTGGCTACTGTATATTCGTCACTTCATCCGGAAAGGGTGAAAAATTTAATTGCTACTGCACCTGTGATTGATGGTTGGAAGGATACAACCGTTGTTAGTAACATCGCAAAATTTTTTGATGTTGATAAATTAGTTGATACTGTAGGAAACATGCCACCAGAGTTTATTTATTACTGCTTTTCAATTTTAAAACCATTTGAACAGGGTGTTGAGAAATATTTGAAATTTTTCAATAACATAGATAATGAAAAATTTGTTGACAGTTTTCTAAAAATTGAAAAATGGTTGGATGAAACCCCACCTATACCTGGTGAGCTTTTTAGGCAATGGATAAAGGGTATTTACCAGGATAATTTGTTGATCAAGAATAAGATGTCTGTTGGTGGTAGATTAGTTTCATTAGAAAATCTCAATATGCCTATTTTTACTCAGGTTGCTGTAGGTGATCATTTAGTTTCACCTGAATGTAGTATGCCATTACATTATGCGGTGTCAAGCACTGATAAGATATTAAAATTATACCCTACAGGGCACGTTGGTATGATAGCTAGTTCGTTCAGCCAAAAAACAGTTTTACCAGAGCTTGGTCAGTGGCTCAAAGAAAGGTCATAAATAAAAAAAGGTAGTCATTCACACTAATATCTTGGTGTGAATGCGGTTATCCAAGACTGCATTACACTTTTGTTAAGATCAGCAAAGGCTTTTGCATTCTCGTTGAAGGTCTTGATGTTCTGACGTGTGGCATCAATTGTTGCTAATGCTATCTTGTTTTGAACATCCTGAACCTTACCAATCTGTTCATTTGTTTGTGATACAGCGTTTTCTGTTGCTTCTGGAAGAGCAGTGTTAATTCCGGTCTTGTTTGCAAATTCTCTTTGCAAGGCAATGCTGGATTCTACAACGTTCTGGAATGCTTCAGTGTATTCTTGCTGTAAGCTTGTAACAGATGTTTGGTAGTTTGGGAATGATTTTTCAGTAGATTTAATCTGTTTTTCGACAGTTTCTTCTACAGTTCTGAAAACGTCATTCTTTTCACTTTTGTTTGATTCGTTACTCATGGTTTGTTCTAATTGGCATCACTATATATATCTAGTGGTAATGAAAACCATTCATTACCTTTTATTACCATATTAATTATTTTTAGCGTTAACTGGGATGACAATTACTTGCACTAAATCACCTTCATCCATTGTAAGTGCCTGTCTTTCAGCCTCAGGAATTGAGATTCTTCCGTTACTACCAACAGTAGTCTTGAAAGCACCCCATGAGAGAAAGTTAGGCATCATATTTTGTAGATTGAATGGATTTTGAGCATTTGCCTGAAACGGGTTCATATTCTTCGTAAAATCAGACTGTGCTTTTGATGCATTTTCTAGCCATTGCTTGAATAACTCAGCTGGATCATATGGGTTTTTGTTTCCTTCCATTACCATTAATAGGTGTATCACTTTATAAAATGATCGTTAAATAAGAAAATCAGACACAATTCGGAAGAATGTATCTGGGTCTTCTACATACGGTGTGTGTCCACATCCTTGCATCTTGTAAAATCTACAATCATTGATTGCAGAAACAAAGGATTGTGCATATTCGATAGGAATTACAGGGTCATTTTCACCCCAAACAACCAATGTAGGGATTGTGAGTAGTTGTAATTTTTCAGTGATTACTTTAGAATTGCTTAATCCTAATAGAGCTGACATAAAGGCCATCTTTGCATTTGGTAATTGCATTCTTTCTACAAATTTTGATATTATTTTTTTATCTATATTCTTCCTTCCAGACATAATTTGGAATGCATTCAAGGCCGAGTCTTTATTTGGATATAGAGCAGCGGAAATATATGCATCTAGTGCTGGTGTTGAATGTTTCATGACACCTGATGGTGAAACAAGAACAAGTTTTTTTACATTTGCCTGGTGATTTATGATAAATTCAGCTGCAATTTGACCACCGAGTGAGGAGCCAATAATACTTAGATCGCCAATTCCAACTTCATTCACAAATTTGTACACAAATTCTGAAAAATAATCTGTTGTGTAATCAATCATTGGTTTATCGCTATGTCCAAAACCAATAAGGTCTGGAACAATCACTTTAAATTTTTGAGCAAAAAGTGGTATTACATATTCCCATCTCTCCGCAGAAGCACCCAAACCATGAAGTAAAAGAAGAGTATTTTTTGAATTACCTTCCTCCAAATAGTGTATTTTACTATCGTTAATTTCAATTGATTTTTCAATCATATCTTAAATCTGGAACCAAAATTAAAATATCTTTTCACTATCAAATATTGTAAATAAAAACACTCATTTTCACGACCAAAAAATTTGGAAATGTATATTTTTATTGATATTTTAAAGCGATTATTATCTAATTAGTAAGAAATAATATGATTTTAAAGAACAATCTTCCTATCAAGTTATTAATCATAAATCATTAATTAGTATATGAACATGGTTTTTTTCTATTTATCAACTGGTGTAATAGCAGGGATTTTAGGTGGGATTTTGCTTGTATCCTTTTTTTATAATCCAGAGAGTTTATTCATACCGCGCTAGTTTTTAATTGGCTCTATTGCAGGGGTATTACTCAAACACAAACTTGGTTAAGGCCATAAAACAGCTATTACCATCACTACAGCTCCAAACACATTCGCTAACACCAAAATCTTTTTGATAGTTGGTTTTTTCATAATAAATCACTCATAACTTAGATATTTACCAAGTCAATAATTAAAAACTATAATTCTTTACTAACCATTGGTAAAAATGCACCAGCATCTGATACAATTCCTAATGCTTGCCATGTACCACGATCCATCAATTTTGTGACTGTAGGTTGGTTTATGTCAATAATTATCACTTTGACATTAGCAGGTAACATATTTCCAGTTGCAATTGAATGTAACATTGTAGCTACCATTATCACCATTGAAGAATCTTTTAGGACTTCTTTGTATTTTTTTTGAGCTAGTGTAACATCAGTGATTACATCTGGTAAAGGACCATCATCACGTAAAGAACCAGCCAAAATAAATGGTATTTTCTTTTTTACACATTCATACATTATTCCTTTTGTTAATTTTTTTGATTTTACCATTTTTTTGATAGAACCAGCCCTAAAAACTGCATTTATTGCATCCATGTGATTTCTATGACCTCTTACAGCAAGTGTTCCATCTTTAACATTCATCCCAAGTGATGTTCCTAATGTTGCATATTCTATATCATGAACCGCAAGTGCATTTCCAGCCAAAACTGCATCAATATATCCAGAACGAATAAGTGCTGAAACTGATTCAGTCGCACCAGTATGAATAATTGCAGGACCGCCAACTAGTACAATTTTACCACCATTTTTTTTGGTACGTCGTATATCTTCTGCGACCTTTTTAGCTATATGTTGTGTTGGTCTTTCGCTAGAGCTACTGCTTCCCATAAATTGAAAAGCATTCATTCCTTCTCTTGGTCTTTCGGGTGGAATTATTCTGACACCGTTTTCTCCTACCACAATTTTATCACCTTTTTTTATCTGACGGATAGGAATACATGTTGCTTTTTTTGCCTTTACAACAATACATTTATCCATCATTGTGTTATCTACACTAATCCATTCATCGTTAAGAAAAATCTGTGTTTGATTATTTGTGGTGCTGTAAAAATCATCAGGCATGACCATATCTTTTGTTGCAGAATTTAGCTTTACATTTTTTTGAGTTTTTGATGTAGCGCCTTGACGATAAACATAGTTCAAGATTTTGTTTAGATGTTTTGTTGTTTTTCCTGTTACAAGCAGTTTTGCATAACTTTCATCCTTTTTCTTTTTACCAATTTGTATGTCTAAAACCTCAAACGACCCATCATGATCCATAATCCCATCAAAGACCTTTGTCAGAATTAGCGAGTCTATGAGATGTCCATGCATTTCTATTTCGGATGAAAATTTCTTCATGCATTTGTATAAATTATTGGTAAGTAAAATGTTACGATAAAATAATTTGATTATATGCTATACTGGGAGTATAACCTCACCATGATACTCTTCAATGTTGTCTAATTTTAGTGAGTTTATGATACTGGTTTTTTCTTCATCAGACAGTCCTTGGGCAATTGTCTTCACAATTCCATTTTTATCACATAATACTAGAATATAGCCTCCATCGTCAGTAACAACAAATCCAGACGCCCCATTTACAACTGAATACAAATTTTCTTCCCCAACTGGTTCCCAAATGTTTGTTTTGTTGTCTACTAGTGCCAATGCTGGCATTGCTTTGCCGTTTGCAAACTTGTTAAGATATTCTCTTGCATTATTGACACGTTTCTGACCTACTTTTAAAGCCATAAAATATTGCATGATGTTTACCTGAGAGATTATTATTAATACATTATTCAATACTTTTTCTTATTGATGCCTTTTTTCTTGTGATGCCGATTACTTTTTTTCTTCTTTGGTTCATTATAGTAATCATGTGAGGCAGCCTTTGGATTAAAAATATTAATTATATTCTTTTTGTTACCACTTTCTTTTTTTTTATCAGTTTTTTTCTTTTCAGAATTAAAAAAATCTAGAAACCCCACACTTAGTGAATAATATCCATCTATGATAAATGTATACTAAAAATTAATTATTATGTAGTAAGTGGTTGAGTTTTAACACCATCTTCTTCTTTTGATACTGGAAAAGATTCATCCAGTAGATTCAACGAGAGGCTTTTGATATCATTGTATGTGCTTGTTATAGTATCAAGTGCTTCTTTCAAGCTTGCTGCAATATTAACAGCATCAGATGATTCTGTAGTAAGAGAACGCTCTAATTTTATAAGTGCTCTAGATGATTCTTGGTATCTTTTGGCAGCTTCTGCGGTAAGTTTTTCTGATGCACGTAGTTGTATTTTGGCTTTTTGGGCATTTGCCTCTTTACCAATAAGTGACGCTTTTAAACCATAAGTTGCAATATCTGCATCTGTAGGATTTAATTTTGCAGTGACTTTAGTAATATCATCAATAGCTTTTTTAATTTCCAGCAGTTCTTTTTCCGCAGTAATAAATTTGATTTCGTCAGCAGTAGCTTTTGACTTTACATGAGCCAGATATGAAGATGCCTTTTTAATAACATCTTTTTTTTCCCTTACACTAATTTTTAATTGCTCTGATGAAGTTTTTTTCTTAATTAGTTTTCTTCGTGATACAAAAATGGAATTTGAAACAGCATCAATATCTTTTCTCATATCATCTGTCATTTTTCTAACTTCAGAAGAAGAGTTTAAGGCATCCCTAACACGGTTAACATCTATTTCACTGATATCATATCTTGGGTTCATAATATCATGAATGATTTTATCGACAATTGATTGACGTTTTGAACGCTTATTTGTTGAATGACTATTTTTTCTACGTTTGTTAGCCATAAAACAGCTTAATCTTCCCTATTTTTAAAGTTAAAAAATTAAAATTATGATCTACTAGGAAAAAAAAATTATCGGTTACTCTAAAATTTTTGAAACAATTTCACGTAAATATTCACTTTTAATTTCAATATTGGCAGTTTGAAAGAAAGATCGCAGTTTTTCTTTTGAGTATCCTTTATCATGATAATATTTTGCTTGAAAAACCATCTCTAGTTTATCTATTTCATGAAGAAGTTTTGCTTCTTTTGATCCGGCTTCTTGATAATCATTCCAGATTTTATGATATAATTCTGAAATTTTTTCTGGTAGTTCATTTAAAATTTGCTTCATTGCAAGATTTTCTTTTTTTTGCTTACTTTTTTTTGAAATTTCATTCGGTGTTAAATCACCCGTGATTGATTCAGATAAATCATGTAGTAAAGCCATTTTTATAATTTTTTCAGTATCAAATCCATGCAGATCGGAATAAATCATTGACATAATTGCAGCTGAGTAGGTATGCTCTGCTACTGATTCAACATCATCAATTTGGAGCTTATCCTTCCATCCTTTCCTAGGAACATTCTTCAAGGCTAAAACTTTTTGGAAAAAATTTAGTAGCATATCATATCTTATTTTAATTAAAAGCACAACCTTAAATTCCTAACAGTTTGAATTGGCGATATGCCAGGGTAGCTCAGCCCGGGAGAGCACTCGGCTGAAGACCGAGCCGTCGCGCGTTCAAATCCCGCCCCTGGCATAAAATTA
>Ga0208765_1002508_pt1 | contig 10150 bp, 9 predicted proteins | sample ETNtaG_2_FD_185783 | JGI IMG/M metagenome (GOLD analysis project Ga0208765, IMG submission 185783) | Marine microbial and viral communities from oxygen minimum zone, Eastern Pacific Ocean - ETNP201406SV203 (SPAdes) (version 2) | ecosystem: Environmental > Aquatic > Marine > Oceanic ... | reverse complement strand
CTCAACTGCAGCATACCAATCCAAGCTTACATACGATGCCATGGTTGAAGAACTTATGGAAGCTTTAGCGATAGAACAGGAAATTGCAGCTTTTGAAGCTAAACTGGCAGCGGATTTAGCTTCTGATACTTTAGATAGAGAGCTCACTGAGTTTGAATCTCAACTAGAAGAAGAGCTTGCTAATCAAGCCGCACTTGCAAAATTCCTAGCAAAACTTGCTAAAGAGAGAGCTGCTGCTGAAGCATCAACTGCTGCTTATCAGTCCAAGGTTGCCTATGATGCCAGGGTTGCTAAAATTAAGGAAGATTTAGTAAGACAACTCGAAGAAGTTGTAGAACCTGATGATTATAAATCTCATCTTGTAGAAGAACTTATATCACAAGCTACTGCTAAATTGGAAGAAGAAAAATTTATTGGAGCGATATCTGGAGAAATAGTAACAGTTGCGATTCATGAATTTTGTCAAGACACTTTGAATTTGTCAGACAGTAATATTGCACTGTTTAAAAAAGCGTTATCAGGTGGTTATTTGGGCAATGTAGGTCCACAGGTTAAGTACGGGACGGAATTCACTGTAAATAGGTGGGATAAATATATTACTTGTGTTGGATCATTAAGCGATTAATGTTGCTTACAAAGAATTGCCACTTATATTTCTAGTAATGAGTTTTCCTTGTCACTTAGATATTTATCAATCAAATCAATGTGCTGGTCAGTAATTTTTTGAATATTTTCTTCAGCTCGATGAGCTTCATCTTCAGATATTTCTTTTTCTTTAAGCAGTTCCCTATAATCAGATATAGCATCTCTACGAATGTTTCTAACAGCTACTCTTGCATGTTCTGCCTCATCTCGAACTACGCGTACTAATTCTTTTCGTCGCTCTTCTGTAAGTGGTGGAAGGGGAATTCGAATAACTTGACCCATCGAGTTTGGATTTAGTCCTAAATCAGAAGTCATTACCGCCTTTTCAATTGGTCCAACCATATCTTTTTCCCATGGTGTGACTTTTAGTGTTCTTGAGTCTTCTGTAGTTATATTTGATACTTGAGAGATGGGTACTAAGGTGCCATAATATTCAACGTGAATTTGTTCAAGTAGTGAAGGATGTGCTCTACCAGCTCGAATTTTACTAAAGTCACCCTCCAGTGAAGCTAGGGTCTTATTCATACGGTCATTAGCATCATTATGAATTTCATTAATCATTGTTAATCTCCATTATGTACTCATTAATCTAACAGCTAACAAAATAGTGATTTTACACAAGGCGTGCGTATAATGAACCCTTTGTCCCTCATAAAATAACTGAATTTATGGATGCAATAAGCATACGTGGCGCCAAAGTTCATAATTTAAAGAATATTGATGTCAATCTTCCCAGAAATAAACTTGTAGTCATTACGGGACTGTCTGGATCTGGTAAATCATCATTAGCTTTTGACACTATTTATGCCGAAGGACAACGTCGTTATGTTGAATCATTATCAGCATATGCCAGACAATTTTTATCGTTAATGGAAAAGCCAGATGTCGATCACATAGAAGGACTCTCTCCAGCCATTTCTATTGAGCAAAAAGCTACTTCTCATAATCCTCGATCCACTGTTGGAACTATCACAGAAATCTATGATTATTTAAGATTACTATTTGCTAGGGTAGGAACACCAAGATGTCCAGAACACAAAACTGCTTTAGAGTCTCAGACTATTTCGCAGATGGTGGATGAGATACTTGCCTTGCCAGAAGGTGACAAAATTATGATTTTAGCTCCTATAGTTCAAAATCGTAAGGGTAGCCATCAAAAGTTGTTGCAAGAGCTTTCGCATCAAGGTTTTCTAAGGGCAAGAGTCGATAAAGAAATTTTATATCTTGAAGAATTAACTGAACTTGATGGCAACAAGCGTCATACAATAGAGATTGTTGTTGATCGATTAAAGGTTCGCCAAGACATTACCTCAAGATTATCAGAGTCTTTGGAAACTGCACTCAATATGAGCTCAGGTATTGCAAAAGTGATTCCCATGGATACTGACACTGTCTGGAAAGAGATGACTTTTTCTGCAAAATTTTCATGTATTCATTGTGGCTATTCTTTAGATGAATTAGAACCTCGACTTTTTTCATTCAATAACCCTGTAGGTGCCTGTGAAACTTGTGATGGTCTAGGAGTTAAAGATGTTTTTGATGAAGAAAAAGTGGTTGCTAATCCTGAACTTAGTCTAGAGGATGGTGCAATATATGGTTGGAGTAAAAATAATGCTTACTTTTATCAAATGTTGAGGTTAGTAGGCGACTTTTACAATTTTAGTATTGAGCAACCTTTCAATGAGTTAAATGAGGAACATAAAAAAATAATTCTGTATGGTAGTGGAAGTCAATCTATTGATTTTTCCAAAATAAAAGGTAGAAGAGGTTGGTCAAACAAGAAAAAACCTTTTGAAGGAATCATTCCAAGGATGATTCGCCGTTATCAAGAGAGTGATATACGGACTGTTAGAGAAGATTTATCCAGATATGTAATTAGCAAGCCCTGCGAAAGTTGTCATGGAGATAGACTCAATAAGGCAGCAAGAAATATCTTTATCCAAAATAAAAATCTATCAGATTTAACTAAGCTTACCATTGACCAGATATATGTTTTTTTTGATTGTCTTGAGCTTGATGGTAAGCGTGGTCAAATTGCCAGTAAAATTCTCAAAGAGATCTCACAACGTTTGCACTTTTTAATTAATGTTGGACTAGATTATCTTAGCTTGGAGAGAAAAGCCAACACTCTTTCTGGTGGTGAAGCGCAACGTATTCGATTGGCTTCTCAGATTGGTGCTGGTCTAATAGGTGTGTTGTATGTTTTAGATGAGCCATCAATAGGGCTTCATCAACGTGACAATCAAAAATTATTAGATACACTAACCTATCTAAGGGATTTAGGTAATACAGTGATTGTAGTAGAGCATGATGAAGAGGCCATAAGGCAAGCCGATTATATTATTGATATAGGTCCAGGTGCTGGTATTCATGGTGGAGAAATTGTTGCTATCGGTTCTCCAGAACAGGTAATCGCTAGCACTAAGTCTCTAACTGGGGACTACTTAAGTGGTCGCCAAATTATTAGCGTACCTAATACAAGAAAGCTTACATCCGACTGGTTAAAGATTAAAGGTGCAAGTGGAAACAATTTAAAGAATGTTGATTTGGCTATCCCGGTAGGCTTATTGACATGTATCACGGGGGTTTCAGGTTCAGGAAAATCTACATTAATTAACAATACTTTACATCAGTTGGCTGCAAAAATTTTGAATCGTGCACATGTTGAGGTGTCCCCTTTTAAAGAAGTTGAGGGTATGCACTTTTTTGATAAAGTGGTTAATATTGATCAAAGTCCTATTGGTCGTACTCCAAGATCTAATCCAGCTACATACACAGGCGTTTTTACTTTGATACGTAATCTATTTTCTCAGACACTTGAGTCACGATCCCGTGGTTATAAATCAGGTCGTTTTAGTTTTAATGTTAAGGGTGGTCGCTGTGAAGCTTGTAAGGGAGATGGTCTCATTAAAGTAGAAATGCATTTTTTACCTGATATTTATGTTTCATGTGATGTTTGTAGTGGTCACAGATACAATCGTGAAACTCTAGAGATAAAATATAAGGGTAAAACAATTTCTGAGGTTTTAGAGATGACGGTGGAAGATGCTTTAGAATTTTTTCATGCGATACCCAAAATTACACAAAAACTACAAACCTTGATGGATGTTGGGTTATCCTACATTTCAGTTGGACAGAATGCTATAACTTTGTCAGGTGGGGAAGCTCAGCGTGTTAAACTTTCTAAAGAACTCTCTAAATCTGATACTGGGAAAACACTATACATTTTGGATGAGCCCACTAGTGGTCTTCACTTCCACGATATAAAGCAATTACTGTTAGTTTTAGCTCGACTCAGAGATCGTAATAACACGATTGTTATTATTGAACACAATCTTGATGTAATAAAGACAGCAGATTGGGTTATAGATCTTGGTCCTGAAGGGGGTGATAAGGGTGGTGAAATTATTGCATTTGGAACACCAGAGATGATTTCTCAATCAGAAAACTCTTTTACTGGACAGTTCCTTAAAAAACACCTTTAAGATGGTGTTTCAAAATCTTTTAGTTTCAGTATAAACTTAGTTTTTCCGTTAACTTTTTGAATGAGCACCGGTTGTAAATTGTTCTCCACAGAAAGGTTCAGGGTTAATTTCAAATCTTTACAATGCACTTGAATAGTTTTTATTTCATTGTTTTCAATTTTAATGGTCTCATATCCCTCAACTAGAAACTTTTGGTACTTAACACCATCTTGATCTACTACTTGGTATATAAATTCAACTTGGTCAGGGTTGTTTTGGATGTCGATTGAAAGAGCAAGGTATACGCTTAGTTGATCAACAAGCACCCCCGGATCAACCTTCCATTCTTTTCCGTTACTAGAAATGGCGTAATTTCTATCAATGATTGTAATTCCATAATTTTTTTTGATTGACCCCCCAACTCTTTCTTGAACACTAAAAAAAGTGCTGATTAGTTCACCATCTATCTCAACACCAATACTTTTCTCCGATCCAGAGTAATCGTATAAAGCCCTCCAAAATGAGTCAGTAGAAGCTTCAGTTGTATAGACATAATAATTATTATCGTTTACGTTAAGATTAAAGTGAGCGTTACCAATATCTTGGCTTCCAAGAGGTGTTTTTATATAGAGGTCATAGTTTGCTTCATATGGAGTTAATGCATAAGCTTGTATTGCTAAGAAAATGTTTAAAATTAGGACAAAAGATTTATTCATATAGTGGTAAAAAGCATTCCAAAGTGTTTTTTGTTGAAAAATATTAATCAATTTTGTTTCTATCAGTGAGTATTTGTCAGGAGCGATGTCCTATTTTTAAGTTTTTAACTAATAAATTATTAACAAACATTTAGGGCAGCTCCTTAAATTGACTGAGAGTAAGCTGATAATGATTTTTCTTATTAACTCTATTGATAATTACCGGCAAGAAATTAAATGCCTTTGAAAGATTTAGTGATAATTCCAACTCAGGGCTAATCATTTTCATTGACTCAATTTCAATATTATTGATGGTAATGGTCTCATAGTTTTCAAATTTAAAGTTGACTTGATTGATACCTTTTTCATCAATAACTTGGTAAGTGAAAACGTCTTGATTAGGGTTTTTTTGAACATCTTCTGCAAGGGCAAGATATACACTGAGTTCATCTAAAGTACTTTTAGAAATAGTCTCCCATCTTTTTTCACTATTAATAATAGCGTAATTTTTGTCAGGATAAATTCGAATTTTATTATTCTTTTCTAGCTCCCTTTTGCTAATCTCAACAAGATCATAATACTGACTGTTTATGGAATTATCTATTTTCAAACCAATACTTTTTTCATATCTTGAGTAATCATATAAATTTTTCCATATTGAGTCGGTAAATGCTACGCTAGAAAAAGTAAATTCATCATTATTATCTGCTACTAGTTTATAACTAGCTTTACCAATTTTAAGTTTGCCAAGATCTGTAGTTGCACTTAGATTATAGGTTGCTTCATAAGAGGTCAAGGCTTGAATTTCAAAAGCCATAAAAAAAAATAAAATCAGGTAAAAAGATTTTCTCATATTATTTTTCTATCCAATATTACAGTTTTATTATTGAGGAGTTTAAGTCTGCCTTGAGTATACCACCGTATAACTTGTGGGTATAGAACATGTTCTTTTTCAAGGACTTTTTTAGCAAGAGTTTGAGAGTTGTCTGTAGAATCAATATTAACAAACTGTTGAGCTATCACAGGTCCACCATCAACTTCTTCAGTGACAAAGTGTACGCTCGCGCCATGTTTTTTTTCAGAAGCATCAATCGCCCTTTGATGTGTGTTGAGTCCTGGAAATTTTGGTAGCAGTGAAGGGTGTATGTTAAGTATTTTCCCGGAGTATTTTGAAATAAAATCAGCAGAAAGAATTCTCATGTAACCAGCTAAAATGATAACTTCTGCTTGGTAATTATCGATGACTTTCATGATTTCTTGATCAAAACCAAGTTTTGAGTCAAACAATGTTTCATCTAAAGCTATGCAAGGAATGCTTGCTTTTGCAGCGCGTTTTAAACCAAAAGCATCCTTTTTATTGCTAACAACACAACAAATATTTAAATCAATCGACTTTGCGTTATCGATTATCGATTGCAAGTTTGAACCGTTACCTGATATTAGAACAACCCCATTCATTTGACTAAATTAAAACTCGCTGACCATTTGATTTGACAACTTCGCCGACTAGCCAAGCATTTTCACCACACATATTGAGATGATCAACGGTTAGTTGGGATTTAGCTTCAGGCACTACCACGACCATCCCCACGCCACAGTTCAGTACTCGATACATTTCAGTTATATCTATGTTGCCCTCAGCTTGCAACCACTGAAAGATTTCTGGCAGCTCCCATGAGGTTGAGTCTATTTTTGCAGCGAGATGACTTGGTATTACTCTAGGTAAATTTTCTAATAGACCACCACCAGTAATATGTGATATTGCATTCACAGGTACAGTATTAATTAGAGAAAGGATTGACTTAACGTAAATTCTTGTCGGCTCTATGAGAGAGTCGAGTTGATTAGAGCTGGGTTTCGATTTTTCCATTATCTTACGTATCAATGAATATCCATTTGAGTGAGGGCCTGATGATCCAAGAGCAATAATATGATCACCAACAGATACTCTAGAGCCATCAATGATTTTATTTTTTTCTACAATGCCGACACAAAATCCTGCCAAGTCATAATCTTCACCTTGGTACATACCAGGCATTTCGGCAGTTTCTCCGCCTATTAGTGCACAACCAGATTGAATACAACCCTTGCCAATACCGGAAATGACAGAAGCGGCAATCTCAGAATTTAGAGACCCTGTTGCGTAATAGTCCAGAAAAAATAAGGGCTCTGCACCTTGAACAATAAGATCGTTAACGCACATTGCAACCAAATCAATACCAATAGTGTCGTGCTTTTTAAGCATTTCAGCTACCATTAGTTTTGTACCCACACCGTCAGTGCCAGAAACTAAGACAGGGTTATCGTACCTATCTAGAGGCATTTCAAACATTGCACCAAATCCTCCTAAACCAGCTAATACCCCAGGACGTGAGGTGGATTTAGCAATGGGTTTAATTTTCTCAATGAGTTTGTTTCCCTTGGTTATATCAACACCCGAGTCCTTGTAAGTCAATGATGACATCTTGGTTTTTCCGTATAATTAAGATTTATAAATCAACGATTTGAAGTAAGCATAATCATGAGTTTTTCAATGCTACCTAATGCGCTTTCAATAATACGCATTATTTTAACAGTTCCCATTGTTATAGCGTTATTAAAAGGGCAATATCTTTTCACAATATTGCTATTCTTATTAGCTGGTATTACCGATGCTTTGGATGGTTGGATAGCTAAACAGTTCTCGTTCCAATCAAGACTAGGGTCAATATTGGATCCCATGGCAGACAAAATATTATTAACTTGCACCTTTGTGACTCTTTTTTGGGTAGGAATTTTACCACTATGGTTATTGCTACTTATTTGTGCTCGTGATGTAATTATTGTTGCTGGAGCTTTGGGTTATTTCCTGGGTGAAATCAGTGGACAAAGTGGTTTATTACAGCCCACTTTGATTAGTAAGTTTAATACTGTTTTACAGATAGCTTTAGTTCTGTTTTTGTTATTGATTCAGCTCACTATAGAGTTTTCTGAATCGCTCGAAATAGTATATATTATTGTTGCTACTTCAACTGCACTCAGTGGTGCTGATTATATGTGGTTATGGATTAAAAAATTTATTTTGCAAGAGTCTAAAAAATGAATCAATTGGGCCTACCAATTTCGCTTGATTCTAAAATGCTTCTAGACAATTTTCTTGGAAACAAGCATTTACTCGAATTTATTACCCAACTTTACGTTGACAAAACCTCAGCTGAAATCTATGTTTACGGAACATCAGGTCTTGGAAAAACGCATCTATTGCAAGGTGCAGTCTCAAGAGTGTTATCAAATAAACAAAGTGCTATGTATATTGATTGTCATAATTCTTTGCCAGGGCATGTTGTGGAATCTATAGAACAATTGAAATGGATTAGTATTGATAATATTGACGCGATTAATGACAATGAACATAGCTTGTTTTTTGATTTATATAACAGAGCGAAACAGGCAAGAGTGTCAATGTTAATCAGTGGCTCTGGTTTGCCTTCAGAGTTAGACATTATGAAAGACCTTAAAACTCGTCTTGGTTTGGCTGCCATTTTCCAATTACAACCGCTTGATGATGAGTTAACAATGTCGGTTTTAAATAATCAAATGGTTGATCGAAATTTAAGTATCGATTCTAAAGTTTACGAATATCTATTTAAATATTATTCAAGAGATGCTAAGGTTTTATTAACAGCAATCGATGATTTGGACAAAGCTTCACTTCAAGCAAAGCAAAGTATTACCATTCCTTTTGTAAAGAAAACACTGCTCCTTTAAACATTCTCATGAGTTGATTACTATCTATTCTTATTCGTAAGGAATGGTTATACTAATTATATGGATCATCTACCTGTTTTTATTAATTTACGTCAAAAGCCTTGTCTTGTTGTGGGCGGTGGAGATATCGCTCTAAGAAAGGTTAATTTGTTACTGAAAGCGCAGGCAAAAATAAAGTGCGTCTCTCCTGAATTTTGTAGTGGTTTGATAGAGCTATCTAGGAAAAATAATCTGGATTTGATTGAAAAGCGCTTCGAGTCGACAGATATTGATAACCAGTCCGTTATTATTGCAGCTACCGATGACGATACAACTAACGCTATGGTTTCGAGTCTGGCTCATGAGTCAGGAATACCTATCAATGTCGTTGATTCTCCAGATTTATCTAGCTTTATTATGCCGTCTATTGTGGATCGATCTCCCATCGTGATTGCCATCTCTTCGGCTGGCAAGGCACCCGTACTTGCTCGTATAATTCGTGCAAAATTAGAGACTATCATCCCCAGTGCTTATGGAAATTTAGCAGAAATTGCAGGGGAGTATCGGCAAAAAGTTAAACAGAGGTTTGTTAACTTAAAAGATAGAAGAAAGTTCTGGGAGTCTGTTTTTTCGGGCGTAATTGCTGAAAAAGTTTTTGCTGGTCGTTCTGAAGAGGCAAAAGCAGATATAGAAAAACATCTCGCCAGTTCAATAGAGATGAATTTGGGCGAGGTTTATTTGGTAGGTGCTGGACCTGGAGACCCTGATTTGTTGACTTTTAAAGCGTTAAGGTTGATGCAGCAAGCTGATGTAGTTCTTTACGATAGGCTTGTTTCTAAAGGAGTTATGGAGTTAGTGAGGCGAGATGCTGAACTAATATATGTTGGCAAGAAAGGGGGAAGTGAATCTACTCGTCAGATTGATATTAATGAGCGCTTAGTAGAGTTAGCCAAATCTGGCAAGAGGGTATGTCGCCTAAAAGGTGGAGATCCATTTATTTTTGGACGAGGAGGAGAAGAGATAGAAACCTTATCCGATAATGGCATTCCATTCCAGGTTGTACCTGGCATTACCGCAGCTTCAGGCTGTGCTTCATATTCTGGAATCCCACTGACTCATCGGGATTATTCTCAATCCTGTAGATTTGTCACTGCCCATTTAAAGGATGGTACGAGCAATCTACCATGGGGGGAATTTGTTGTAGAACAACAAACAGTCGTTTTTTATATGGCTTTAACCAGTGCAAATCATATATGTCAACAATTGATTGCTCATGGGATGCGAGAAGATATGCCAGTTGCTTTAATTGAAAGGGGAACAACATCAGAACAAAAGGTTTATACGGCCTCTTTATCAAAACTTCCCGACTTGATTAATAATCAAGAGATTCATGCTCCAACATTGATGATTGTCGGTGAGGTTGTTAGTCTTCGGGATAAATTGGGTTGGTTTGGAGACTAGATGGATTTCTATTTCTTATTGGTCAAAAAATCATTTTATTTGGGTATAATTCAAATCTCCTCGCGGGAGTGGTGGAATTGGTAGACACGCTGGATTTAGGTTCCAGTGTCGCAAGACGTGAGAGTTCGAGTCTCTCCTTCCGCACCATAAAAACTAATT
>Ga0208765_1002507_pt1 | contig 10153 bp, 8 predicted proteins | sample ETNtaG_2_FD_185783 | JGI IMG/M metagenome (GOLD analysis project Ga0208765, IMG submission 185783) | Marine microbial and viral communities from oxygen minimum zone, Eastern Pacific Ocean - ETNP201406SV203 (SPAdes) (version 2) | ecosystem: Environmental > Aquatic > Marine > Oceanic ... | reverse complement strand
CTCCGAAATATCTAGCGCTATGACACTTTCCGCACCTGCAATTGCAGCCCCTTGAACACTATTTAGTCCCACCCCACCGGTTCCGATAATCACCACGCTGCTTCCAGATGTAACCTGGGCAGTATTTACCACTGCGCCAAAACCAGTTATGACTCCGCAACTCAAAACAGAGGCGCTGTCCAGTGGAATATCTTTGGGTATTGGAGCTAGTTGTGAAGAATCAACCACCACTGATTCAGCAAATGCTCCGGTGTGTAAACCTTGCACAATCGGTTTTCCATCTGCGGTCAGCAGTGGAGACTGCTCATCCAGCGGAAAAACAGTTTCACAACGAACCCTTTCGCCTTGGGCACAATAGTGACAAGTACCGCATGAGCGAATAAGAGTTACGAGTACATGATCACCAGGTTGTACATTTGTCACTCCAGGACCCATGGTTCCGACAACTCCTGAGGCTTCATGTCCATAAATTGCGGGAAGTTCTCCTCCCCATGCTCCATCGGCGTAAAGAATGTCGCTGTGACAAATGGCACAAGCGTTGAGTTTGACTTGTACTTCTCCAGCTCGTGGCGGCAAAAGCTCTACTTCCTCAATCACCAGAGGTTTCCCAAATTCACGACAAACAGCGGCTTTCACAACATTCATTGTCCTTTCCAAACAGGATTACGTTTTTCGGCAAAGGCACGTGCACCTTCTTTGATATCTTCGGAGCGGTTGACTGCTTCCACCGCAGAACAAGCGTCATGAACTGTAAAGGCTTCGTTTTCCGGTATCATTTCGGTCATCCTCAAAACTTGCTTGATGGCCGGATAAAGCAATGGTGGCCCGGTGGCAAGGTTATCGGCGATTTCACGCGCTTTGGTCAAACCCTGTCCTTTGGGAACTATGTGATTGACAAGCCCCCAATGTTTTGCTTCTTCAGCATCCATCCAACGACCAGTCATCATCAGTTCGACAGCAACATGGTAAGGAATACGCCGTCGCAATTTCACTACTCCGCAATCCGGTAGTACTCCAACTTTGATTTCCGGAAGGGCGAAAGTAGCATGTTCTTCAGCCACAATAATATCGCAACCGAGCATCACTTCAAATCCTCCACCGCAGGTTATCCCATTGACAGCACAAATGACCGGCTTGTTGAAATTACGTGGATAATTCAAACCACCAAAACCTCCTGAACCGTATTCGGAATCAGCCTCTTCTTCGTTTTCAGCGACGTTTTTTAAATCCCATCCAGCACAGAAAAATTTTTCACCTTTTCCTGTAAGAATAGCGAAACGCTGTTCCGGATTGTCCCGAAAGGCCTCCCACATCCGGTTGAGTTCACGACTGTCCTCAGCACTGATGACATTGGCTTTGCCTTTGGAAAGTGTGATTTCCAAAATAGAACCGCGTGAACTGAGAATAAATGGTACATCAGGCATCATGTTTCCTTTATTTGAATGAGTGCGTCCACAACAATTACCCCTTTACCGGAAGGGCGCACGATTAATGGATTGATCTCACAACCGGACAGTCGATCGGCGTGATGTTTGATAAAATCTGCAAGGGTAAGTACAGATTGGATCAAGGCTTCATTATCTCCTTCTGGTTGACCGCGCAAGCCCAGGAGCAAAGTGTTCACACGCAATTTGCAGATGGCTTGCCTAACTTGTTTTTCCGAAATAGGCAACAACAATGAAACCGAATCCAGAAGCAATTCAGTTAAAATCCCACCTGCACCTATAGTTATAGTTGGGCCGAATTGTGGATCAACGGAAATACCAAGAAGCAGCTCAGCAACACCATCTGTGATCATTTCTTCAATCAAAAAAGTTTCGCTCAGTCCGGACATTCCGGCAACTGCTTCAACAACTTCCAGATTATTTTTCAGATTCAACGCTACCCCACCACAGTCAGTTTTGTGTAGCATATCTGTGACAGCCACCTTGGCCACGACCGGAAAGCCTATTTCTTCTGCCGCCGCCGATACCTTTTTCGCCTCAACCAAGCGACTTCTTGGAACCGCAAATCCATGTTGTGTCAGCAATTCTTTCGATTCAGCTTCCGTCAACGTCCGGAAAGGTGAAGCCTCCGGTAGATTTGGTAAAATCTCCGGAGTAGACCATTCTTCCCAAGCCCTGCTGATTCTGGCTGCATGATGCATTGCTTCTAGTGATTCCGCAAGTCCCTGCATCGGCGCGACCCCCGCCCGCAGGCATTTTTCTCTTGTGGTCTTCGACAAACTTTCTTGCAAAGATGAGAGCAATGCGACGTGTCCTGATTTGGCAGGCAAGTGGTCCTGCCCTACCGCCGATTCGAGTAAACTGTCAATCGCTTTGTCAAAAGATTCCGTGTCTGCTTCCGTTTCATCTTGCGGATCGACCATAAAAGCCGTCAAAGCATAACCACAATTTAACAAAACAGCAAACATTTCGTGCAACTTCGGATAATCAAACCAAGTGGCAGTTTGAATATCCAGCGGGTTGCTCAATTTCACCAGCTCCCCAACCGAAGCCTGCAGAGCCTCTTTTTTGTTTTCCGGAATCGGAGAAAAATCAAGATCGAGGCCGCTTGCAGTATCTGATGTCATCACCATGTCTCCTCCGGAGGGTCCAAGCACTAGAATCCGATTAGATGGTAACGGACCAAAACAGTGCAAGAGCTTTAGCGTTTCCACCAACGAACTTAGAGTTTCACAGCGGGCTATGCCGAGCCTCTCAAAAAGTTCGTTGTGCAATGCGTCTGAACCGGTCAAGGCTCCAGTGTGAGTTTGTGCTGCGTTGCGGCCTTGTTCGGATCGTCCGGCTTTGACCAGCGCAATCGGCTTACCCAAAGTACGGGCATAATCCACTGCTTCAATAAATTTAGACAAGTCAAGAATTCCTTCCAAATACAGTCCTATTGCAGAAACACGCTCATCTTCTGTGCAGTATCGAATCAAATCTTCGGTGGCAAGCCGTTGTTGATTTCCGAGAGTGATCACATATCCCAGCGGAAGCGAACGCTGTTGCCCCATCAAAGTGATTGAAATAGTTCCGCTCTGCGCAATAAAGGCCACGCCACGTTCCAGGGGTTTACCGATAACTTGATCAGGCCATAGGGCTACTCGGTCAAAAATATTTGCAAAACCATAGCAATTTGGGCCAATGAAAGGTGAATCTCCAGCAGCAATTTCCAGTCTCCTGGCAAAATCATCACCGTCTTCTTCCTCGCCAAATCCGGAGGCAAACACCACTGCACCACCTAACCCACGTTGGCGCAGTGCAGAAAATTCCTGAATGGTCAATTCGCGGTTGATGCCAAAAAAAACTGAGTCTGGAGCGCCCGGGAGTTCCCCTGCCGAGCGGAAACAGCCCTTCCGCGTCGGATGCACCCGCCAAATTTTTCCAGGGAAACCCAATTTACGGCATTGATCAACTACATAATCCGACCACTTGCCTCCAAAAACGGCAACGGATTTTGGACGAAAAAGACGTTCAAGGTTCATGATCCCAATGGACGGAGCAAGCCGCGTGAAATGATGTGGCGCTGGATTTCTGAAGTGCCGTCCCAAATCCGTTCCACACGGGCATCTCGCCAAATGCGCTCGAGCGGCAAGTCTTCCATTAGGCCCATACCACCCACGGTTTGAAGCGCTTGATCAGCAACACGGGCCAGCATTTCTGTGCAATAAAGTTTGGTCATCGCGCAATCTTCCGGAGTTACGGTTCCTCGATCAATTTTCCAGGCCGTTTCTAAAAGCATTAAATTAGCCAGTTTAATTTCAGTGGTCATATCTGCCAATGGAAATGAAATTCCCTGAAATTTTCCGATTTTTTGTCCAAACTGTTCGCGGGTGGCGGCATAATTCAAGGCAATCTCAAAAGCACGTTCAGCTCGTGCAACAGAGGTTGCGGCAACGGTGAGGCGCGTCGGCCCCAACCATTGATTGACCAGGCGGAAACCATCGCCTTCCAGCCCCATGATGCGCCATTCCGGAATGCGGGCATTTTCAAAACGCAGGATGTTGTTGGTGTAACCCCGATGTGAAACGTTTTTGTAGCCCGGCGCCACCTCCACTCCTGGATCGCTGAAATCCACGAGAAAAGCAGAAATGAGTTTTTTGATGCCCTTGTTGGTTTTCTCTTCTCCGGTGGCTGCAAACAAAACACAAAAATCCGAAACGAATGCTTGGGAAATGAAATGTTTTTCTCCGTTGATGATCCAGCATCCTCCTTCGCGCACGGCTTTACATTTCATGCCGCGCAAGTCGGAACCAGCCCCCGGTTCGGTCATGGCGATGCAATCCCGTTTTTCACCTCGAAGGGTCGGTTCCAAAAATTGTGTCACCTGTTCGTCCACGCAAGCTGCAAGGATGTTGAGCGGGCGATGTGCACATTCGGCCAAAGCTAACGAAGTACGTCCCAATTCTTTTTCAATCAGCATCACAGACACCGCATCCAATCCACCCCCGCCGACTTTTTCCGGAAGATTACAGGCGTGTAGCCCCAATTCCATCGAACGTTTTCTCAACGAAGCGGCTAGTTCCGGAGGCAAAGTATCGGTGTTTTCTAAAGTTTCTTCGTGGGGCAGCATTTCTTTTTCCACGAAACTACGTGTCATTTCCACGAGCATTTGCTGTTCTTCAGTCAGGGTAAAGTCAATCATGTATTTTTCCTGTGTTGTCCTCTAAAAATATTTCATTTCCAGCGTGGTTTGAAAGGTTTAGGACGCGGATAACGTGTAATCGAGTCGAAATTTGATAAATCCAAATGACTCCGCGTGAATTCCTTTCCAGAATCACGCTTGGGTTTAAAATCCCATCCCTCGTAATGCCCGGTGCGTAATGCAGAGTGAATAAACCGCCGTCTGTCCTGATCCTGAATAACTTTCTGTTTCACAGTTTCAGTATCCCAATGTTGTGCCGCTAAATTTTGAAATTCCTCTAATGTTTTTGAATGATTTTTGGATTTCACTAAATTCTGCAATTCATCCGGATCATTCTTCAAATCAAAGAGTTGATCCTGGTCGGTGGGGCAAGTGATAAATTTATAAGACCCACGACGAAACATCAACATTGGTGCACCGGTTCCTTCTGCCAAATATTCACTGATGGCTATGTTGGAATCGCTCTCAGCATTTCCTTTACAAAGCGGAATCAGCGAACGGCCGTTAAGCGGAGCAACCGGCTCAGGTTTTGGTGCTCCTGATTCTTCATCAGCCACTTCGATTAGGGTTGGTAAGATATCAACAAGCGCAACCGGTTGGGATATTCGTCTTGCTGGATATCTTACCGGATTGTGAATAATCAGCGGGATTCTACAAGACCATTCGCGGAAAGTCATTTTGTACCACAAGCCAAATTCCCCCAGCATGTCGCCGTGATCTGAAAGGAACAGAATCGTGGTGTTTTTCGCCATTCCGCATTCCTGCAACGTACTTTGTAAAAGCCCCAGCCATTCATCGACATATGAGACATTACTATAATAAGCTCGGCGTGCGTTAATAATTTCTTCTTCACTGAGATCCACTGCATCTAAGGCAATCACTTTTTCCAGACGCTTGCTGTGCAGATCTTGTTGATCAGGATGTGGCCTGGAGACTTTAGGCATACTTATAGTCACATTCTTGTATGCATCCCAATAATTCTGCCGTGCGGCATATGGATCATGCGGATGAATAAAACTAGTCACCAAACACAAGGGACGCTCATTTTCCCCACGGGCATGATCGTAAATAACTTTCATCGACTGCGTGCCAACTTCATCATCGTACATCAGTTGATTGGTCACTGCTGCAACCCCTGCCTGTTTGACAGAAGACATATTGTGGTACCATAAATCAATCCGTTCATCCGGTTTTTTCCAATCCGGAATCCAACCAAAATCCGCCGGATATATATCGGTTGTCACCCGTTCCTCAAATCCGTGCAATTGATCCGCACCCACAAAGTGCATCTTTCCTGAGAGACAAGTTCGGTAACCCATCAAACGCAAATAATGCGCAAATGTCGGCATGGTTGAAGGCATATAAGAGGCGTTGTCGTAACCACCGCATTGCGAAATATTTTGCCCGGTCATAAACGCATAACGTGCCGGTGTACATAACGGACTACTTGTATATGCGACATCAAATACGACCCCCTGATCAGCCAAAAGGTCGATATTAGGGCTGATTACCTCGCTGTTCCCGTAACAGCCCAGTGCCTTGGGAGTCAGTTGATCCGCCATGATGATTAGAATATTGTGTTGTTTTCTCATTTTGTGTGATTTTTCTCAACTTATAAAAATACAGACCATGACCAGATTTTCCTTTGAAAAAACGAATCAATTATTCACAACGACTTCTTCACCGTAGACTTCAGGTTCACTATCCACCATCTGCTTCGGAAAACCGGAAGCAAGGATTTGTATTCCACAAGCATCTTCCAAGCGACGAATAATATTCGGAGACCATTCACGAGTACCGTAACGATGTTCTCCATCCTTGAAAATGTCGATCAGGAGCGGAGAAACTTCCAACGGAACTCCAGCGCGATCTGCAATAGATTGAAAGAGGCTGATGTCTTTGATGACCAAGTCCATCGTGAAGTTGATGTCCCGGCTGCCGTTGAGAATCACCTGACTTTCGGTTTCGTGCACAAAAGAATTTCCAGATGAAATCCTAATTGCTTCATAAGTGGTTTTGAGGTTAATCCCTGCCATTTTGGCTGTGGTCATTGCTTCGCAAAGTGTCACAAGATTGGCAGTTGCCAAATAATTGGTCATCACTTTGAGAACAGAAGCAGAACCTAGTGCCCCCGTATGAAGGATGAGACGTCCCAATACCTTCAGCACTGGCAAGATTTTTTCAAAGGTGGAGCGTTCGCCGCCAACAAAAATCGAAATGTTACCTGTTGCGGCTCGGTGGCATCCTCCTGAAACTGGACAATCCAGTGCTTCACTTCCAAATTTCTGTACCTTGGCCCCCAGTCTTTTGACTTCCGCCTCGTCTGTAGTGCTCATTTCTGCCCATACTTTTTCGGGAGAAAGTCCGGCGATAATCCCGTCTTCTGCTTCCATCACGGCAGCACTAGCTTCCGGATTGGGTAAGCAGGTAATCATCATGTCAGTGGTCTCTGCCATTTGCTTAGGTGACTCTCCCAATTTTGCTCCCTTTTCAAAGAAAGTCTTTGCAATTTCAATATTCAGGTCGCGCACGGTCAAGTCAAAGCCGTTGCGCAAGAGACTTCCAGCCAACTTGCCTCCTACATTACCAAGACCGATAAATCCGATTTTCATGGTGTTCCTTATAGTGTTGTGTCAAGACTTTAATTCGACCCATGTTGAGAGCATTCAATCCAACAATTTTACAATTTTTCTTACTTCAACCTACCAAAAAATGCCAGACGAGCAAGTTCTGAAAGCATTACGTCTGGTTCCGTGTTGAAGTTGAGAGTCACAAGTATCCGGGAACGCTCACTGCTAACCGGCACAACTCGATGCAATGAATTTCGTCCCCTGAAAAGTACTAATGCTCCTTCACCCATAGCCAGAGTTTTGGGGTCCAGATCGCCTTTGATCACTGCTTCGGTGTCTGGATAGCCCGGATCACCTGCTTCTTTGTTACGTACGTTTTCCAAATACTCAAACTCTCCCCCATCCTCTGAAGCCTGTATCATCAAGGTTACGGCAAAGGAGGCGTTGTCATAGTGCCAACCCAGCTGCTGTCCTTGCTCATAATAGTTGATATTAATGGAAGAAAGAGTATCTGCATAGGGAAAAACCGTCACGCCCAATACACTTTCCAGAAATTTCTGGAAATCAGGCCATTTATACAGAGCCCTTAGTGGCGAGCGATCTGGAACCCGATCGTGAGGCACGCAACCCTTGTCACTAACTTGTTCAAGGTTGCGAATGTGTTCCGCAGGGAAAGCGTGGTCAGGATCTAGCAGGTAGGCGTTGTGGTTCTGGTGACAAAAGTACGCCTGGGGCCTCAGTTCGCAGGCTTCGATTTGCAAAAAATCAACTGTTTCAGAGGTAAGGAAATCTTCCATCACCAAGGCGCCCGAGCGTTCCAGTTGGGCTTTGCAGGAGATATTATAGCCTGCGTCCTGTATCGGATGTAGTTTTAGATTAACAATGGTTTCCGGATTCATAATTTTTCTTCATGTGGCTTAAGAATAATTAGTTAAGACACAACACTTTCTGCAAAGATCTATAACTCAACCAGCAGGTTCATCACTCACCCGAACTACCAATTTTCCAAAGTTCTTGCCTTCCAAAAGTCCCATGAAAGCTTCCGGAGCATTTTCCAGTCCATCAACTATATCTTCACGATAACGAATTTTTCCTTCCTTAATCCAGTTGGACAACTGTGTCAGGGCTTCTTCTTCTTGACTGTCGAAATCCCACACGATAAAGCCCCGGAAAGTTAGTCGCTTGACTAGTATGTCCCGCATAAGCAAAGGGGTCAGGTTTGGACCTGCAGGAAGTTGGGTTGCATTATAAGACGAGATGATTCCGCATACAGGTATTCGAGAAAAATTATTGAGTAATGGCAAAACTTTTTCAAACACTTTGCCGCCTACGTTTTCAAAATACACATCAATTCCATTAGGACAAGCGCTTTTGAGATTCTCTGCGAAATCTTGGAGGCTATGATTTACACAAGCATCAAAACCTAGTTCTTCTGTTACGAATTCGCATTTCTCAGGAGTACCAGCTATGCCCACTACTCGTGTTCCTTTAATGCGTGCGATCTGACCGACCACCGAACCGACTGCTCCTGACGCGGCAGCCACCACCACTGTTTCACCTTTTTTTGGCTGACCAATGTTCAAAAGCCCCGTGTAAGCAGTGACACCCGGCATTCCCAATACTCCAGTCGCTGTAGAGATGGGAGCAAGTTGTGGATCAACTTTTTTTAATTTTTTGCCATCCTGCAGCCAAAACTCCTGCCAGCCGCCATAACCGAATACAAAATCACCTTCGCTAAAACTGGAGTTTTTAGATTCAATTACTTGCCCCACCGTGCCGCCGCTCATCACTTCGTCAATTTCTACAGGATCAGCATAGGACTTACCTGCATTCATACGGCCCCGCATGTATGGATCAAGTGACAAGTAAATAGTTTTACTTAAAACCTGTCCATCTTTCGGTGCTGGAATCGGTGCTTCCGCTATAGTAAAATTGTTTGCCTGTGGCTTACCCTTAGGCCGGCTGGCTAGGACAACTTGACGATTGATTTGCTGTGACATAAATACTTTTGATCTAGAATGGAAAATTTAACAAGTGCTTTAAAGATGATCAGAATTATAACATAAAACTACGAACAACTTCATTTGCGAGTTATTTATCATGAAGGGCATCACAAACGAATGAGTAGTAAAATTTTCTTATTTAATAAGTCAATCGAAATTGTTTAGCGGCTGCTGGAAAACACGCTTTAACATTGGTTCGAAATTCTCCAAAGGCAAGGTATCGTAGTTCGGGTCAAACGAACACTGATCCCATTTACGACAGAAATCGATACATGCTTGATAATGCAAATGCTCCTTGTAACGATCTCTAGCATTCCGGTCCTTATTTATTTTCTCAAAATAGTAGTAACCTTGAAACAAACCGTGATACCTGATTATCCAATAGTTCCTTTCACTGACGTACGGACGAAGAATTGCTGCAGCTACTTCGCTATGATTGTCCGGAGCCAAGATATCGCCGATATCATGCAAGAGAGCACAAACAATCGTTTCTTCATCAGCCCCATCTCGTTCTGCTCGTGTGGCGGATTGCAAGGAATGTGTATAACGGTCTACCTGGTATCCCATTCGATCCCCTTGCATTTGCTTGAGCAAAGCCAATAACATGTCCGGAACGTTTTTTCTACACTTCGCGTATAACGTTGAAAGGAACGAATATTCCTCTGCAGTACCGTTTTCCATTTTAGTGAAACTAACTGTCCTCATGTCTATCTAAGAAATTATTACTAATAAGTTTAACTTATGATTACACTTAATTTAACCATGTCACAATCGATTTTTTGAAAAAATTACCTAAAAGATATAGTAAAATAAGCCCCTGAATACCTTATTTTCTATCTTAACCGAGAAAAAAGTAGATTCTGAATCCCTGATCTTGATAATTAAAAAGTATCATGCCAAAAAGGGTATCAGATTTTGCAATTCTTTTATAACTCACTGTGTGTCGTAAAC
>Ga0208765_1002506_pt1 | contig 10154 bp, 9 predicted proteins | sample ETNtaG_2_FD_185783 | JGI IMG/M metagenome (GOLD analysis project Ga0208765, IMG submission 185783) | Marine microbial and viral communities from oxygen minimum zone, Eastern Pacific Ocean - ETNP201406SV203 (SPAdes) (version 2) | ecosystem: Environmental > Aquatic > Marine > Oceanic ... | reverse complement strand
AAGGAAGCACAAGCTCATTTGAATTAGATTTTATCATTCTTGTTTATCTATCTAATAGTATAAATTTGGTTTTATATTCGGTTAATTAATATTTAAAAATTATACATAATTATAATAATTAATAGTTGAGGAGATTTTTTATGGACAGACTAGCCATGCTATTTAATAATATTTTTTCAAAAATGCATTTTGCACTTATTCTGTCAGTCTTGATCATTATGAGCTGTGAGGAGCAGGTCGATGATCTCTGGGATACCGATGATGGTACTGACCAGATCAGTCCACTGGTAGGAGACTGGTATGCCGATTCAATGAGTGCCTATGATTCTTACTATTATGAAGAGTGGTACGATCTAATGTTAGATAAAAATTTAGAAGAGTACAATCTATGGTTACTTTCTGACGGAAGTTTTCAAATGATCTTAAATCAAAATATAGTTCTCCAGGATGAATGTGAAGCCTTTGATGGAACATGGGATAATAGCTCTGGTTGTAGTGGGACTGATGATTATGTTGACTACGCTCCATTGACATATTGTAATTATTGGCATGAATATAATCAGTATGATATAGAGACTACCGAATGTAGCCAGGATGTTTCTATTGAGGGTACATGGACAACCAATGAAGAATCATCGACTTTGAAACTTTCGATGGATTCTTTATGCATAAACAACTACTCCGACCTATCATATATATTAGACTCTGAAAGTTGCGAAAGTTTAAGCGAAGGAGAAGGAGCTGGATGGCAAACAACATTAGCTAAAGATTTCACTTACAGTATCGATGCTACCAATGGTAGTATAAGTTTAGATGGGTACTGGTTTGGGGATTCTACTATGGTAAAATTTTATTTATCAATACAATAAATAATTTTATACTAAAACAATCAAAAAATCCCTACAGCTAGTAGGGATTTTTTTTCAATTAGATGATACCAAGATTAATCATAGCATTTACCTCATTATTAGGCCTTGTTTTTTGCAATAATTTAGGAACCTGGTCGGTCGAAAATGGGTATAGTCCAGGTGTCGACAAAAATTATATCTTCCTATCTAATACTAGCACCAATGAGGAGAGAATAACATCAGAAAGGGTGCGAGGAAAATTCACAATATATTGTGATGGAGTTCGTCTTAGTATATCAATTAACTGGGGAGAGTATGCTAATCTTTCCACGGCTAATGTCTATTACTATATTAGGGACTATGGTCTATGGGAAGATAACTGGAATATGTCTAACAGCGGAGAAATATCTTACGCCTCTGATCCACTGTTGTTATTAATGCAATTGACAACCACGGATAGTCTGGCAATCGGCATAAGGCCCAAATATTTAAATGAGATTAGGTATTATTTTAATATTAACGGTCTGACAGAGATAATCAATTCAAATCAGGATATTTTTGGTGAGTATTCACGGATTATAGGTAAAGTAATTCATGATAGGGATAAATCTTCTGAAAAAATGAATCAAGACAATATGTTAAATGACTATATATCCAAAGAAATGGATATTAGGTCGCTTAGAGTTAAACTTTTTGATAATGATAAATTTGTTTTTAGGCCTATATGGTATGAATCGAAATTAGAAGCGAGTCATAACATTTCTGCTGATGATAGTAAGATTATATACTATAACAGATGGCTAAAGAAAAAGGGCACTCTTTTTACCCATAAAGATATCAGAGTTACGAGAATGTTTGTAAAAGCACCTAAAATCATTCCTTATAAAGATATCACTGACGTTGAAATAAAAGGAAATATTGTATCAGGATATCGAATACATATAAATAATAGATATCTAACAAGATTTTCAAGAACTGAAAAAGAAAAAGTTGAGCAGATAAAAAAGTTTATTATCAACAGAAGTATATATTCTAAAACCAGCTAGCTCAACGTTATCGTCAATGAAACTAAATCCAACAATTAAAATAATATCTATCGTGGCTATGGGATATTACTTGTCATGTTCTGGTCCAGTAAATAATATTAGTCCATATCAGTATAAAGGCGACAAAGCATTTAAAGCAACTGTATATAGAGATAATATGGGTGTACCTCATATATTTGGTAACACGGATGCAGACGCAGTATTTGGCCTTGCCTATGCCCATGCTGAAGATGATTTTAAGACAATCCAAGACCTTCTAATGGGAGCAAGAGGAATGTTGGCTTCAGAATATGGTGCTAAATTTGCTCCGGTTGATTTTTATGTTCACCTCATTGGCGTATGGGATGATATAAATACTAGATATGATCAAGAGATACCCGAAGAAATAAAAATGATCTGTGAGGCATACGCAGCCGGCATTAATAAATATGCTAGTGAAAATAAAAGTGAACGGATTGCTAGACTGTATCCCTTAAATGGTAGAGATGTTATCGCAGGCTGGATGTATCAGATACCTTATTTGTATGGCATAGAGAGAATAATAGGGAAGTTATTTAAAGAGGAGAAACCTTCCTTTGGACTGCTCGAGTCAGCATTAAGAAATGATATGGACCCAATGAATATTGATCTTATTGGTAGTAATGTCATTGGTATCGCTCCAAAAAAGTCATCCGATGGTTACACTCGCTTATTGGTCAATACCCATCAACCTTGGAGCGGTCCTACTAGCTGGTATGAGGCTCATGTGCACAGTGAAGAAGGTTTAAACATGGCCGGGGGACTTTTTCCTGGCTCTCCTTTAGTGAATCACGGTCATAACCCTAATCTGGGGTGGTCGTTTACGTCCAACAGTCCTGACTTGGTTGATATTTACGAGCTTGAGATAAATCCTGAAAATGATAATCAGTATAGGTTTGATGGAAAGTGGAAGAGTCTAGATGTGAAAGAGGCTCGGTTAAAGGTAAAAATATGGGGGCCAATCAATTGGACAGTAAAACAAAAAGTGTATCGCTCTGTCCATGGCCCGGTATTGAAACAGTCTCATGGAACGTATGCAATTCGCTATTCGGGGATACATGAAATGCGTACCCTGGAGCAGTTCTATCGAATGAATAAATCAACGAATATAGGTGAGTTTAAGGATGCCATGGCTATGCATGCACTTCCTATGTATAACACAGGCTATGCGGATAAGGATGGTAATATATATTATGTATACAATGCAATGATCCCTAAAAGAGATGACCGTTTTAATTGGAAAGGTTATGTGCCTGGTAATACTTCGGAAACGCTGTGGAACAGCTATGTCAATTTCCAAAACCTCCCGCAGGTAACTAATCCTCCAGGTGGATTCTTTCAAAACTGTAATGCAAACCCATTCTTAGCTACCGGATACAGAGGCGATGTTACTCCTAGAGAAATTTCTTTTACAGCGGGAATTGAAACCTATCAGTCGAACCGGTCTATGCGGGTGTTGAATCTGTTCGAGGCAGATAGCCTAATAAGCAGAGAAGAGTTCTTGCAGTATAAATACGATCTCCAGTATGAAAAAAATTCAGTAATGGCGTATGCGATTAATCGATATGTTGAGGATATAAAAACAAAAGATTTGGAGCTTTTAGCGGCAGTGGATCTATTAAAAAATTGGAACCTTAGAACAGATATTGATAACAGAACAGCGGCTCTGGCAATTCTTACATTCCCACTCAGGTTCAACATCGCTGACTATGAGCATGACGTTGATGGGATAACATTAAGGCTAGAGGATTCAATTAACAAACTAAAGACACATTTTGGAAGATTTGATGTTCCTCTTGGTGATGTACAAAGGTTAGTCAGGGGCGATGTTGACCTCCCGCTTGATGGTGGTCCAGGAAATTTGAGAGCAATATACACCACATGGAAAGATGGAAGGATGATCGCACACACCGGAGATTGTTATGTGCAAATGGTTGAGTGGGGCCCTGATGGAGAGGTTAAGGCACAGTCTGTACACCAGTTTGGATCAGCTGTGAATGACGAGAATTCTAAATTTTATAATAACCAGTCTAAATTATTCTCGGCCAAAAAGATGAAGCCAGTTTGGACAAAGCTCGAAGATATAAAAGAAAATCTTCATAGTGAGTACACTATTATTAACAAATAATATGTTTTTATGCTTCTCATCAATTTTTTCAGAGAAAATGGTATATTAAATAATTACTCTTATATTTGTACCCACCACTAGGATAAATAAGAGCAGCATGATTAAATATATATATTCTTTATTCATTACTTTTCTATTGATTATAGATATTTCAACTATCGCTCAACAATTTTCAGCCGATACACCTGGAATGAGGGTTAATCTCGTTGTGGATGCATCTTGTGCTAAGTGCCAGTTTAATAAAGCCGACGATGAATGTTTGCTCGCTGTAGAAATACATTCAGAAATATATTATGTTAATGGAACAACTATCGATGATCATGGTGACGCTCATGGTAGTGATGGATTTTGTAATGTAATTCGAAAAGCACATGTTGAAGGTGTAGTCGATGGAAATAAGTTTTTATTAGAGAAATTTAGTCTTCTAAAATACAGGCCGAAGACGAAACTATATACAAACTAGATTGGATCTATAATTAAATAAAATGGCCTATCTTGCAGTTAAAATATTTATAACCTCAGCCATTGTAGTTATAACATCTGAGATAGCGAAACAGAGCTCATTTTTAGGTTCTATATTGGCATCTGTTCCTCTTGTTTCAGTTTTGGCCATGACCTGGCTATACATAGATACAAAAGATGTATTAAAAGTCATAGACCTATCCAGAGGAATATTTTGGCTTGTCATTCCCTCATTAACTCTTTTTCTAGTATTGCCAATTTTATTAAAATATGGAATTAGTTTTTATGCTAGTCTATTTATCTCAATCGTTACTACTGTAGTCAGTTATTATTTGCTGATACTAGGATTAAATCAATTTGGAATTAAACTGTAGGGCTAATTAATTGTTATGAAGTTAGGAAGAAATGAACCCTGTCACTGTGGAAGTGGTAAAAAATATAAACACTGTCACGAGCCAACAAAAAACACAAACAACAACCAGTATACAATTATCGGAATTATCGCAGTCGTTATCCTTGTTATAATTTTCATTAATTCTGATAGCTCTAATCAAACTGTACCTGTCACAACCAGCCCTCTGCTTAATCAGGGTAGCACATCAAATACATCAAAACCAAGTGGTCCAGCGCCACCCGGAAAGGTATGGTCTCAGGAGCATGGACATTGGCACGATGCGCCAAGAACCAGCAACCTAAATACTCCAAGGCTAAATACGAATAATGGACTGGCCGGAAAACCTCAGCCGGATGGTGATCCGCCACCCGGAAAGGTATGGTCTCAGGAGCATGGACATTGGCACGATGCGCCGGTAAGTAAGAGCCTCACCCCAAAACTATTAGGCAAAGAAGGAGTAAATAAGATTACTGTACCACCGATTGATAAGAATAAACCTCCTGAGGGTAAAGTTTGGGATGAGGAGCATGGTCATTTTCATGATAAGGAATAGACCTAAGTAAATTTGTCATTATCATAAACACGGATAATAAAACATATGGATAGAAAACTAGCAACAATATTTGCGTCTGACGTTGTAGGCTTTAGCAAGATGATGGGCACGGATGAGGTTAATACATTAAATATATTAAAAGAGCGAAGAGAGGTTATTGACTCGATCATTGACGATCATGATGGAATTATTTTTGGTAGCGCTGGTGACAGCGTAATTGCAGAATTTGCTAGTCCTATAAAGGCGGCAGAAGCAGCAGTAGAGACCCAAGTAAAGATGAATGCAATGAATCATGATCAGGCAGAATCAGATAAGATGATTTTTAGAGTAGGTATTAACATCGGTGATGTGATGGTAACGGAGGATAATTTATTCGGAGACGCTGTTAATATTGCTGCTCGCCTTGAAGCGGCTGCTAAGCCATCAGGTATCTGTGTGTCGCAGACAGTGTTTGACATGATCAACAGAAAGATCATGGTCTCGTTTGAAGATGCTGGACAGCTTGAGTTAAAGAATATAGAATTTCCAATCAAGGCTTTTCATGTCATAGAGAATAAAGGTACACCTCGTTTTACACAAGATTCTAATGAGATACAGACTAAGGTTAAAGTGTCTGAGCCTGGCTCTGTTGCGGTAATGTTATTTAAAAACTTAAGCAATGATGACGAGCAGGAGTATTTTTGTGAAGGCTTTACTGAGGATCTTCTTTCAATGCTCTCACGGTATAATAAATTAGTTGTTATCTCCAGTCATGCAAGCTTTGCTTATAAGGATAAGAATAAAAATTTCCAGGAAATTGGAAAAGAACTAGGGGTGAAGTATATCATTCATGGTAGCGTGAGAAAACTTGGACCAAAAATGCGTATCAATGCGCAGGTTTTATCAACTGAAAGTGATGCAACCGTATGGACAGATAATTTTGATTTATCTGTTGATGAAGTTTTTGATGTGCAGGATGAAATAGCAGAACAAATCGTTTCAACAATTGTAGGCAGAGTAGAGGCAGATGTTTTATCCAGTCTAAAAGCAAAAAGACCTGAAAATATGGGTGCCTATGAGCTTGTTTTAAAAGGATTAGAATACGCAAAAAAAGGAAATGTAATAAAAGAAAATACCGAAAATGCTGTTAAGCTATTTGAACAGGCTATTGACGCAGATCCTTCCTATGCACGGGCACACGCGTGGCGGGCCTGTTCATTGTCAAATCTGGCAGACTGGGAAAAAGATCCTGACCCCAGTCTATTTAAAAATGCCATGGAATCGGCTCACCTTGCTCTCGATTTAGACCCAAATGATCCTGAGGCACATCGAATAATGGGAGCCATAAAAATCTTTATGGAAAAAGATTATGAGTTGGGAAAATTTCACTTTGAAAAGGCTCGAGAGTTATGCCCTAGCGATGTCTATCTAATATCCAGGTATGCACTGATGCTTATATATATCGGAGACTGTGAAAAAGCCTTATCCGAATTAAAAAGAGCTATGAGGCTTGATCCATTTTCACATGATGTATTATTCGCCCAAGAGGGAATGTGTTACTATTGGCTTGAAGACTATAAGAACGCAGTAGAGAGTTTCCGCAAGGTAAAGATACTCAGACAGAATCTATTTTATCTAGCTGCCAGTTATATCAAAATGGGCGATCTTGATACTGGCTCAGAAAAATTAAAAGAAGCGGAGACAGTTACAGGACAAAATTCTGATGCTTTTGTTGATTCCTTGCCATATGAGCAAAAAGATATGATGAGTGATTTACGTAATACACTAAATTCAGTCAAAGGTTAGGCTAATAATAATTAGAATGAGAAATGTTTTAATTTCTTTTCTTCTATTTTTTTTTATTTTCTCTTGTTCAACTAAAAAAGAATCTCAAAACGTTATCCTTGGTTCAGACATCGCACTTGATTGTATGCTTACATCGCCGATTGGAGATGTCCCTAACAATATATATACTGTTGGCAATATTGAACCCACAGAAAAGTATCCTCCTTTCACTAAAAAACTAGAAGTTTTTGGTGTTACACTGATTGCTAGAGATGAAATATCGAATGATTTTATGCAAAATGTAGGTAATACTATTTCCGAAATGTTTTCAATTACACCAGACACTGACCTTGATATGCAGAGGCAGGTTATTGAAAGTTTATACAAATACAAGACAGTTATACCATTATTTTATGGAGAAGATTGGATCATCTCTGATTCAGAAGAGAATGGTTGGGATGAAACATCAGCAGCAAATAGTCTGTGCGATATCATTATGGAAGATATTCCTAACCAGGTCATGGAAGTTGTTGAGCATATTTTACACCATGTTACTGACGTTGGTCTACACTATGCGATGGATGATGATTGGGGTCTATTATCAGACTCTGAATTATATAGAGTAACAAATGAAGCAATTATTTCTGGTGACTATGATATAGCTCAATATTCCGATATAGGTGAGGAAGATGTAAGAAACAGGGTTATACTTCAAGAGTATGCATACTGGATCATTTACACAGCATGGGATCTAAGACAAAAATACGGACCTACAGAGTCTGAATGGTCTATTATGAGCAAAAATGAACTTGCTACTAAGCAGTCAGGTTCATATGATCTTTTTACTAGAACTATTCCCAAAGTAATGACATGCCCTAGCGATTCAATTTTAAACCTTTTTGAGCAATAGAATATTATGATAAAAGATCCTAATGCAATTTTTGTTTATATAATATTTTTAATTGGTATAATCTATTATTTAAAGTCGCAGCCTTCATTGACCAAGTTATTCAAATATATGCCACCAGTTATATGGGTATATTTTTTGCCAATGATTAGTACTAGTATAGGCATAATTCCAAAAGATTCAGCGCTCTATGGTTGGACAACTAGGCATTTACTTCCGCCTGCACTTATTCTATTACTATTATCATCTAATATAAGGGCAATGACTAGCTTAGGACCTAAAGCCATAGGAACGATGTTATTTGGTACGTTAGGTATAATTATAGGTGGTTCTTTATCGCTGTTAGTATTTGGTGGTTTGCTTCCTGAGGATGCTTGGATGGGTCTTGGTGCATTGTCTGGCAGCTGGATCGGAGGAAGTGCAAACATGGTGGCAGTGGGGAAGTCTATCGGCACCAGTGACGATTTATTCGGGAATATGATAGTCATAGACACACTTGTTGGCTATGGATGGATGGGTGTTGTTATCTTTATTTCAGGACACCAGGATACTATCGACAGGTGGAATAATGCAGACACAAGTATCATCAAAAAAATGGATATACAAATGGATACATCCGAAAATAAAAGACCTACTAGCTTCAATGACCTGTTGACAATTGTTTCAGTTGGACTTGTTGGTGGATACGCTTCATTAAAGATAGGAGTATGGCTTCCAGATATAGGAAGTATATTAACCAGTTTCGGCTGGACCATTATTGTCGTATCTGCTATTGGAATTTTGCTATCCTTTACAAAACTATCTGATTTAGAAAATGCAGGAGCCTCACACGTTGGAAATATATTTCTATATATTCTACTTGGAACAATTGGCGCAAGAGCTGATATAATGCAGGTTACAGATCTTCCAATATATATTATTGTGGGAATTGTGTGGATACTATTTCACGCGATTATTTTATTTATTGGTGGTCGTTTTCTTAGAGCGCCTATGTTCCTTATTGCAACAAGCAGTCAGGCAAATATAGGAGGTGTTGTTAGTGCTCCAATCGTAGCAACTGTGTATAAAAAGTCCTTAGCTCCAGTAGGGCTGTTGATGGGAGTTATGGGGAATGTAATTGGTATATATGCAGGTCTACTAACAGCATGGATTCTATCTATAGTCGGGGGATTATATCATTAAGGTAAATTATTTATTCATATTACTAATAATTAGTTCGTTTTTTGGCTGCTCAATCGATGATAAGGCAGATAAAATTTATGTTAACGGAAATATTTATACGGGCTCTTCCAATAACATTAGGCAGAATTTTATTGCTACCAAAGGCGAATTCATTATTGATGTAGGCAGCGGAGATTATAAACATCTAGTGTCCCAAAAGACTGAAGTTATTGATCTAAATAATAAATTTGTTGTCCCGGGTTTTATGGATAATCATACGCATTTTATGAGCGGTGGTTCTATGTTAATGAGTATCGATCTTCACTCTGCTAAAACCCCAGATGTCTTTAATAGTCGATTTCAAAGTTATGTGAAAAATATTGAACCAGGCGAGTGGGTGACAGGTGGCAACTGGGACCATGAGCACTGGGGCGGTTTACTACCAAGTCGACTGTGGATAGATAAATATACAGATGATAATCCGGTCTTGGTTTCAAGGGTTGATGGTCACATGGCACTCGCAAATTCTAAGGCATTAGAAATAGCAGGAATTGATATAAATACCCCTGACCCTAAGGGTGGTGTCATTGTCCGAGATCAAAAAACTGGGATGCCCACAGGTATACTTAAAGACAACGCTATTATTCTTGTGTCTGAAAGAATACCAGAAAACTCAGTTGAAAAAAATCAACGCATTCTAAACACAGCAATGAAACACGCGGCGTCTGTTGGAATAACACAGATACATGATATGTGCAGCTGGGGAGATTTAAATATATATAGGGAAAATAAACCTTCATTAACACTCAGGATATATGCTCTGCCTTGGTATACTAATTGGAAAAAATTGATACGGTTAATAGAGGAAGATGC
>Ga0208765_1002504_pt1 | contig 10157 bp, 10 predicted proteins | sample ETNtaG_2_FD_185783 | JGI IMG/M metagenome (GOLD analysis project Ga0208765, IMG submission 185783) | Marine microbial and viral communities from oxygen minimum zone, Eastern Pacific Ocean - ETNP201406SV203 (SPAdes) (version 2) | ecosystem: Environmental > Aquatic > Marine > Oceanic ... | reverse complement strand
TCTGCAGGGTTTTCAGCGTACGCTGCCAAACCAGTAATTAGCTCGGCAGATAAGGTTTCACAATCAAATTCTTCTGCGGCTTCTTCGCATGATAAGAATACTATTAGTGAAATTAACGTACCATACTTCAAATATTTCATGGTTAATCCTTTTAAAATTTTATGTTCTTAATAAGTGATTTTAATGGAAAATAATGATTTGCACTAACTAATTTTTTATGAGTTGGCGAGGTAGCAGGATTCGAATCTGGGATTATAGATCTATTTGGAAAATAAAAAAAAGAGTTAGTTGAGAGACGAGGGTTTATGTTGTTTAGTGTACGTAAAATATAGTGTGTTTTAGGTTTGGGTAACTAAATAGACCCTATACCTTTCCATACATGTACACTTGCTACACTTGCTACACTGGTTTGATTGTGGGATGATGTGTAGATTAGGATATGGATTATAAAATTACATCATTACTTCTTGCTATAATGCTTCTTGGTTGGCAAGTTATGATGTGGAAAAAGATTAAACTACCAAAATGGGTTGATTATACTATGTCAGCAATTGCTGTGTCGTTATTAGGATGGTATGTCTATTTAACTTTTCTATAATGGTAAGGTGATAATTAGTATTTATATCTCCACCTACCCCCACATTAGCGGGGTTTTTTGTTTGTGGGATGATGTGTAGATTCACTTACAAGAAAGGATTATGAAATGTCAGATGAACAGGTAGCATTATTATTTTTTATTACAATCACTTGGCTTTTTAGTAGAGAAACGATTTTAAAATATAAACCTATACCTAAATGGTTGGATATTTCTATTGCAGTAGTCTTTGTAATATTTACAATATATGCTGCTTATGATACATTTATAAATTAATGTGATATATAATTAGCCCCACATGTGTGGGGTTTTTTGTTTTAAGGTTATTGAGTATATTTTGGTCACTCGATACTAATGAATTTTCAATCCTATCCTATTACTTGAACTCCTGCAAGTGGTTCGAATACTCATACACTTAATTATATTTTTTCAATTTACAATGGCAGCTCCTATGATAAAATCTTTACACTCAATCCAAACGCAATCGGGTATGAATCTGGACTATGTTGTGTATATGCCAGAGGAACTTTCAGGCAAGTTGCCTTTGGTCTTATTTCTCCATGGCGCAGGAGAACGGGGAAAAAATATTGATTTAGTGGACATTCATGGGTTTACAAAACAGGCAAAAGCAGGAATAGATTTGCCTTTTATTTTGGTTGCTCCACAATGCCCTCTGGAGCGCTACTGGAGTGAGCCGGAATTGGTAGATGGGCTCATAGATATCCAAAAATCCTGTTTTATAAAATTTAATGTAGATACAGAGCGATTTTATGTGACAGGCTTGAGTATGGGCGGCTATGGCACCTATGCTTTGGCATCAAAAATCCCACATAAAATAGCTGCGGTTCTCCCAATTTGTGGTGCAGCTGAATTAACCACAATCCATAATATGAAAAAAATTCCCACATGGATTTTTCATGGTGATCAAGACCAAGTTGTTCCAGTGAAAAACTCGTTGGATGCGTTTGAAATTCTTGAACCAATCAATCCAAATGTACATTTGACTATTTATGAAGGTATCGGACATGATTCATGGACTGAAACATATCAAAATCCTGATGTGCTGGATTGGATGTTATCGCAACGAAACCATAGATAAAATGTTGCATGGTGGTATAATCTTACTTTACACTCCCATAATTAAAACATATGAAAAAGACATCTAATGGCAAAAAATAGAATCATCGGTACTCCAACAGATATATCCATGTACGCAAATCAATTCAGTTATTTGGCGCGTCCATTAACCCGAGATTTATCCGGCAGTGTTGATGCAGTGATAATGGGAATTCCATTTGATTTGGCTACAACAGGGCGTTCCGGCACACGATTTGGCCCTTCCGGTTTACGAAATGCCAGCAGCAATCTCGGATGGGAAGATAAACGCTGGCCCTGGGACTTTAATGTATTCGATCGCTTAAATGTTGTGGATTATGGCGATGTGGATTATACGCCAGGAAAACCAGATGATGGGTTATCAGAAATTGTAAAACATGCTGATATCATTATTGAAGCAGGAAAAACGCTTATATCGGTAGGCGGTGACCATTTTGTAACCTTACCCTTGCTTAGAGCTCATCATAAGCACTACGGCAAAATGGCCCTTGTTCATTTTGATGCTCATACAGATACCTATCCCAGTGACCATGAAATTGACCACGGTTGTATGTTTTATCATGCTCCTAAGGAAGGATTGATCGATCCTGCACATTCAATTCAAATTGGAATTCGGACAGAATATGAAAAGGAGTCCCATGAATTTCAAGTAATTGATGCAGCTAAGGCAAATGACATTTCTGCAGGGGAGATTATTGAATCGATTCAGTCACGTGTAGGGGAAATGCCTGTTTATTTAACATTTGATATTGATTGTCTGGATCCGGCATATGCGCCGGGAACAGGGACACCGGTTGTTGGCGGAATGTCCACAGATAAGGTTTTGAAAATTTTAAGAGGAGTGAAAGATCTAAATATTGTTGGATTTGATTTGGTTGAAGTAGCTCCACCTTACGATCATGCTGATGTTACATCTTTAGCAGGCGCCAGTATTGTTTTAGAATTTCTCTATATCTTAGGACATCAAAAGCAGCGTTAATCCATTCCATGGATCACTGGATTTTCTAAAGATCCTTCCACTTTTAATACGACGGTTGCACCTTTTCTTTTGAGTGACCTTCCATTCTTTCTTTCCCATTCCCGGATCCATTTTCTAACACCCAGTGCAATAGGATGAATTTTAATTTCCATTTGATGAAGTAAGATTTCAGGATGAATCTGATCTTGTCGTATTGAAAAATCCCCATCCACACTGATTTTTATAAATGGCGTTTGAAAAATAAAACTAATCTCTCCTGTACGCTCATTGAGCAGATTCAATTCCAATTCAACTAACCTGATCTTGAGAGAATTATTCCAGATACCTAATGTTTCTATCATGGCTTGAATTTCAGGCTCTTCTCTCAAATCGTCTGGAATCTTGATCTCAAAATTACGTAGGGAGAATTTTCCTTGTCCTTGATGAAAAATGGGTTTGGATTTTAAATCACCTGATAGAGCAAAATTATTTGTCTCTAGATTAAGAGAAGGGAGAAATACCTGGGACCGATTAGTAAGTTGATCTCCGGGTGTTGCAGTAAAAGATATATGATCTAATTTAAATTGTCCTCGTTTAAGCAGGAGATCAAAGGCGGTCTTATCAGGTGAAAGATCGATTTCCAATTTTGATGAAAATAATTGAGAAATTGATTGAATATCCAATAGGTAATCCCATTGAACAAAGGGCACTTTATAAAGAGAATCCTGAATAGAATCGAATTGCAATTCCCGGGTATTCCAATCAAGAATTAATGGTTTGGTTTCAGTGATAGGGTTTATTTGCGTGGGTTGAGCAATAATTTGTTCTGGTATCGTGAATGAATAGGACCATTTTGGATCGTCAAAAGGATAGGCATCAAGGTTCAGGTATTGATTCACATAAAGGTCATTCAATGATTTAGGGTTTTCTTCCAGGTCTACTTTGTAAAGGTCTATTGCATTTGCAATCAGGTATAAAGCAGATTTAGGGTTTTCCTGTCTTTCTTCCAATCGGCGAATCCTTTCTCTGGTTAACCAATTTTTCGAAGTAATCTTTGCATTTAAGACCAGCTGATCTATTTTCAAATTTGGACCAGAGATTCGTGTATTTATCTTATGTTTACTCCCTTTTTGTTCCTGAGAAAAATTAAGATCAGAAAAACCAAATTTGAATTCATGGAGATCAATGGAATAAAATGTTCCATTATCTTTATGGGGTAGCTTCCAATCAAAATGAAGGTCTTTCAAAAAAATTCCGGTTTCTACAATGGATCCATTTGCTGAGCTGGAATCTTGTCCTGAAAGGCAGGAAATAATAATAAGCGTGATTTGGATAAATTTTCTCATTACAATATGTAAACAGATCATTTCATTTCCACTGAATTGTAGCTGTTTAATTACTTCAAAAAATTAGTATGTTTTCACCTTGTAAAAGGGAACAATTTTATTCTTTATTTGTTCTGAAAGAACAATTATGACTAATTCAAAACTTATCTATTCAACAGATCAAGGAGTTTCATTGAAAAATGAAACAGAAATGATGCCTATTGTAGACCCATCTCAGCAACAAGTTCGTCTTCATCTGGATAGGAAAGGTGGAGGTAAAGTTGTTTCTGTCGTGAGAGGTTTGCAAGAAACAATTGATGTCCTAATGGTTATAGCAAAGGAGTTAAAAAGAGGATGTGGTGTTGGCGGATCGGTTAAGAATGGAGAAATATTGATCCAAGGCAATAAGCGTGAAAAAATTCAACAATTATTAATAAAAAAAGGATATTCTGTCAAACTTAGTGGCGGATAAAAATAAATGAAATCTATTGTAAAATATTCAATTACCACGCTCATGTTAGTCCTGCTTCTCTCGTCTTGCTCAGAGGTATCTGGACACGGATCCGTTACACTTGTGTTGTCCGGCAGTGTTCATGGTCAATTAGATCCGTGCGGCTGAAAAAAGAATCCAATGGGCGGTCTGTCCAGACGTTTTGTTAAAATGAATGAACTCCGTGATTCAGGAGTCGATCCACTGATTATTGATGCTGGAGATTTATTTTTCAGCACTGCAAATTTAAATTCTAAAAATAAAAAATCAGAGTTATATCGTGCTGGTGCCATCTTAGAAGGGTATAATAGAGTTGGCTGTGATGCAATCAATGTAGGGCATTATGAAGTGCTGAATGGTCTTTCATTTTTGAAAAGTATGGAAGAAAAAACTGAAATTCCTTTCTTGTCAGCTAATCTTCGTGATGCACAAACTAATAAGCTATTATTTGAACCTTTCCGAATTATTGAAAAGGAATTACTGAAAATTGGAATTGTGGGCGTCACGGATAAATTACCCGATACAACCAAGAGTATGATTGCTGATAACTATATTGAAGCAGGGAATCATTATATAGATGAAGTGTCCAAACAAGCAGATATCATTGTGATCATGGTTAATAGTGATAGAAAAACATATAGTGAATTACCTACGTTATTTGCAAATGCCGATTTCATAGTGACCAGTGGAAGTACAAATATGACCCGGGAAAATACGAAACAGACAGAGGGGGGACCTTTTTTATACTCCTGTGGTAAACAGGGTAAATACATGTCTGTATTAAGTGTCAATATGGAGGATAAAAACGCTCCAATCGTTGATATCTCTTCCCACGAAAAAAATATTTCTTCAATTCGAAAAAGATTTGAACGCCTACAAAAGAAAGATCCGAATAAATCATTAGACGAATTGTATGCTGGCCAAGCCAATGTTTTGAAAATTATTGAACAAAACCGAAATAAATTGAAAGAGTCTGAAACTGCGATAAAATCAGCCCAGAATACATTGACATTTGAAACAATTGCATTGAATAAAAAAGTAAAGGATAATCCAGAATTATTGGCATTCGTTGATGAATCTCTGGCTACATGTAGTTCATTGAAACCTAAGGCTGCAAAAACAAGACCAAAATCGAAATCAAATATAAAAAGCAAACCAATATCTAAGCAGAAGCAAAATCACGTTGGTCACGATCATTAACCCAAATCCAGATTCACCCTTATTGTGAGTTTTAAACAACAGGTAACATTCTTTATAACAGTTTCTATTCTGGCTGGCTTCATATCTAATTTGGTTCGAACTGATGCCATATCCTGGATGGCTGAACCAATAAAAGTTGTTAACAATGTCAATGATGTATTATTAACCTTATTAGAACCAGAAATACGAGAAATTGATCTTGAAATGGCAAAATCACTACATAAAACAGGATTATTGTTTGTAGATGCCAGAGCAGAAGAATATTTATCGGATGGCATAATTCCAGGTGCCATAGCCAATGATGATGTGGGATTGTTATCCGAACAGATTGAGTTTTTAATCGGATATGAAAAGGGATTTGTGATCTATTGTAGTGATGATGATTGCGGTTCAAGCGAAGAATTGGCATATGAATTACAAGATTTTGGATTTATGAACATATTCGTTTTCAAGGGAGGATGGAAATCCTGGACGGATGCAGGCCTGGAGATTGAAATAAATGAATAAACTTCATCCTTGGCTAATCGTTTTAATAAGAATCCTACTTGGGGTTATTTTTATTTATGCTAGTTATGATAAGATTCTTGATCCTGGGAAATTTGCACGTGATATAGCCAATTATCATTTAATACCCATGGGGTTTGAAAATTTAATAGCCCTGATAATTCCATGGTTAGAATTATTTATAGGCATTGGATTGGTTGCAGGTTTGATGGTAGATGGTGCATCAATTATTAGTGGTGGTTTGATGGCACTCTTCATTTTATTCATTTTTCAAGCCACGCTTCGAGGATTTAACATTGAATGTGGTTGTGGATTAAAAGAAGGTGAGATGGTAGGATGGAATAAGATCTTAGAAAACTTAGTTTTTCTTGGAGCATCTTATTTGGTTTGGCAGCGGCAGAAAAAACTATTCGAATTATTTCCAAAAACTCCATTGTCAGACTAATATCCAAAAAGTAATTTTTCGCGCCCTATTTTAGGATTAATGATCATTTACAATGCGAGAGTAGCTCAGCTGGTAGAGCATCACGTTGCCAACGTGGGGGTCGCGAGTTCGAATCTCGTCTCTCGCTCATAAAAAAAGCCCCGAGAAATCGGGGCTTTTTAATTTCAAATAATTCCTATAATCTCTATCATGACCCATAAAATATTATTAATTGTTTTCTTATTATTTGTAGGCTGTGATATTGATGAGGATGCACCAGATTATCCAACTGGACTTCAAGGCTTTTTTACACTAAAAAATGGTAACCCTAGAATTCAAATCACTTGGTACGAATCCGCATCAGATGATGTGAGCGAATACCATATATTCAGGTCTACTGATTTGGGCCTGTCTTTTGATTCATTATCAAAAGTAAGAGGATCTGATTTATCTTTTTCAGATACAACAATCAATTGGCAGGAATCATTTGGGTATAAAATAAGAGCGAAAGATCAATCAACAAATATTGGTGAATTTTCGGACTCTATTTTTATTGAATGTTATAAACCATCTGGGAATTGGATTTTTTCAAATTATGATTCGACAACAATGTGTGTCCTACCAGTCAGTTACAGCATACCTTCTACATTCTACCTGGATATGGGGAATGATACATTGTCCTCAATCTATGACACGATTGCCGAAATGACATTATCTTCGGAGTCGTATTTGGATTCAATAAACTGGATAGGAAATGGCTGGATGATTTATAATTATACAGTACTGGAATTCAATGAAGATAGTTCAGGGCTTGAGACTGTCAGTTATGGTAGATTACCTGAATATTATTCGATAAATCTTTCTAATCCCGATTCGGGAAGAATCTCATTCACTTCTGATGATTATGACACAATCCATTTGATACATTCTTTAAATGATTGTGATGGTGAAAAGTTTTTCCCCTAAGATCCAGTCCCACATTCTTCATTAGAAGTATCACTTGCAGTGCCATAGCTATTCACAGCTTTGATCCCGAAACAAGTTTCCGTACCAGTACCAATTTCAACATTAAAATATTGATTAGAAACTTCAATTAGGAAAGTACTGTCCTGATATACCCAATAATTTTCTGCTGATACCACAGAATTCCAGGTAAGAGAAGCCGTTGAGTCTGTGACGGAAAGTGAGAGAGCAGGGGGTGTAAAATCCCCAGTTCCGCATTCTTCATTGGATGGATCACTTTCTGAACCAACATCATTAATTGCAGTGACTGAAAAGCAAACTTCAACACCATGGATTAATTCAGTCTCATAATTAGTTCCTGTGACTTCTTCAATAAAAACGCTGTCTTGATGAACTCGATAAGCTGTTGCAGATGATAAAGAAGTCCAACTCAAAGACCCGTCTGTTCCTGAAACAGATAATGAAAGGTCAGGCGCGATGAGTTCTTCCGGCATAGTTACGCTTAAAGGATCTGATTCCGTTCCATTAGTTCCTTCAAGGTCAAAGGCAACCACGTTATAAATGTATGTGGTATTATAAGTCAGACCCAAATCTGTCAAGGTCAAGGCTGTGCCATTCCAAATTTCTGTATTATCACGATAAATTATATACCCGGATGCATTATCTACTGCAGCCCAAACCAGGGTTACATTTGTATCATTAATGGTAGCATTAAAAGATTCCGAAGCTGGTAATTGTGGAAAACCACATTCTTCTTCGGATAAAGGCCCTTCGATTCCCACACTATTTACTGCAGAAATTTGATAACAATATTCAACTCCACCCTCAATAGTATCAACATAACTTTGATTTGATATTTCAACCAAGAAAACGCTATCCCTATACACTTTGAATGTTTCAGCATTGTATGGAGCATCCCAGCTCAAGGAGATATTTCCCTCTGAGACGAATAATGAAAAATTCTCTATTGCTCCATAATATTCATTTTGAATAGTTACAACTACTGGTTGAGCAGTTGTTTGGTTGGATGATAGATCACTTGCAGTCATTTGTATCACATGTTCTGATCCGTTAGATAATTCATAGGTTACCCAATTATGCGTATAAGGAGAGTCGCTTACCGTTGCTACTAATTCATCATCTACATAGAATTTCACATCCGCAATTCCCATATTGTCTAAGGCAAAACCAGAAATTAAAACAGTATCACCTACTGTTTGATTTGAAATTGGTGTAAGAATTGCTACAACTGGTGGTGTTGTGTCATCTCCTGGTGTAACAACATTATTAACCAAAACAGCGATAGGGGAGACGTCTGTGGAATTTCCACCTAAATCTGTTACTGTAATGGAAATGATGTGGTCATCATCTTCTGAAACTAATTCGGTATTCCAATCGTAGGAATAAGGATATTCAGAATTCGTTCCTACCGTATTCCCATCAATAAAGAATTCTACTTGATCTATTCCTAAATTATCTGATACTGATACTTGAATCTGTACAACACCGCTCACCGTTTGGCCAGCGTAAGGATAAAGAATGAAACCGGTAGGTGGAATATCATCTTCATTATCCACAAAAACTGCGATGGGTTGTGTTTGTGTATCATTCTCACTGGTATCAAAAGCTTTAACATACCAGATATGTTCAGAATCATCTTCAGCGTTCGTTGAATTCCATTCATATTGATATGGGTAAGATGTTACTATGAATTCTAATTCATAATTATGGTAAAACTCAACTCGGTTGATGCTTACATTATCCGTGGCGATTGCTGTGATATTCACCATACCGGAAACTGTTTGATTGGCCGCAGGTTCGTAAATAACCACATTTGGTGGTATAATATCTGGTTCATCAATATTATTAACACGAACCGTAACAGGGAAAAGAGCGGTAGAATTCCCAACTGCATCAGTAAGATTTACATTAATAATATGGTCTGCGTCTTCAACTTCTACGGTTGTATTCCACTGATACTCATATGGTAAGACTGAATCCTGCCCTGCGAAGGATCCATCAATAATAAAATCTACGAAGCCCATTTCAACGTTATCGTAAGCGGAAACTTGTATAAGAATAGTTTCTGAAACAGTTGCTGCTGAAGGCGGGTGAATAATTGTACCTGTTGGAGGAATATTATCATCAGCTTCATAGTTATCAATTAAAACACTAATTGGCCCTAGGGTAATCTGGTTTCCTGTTACATCCTGGATATGAACGTGTATGGTGTAATTAATATCATCAACTTCAACCGATGTATCCCAATTAAAAGTATAGGGAGACTCAGTAAGGGTGGCAACGGTATCACCATCAATATAGACATTCACAAATGCAACTTCTTCATTATCATTTGCTTCGACAATAATAGTGATCTCTCCAGAAATAGTTTGACCGGTATAAGGGAAGATCAATGTGCCAGTTGGATTGATATTATCTAAATTATCGATTAATACACGGATAGGATTGGTTTGAGTCAAATTACCTGCAGCATCTTCTGCTTTGGCCCAAATGGTATGTTGTTCATCTTCGGCATAATCGGTCGTGATCCATGTGTATTCGTAGGGGGCGTCTTTACTTGA
>Ga0208765_1002501_pt1 | contig 10170 bp, 8 predicted proteins | sample ETNtaG_2_FD_185783 | JGI IMG/M metagenome (GOLD analysis project Ga0208765, IMG submission 185783) | Marine microbial and viral communities from oxygen minimum zone, Eastern Pacific Ocean - ETNP201406SV203 (SPAdes) (version 2) | ecosystem: Environmental > Aquatic > Marine > Oceanic ... | reverse complement strand
GTGCGAATTTTTGTCCAGCGGAAAAAACTTACTTGCAGCATGACGCTCACTGCTTCCCAGACAAATACACCACCAATTATTGCTAACAATAATTCTTTTTTCAACAGCACGGCCAGCGTACCTAGAGCAGCACCGGTAGAGAGGGAACCGATATCCCCCATGAATACTTCCGCCGGGCTGGCGTTAAACCATAAATAGCCTATACAGGCTCCAGTTATAGCTGCCGTAAAAACAGTTAATTCCCCTGCCCCGGGAAGATAAATAATGTTCAAGTAACCAGAAAAGTCCACCCTGCCGCTAATGTAGGCGATCGCTGAAAATACTGAGAAACAAATGGCTAGCAATCCGGCCGCAAGACCATCTAGGCCATCCGTAAGATTCACGGCATTTGACGTACCAGTAATGACCAGAATGATCATTGCAGGATAAAAAATGCCTAGATCCAATTCATAATTCTTGAGGAAGGGTATACTGGTCACCGAGCGGATATTCTCATATTCCGGTGCATTGTATAGCCATATGCTGATAAGAATACCCAAGGATATTTGACCGATCAATTTGTACCTGCCGATTAGTCCTTTTTCGACTTTTTTTACAACTTTTAGGTAATCATCCAAAAAACCGATACCACCCATCCAGATCACTGCCAACAACATGATCTGAATGAAGGTATTCGATAGATCGGCAAACAGAAGGGTTGGGAGGACCACAGATCCAAGGATTATGATCCCCCCCATAGTTGGCGTGCCCTTCTTAGCGATGTGGGATTCGGGTCCGGATGAGCGTATTTCTTCACCAATCTGGTGATAACGCAGTTTGTGGATAATCCATGGCCCGATGAGGAAGCTTATGAATAGCGCCGCAAGCGCTGCTGAGGCCGAACGGAAGGTGATATATTGCAACAGGTTGAGCGGCGAAAAATGGGTCTTTAGGGGTAACAGAAGTTCGTAGAACATTAATTCACCAACGTATCAATAATAGTTTCCATGGCCATGCCTCGGGATCCTTTTACCAGAATTTTGTCACCATCTTTGACCTCCTTTTGTAACGCAGTCTCCAGCTCTTCTTTGGAATCAAAATGGGCATGTTCAGGGCCATCAACCATGGTGGCGTCGGTGGCAATTGTTTCCGTGCCAACTGTAAAGACCAGGTCGAGATCCGCTGAGGCACATTTCTGCCCAACCTTAGTATGCTGATCCTGCGATTGGTCTCCTAGTTCGAACATATCCCCAAATACAAGAATACGTCGACCATTGCCGGAAAAGCCCGTTAGATAATCAATAGCGGCTATGGTTGATTCCAGGTTGGCGTTATATGTATCATCAATAAGAGTCATATTATTAAATTTTTTGATGGCACAGCGACCCTGCGGGGGCTGGAAGGACGCAACTCGGTCTCGAAACAAATCCCAGGGAACATTCAATGTATCAGCGATAGCCGCACAGGCAATGATATTCTTAGCGAAGGAGAAGTTGCTTGACCCCGTATAAATATCTTCGGCGGCCACCGTAAGAGAAAGGGTGCCATCAGGTTCAGTATGAATATCCGCAGGATAATCGCATTCCGCGGTTAACCCAAAGGTAATCGAATTTTTTGGCTGTGTCATTTCTGCGATCCGGGGATCCGTTAGATTTACAAAGGCCGTACCTTTATCACTCATGGACCGGAATAATGCTGCTTTTGTATGGGCCACTTCCTCAATTGATCCAAATCCTTCAAGGTGAGCTGGAGCAATATTTGTAATTAGGCCGTGTGTCGGGTGGGCAATACTGCACAATTCTCCAATGTCTCCAGGCTGATTGGCGCCCATTTCCAGTATGCTGATCGAATGGGCTTGCATCATCTGAAACAGGGTAAGCGGGAGACCGATGGATGTATTGTAATTACCTTCTGTGGCGTGCACGGCAAATTGAGCGTTGAAAATATGCCGCAATAATTCTTTCGTGGATGTCTTTCCATTGGATCCGGTTATGGCAATTACAGGTATATCAAATTGACTCCTCCATCGGGCTGCAACGGCGCCAATGGCCTCTATAGGATCATTAACTAATGCTTGATAAGCCTCTGTTTCAATTGGGCGGGCCACCAGTACGGCTATCGCGCCGTTATTGACGGCATTATCAATGAAATCATGGCCATCAACGCGTTCACCAGTAATGGCGATATACATGTCACCAGACCGACATTCCCGACTGTCTGTTGCAATTCCACCTACCAGTGGAATGGTATGTCCCGTAATCGAACGGAAAACAACTTCAAATTGTGTTGGGTCCGGTAAACTAACGCGCATCCCGATACTCATTAATTATTTCCAGGTCTGAATAATGTATTTTCTTGCCATTTAATTCCTGGTAATCCTCACGTCCCTTGCCCAATACGACTACCACATCATTTTCAGTAGCCCGATCTAGAGCATGCCGCAGTCCAGTTCCACGATCATCAAAAACAGCATATTCATTGGCACGAAAACCGCTAACGATATCCGCTGTAATTACAGCCAGTTCTTCCATCCGAGGGTTATCCGGCGTCACATAGCAATAAAATCCAAATTGTTCCGCGCTGGCTGCCATCTTTGCTCTTTTGGTTCTATCTCGATCACCACCGCAGCCAAAAACAATATGCAGCGAACCATTTTCAGCAACTATATCCTTGATTGTACTTAGAACTTTATCATAAGCAGCGGGCGTGTGCGCATAATCAATAAGCGCTGTTGCCCCGGAACGCAGCGCAAATGATTCCATACGACCAGGTATGTTTGCACATTGCTTCAATCCATTTTTGATTGCATTCTGTGTCAAATCCATGGCGTTGCCCGTAGCTATTGCACAGAGAATATTTTCTGCGTTAAACTTGCCGATTAGCGACGATTCAACCGTATAAGTTATTTCCCCAGCTTGTATTGTCCCATGTATCCCCGCCAGGGAAATCTGATAATCCTTGAAAAATACGTCCCCTGTTTTTTCCAGGGATGTGGTAACGACCGGTACAGCACATTTATCGAAAATCGCCTTACCATAATCTGTTTCCATATTTACAATGGCTGTTGCCGTTGGTGGTAGTGCTGTAAATAATTTCAATTTTGCCTGAAAATAATCAGCCATCGTACCATGATAATCCAAGTGTTCCGGCGATAGATTAGTGAATACTGTGAAATTAAAATCTACGTCAGCTACCCGACTTTGATCTAAGGCGTGAGAACTTGCCTCCATAACAATATGCGTGAATCCTTCTTGGTGTAGATCAAATAATACCTTATGTAGTGCGATCGGATCTGGAGTAGTAAGCGTTTTCTCCTGGGAATAGCCCTCTGCGATAGTACCTAATGTGCCGATCTGGGCGACTTTTTCCCCCGCCGCTTTAAGCATGGCGGATACCAGTCCAGCCGTGGTCGTTTTTCCGTTGGTCCCAGTAATACCGATCACGGACATTTTTTTTGAAGGGTGACCATAATATTCAGCTGCTGTAAATGATGCGGCCCGCCGCGGATTAGCAACCTTGATTTGTGGAACAGGTAGTTGACCTACATCACGACCATTGGTAATTATTGCTGCGGCGCCATTATCAATGGCCTGCGGTATAAAGTCATGTCCATCTAAATTGGTACCATGAATGGCAATATAAAGATGACCTGGATTTACCTGAGCTGAATGGGTGGTAATGCCGTGAATAGGCACTGCAGGCAAATCATTTTCCGGGATAATTCCTTTTACTAACTGGTCTAGCGTTCGAGTCATTGTAATCCTATAGTGCATATAGACCCTGCCGCCAGGATTGTTCCAGGTTTTGGGCTCTGCCAAAAAACTTGACCGGAACCGTTGAATTTTGTCTGATAGCCAAATTGACGGAGAACTACCTTAGCCTGCAGCAAACTCATGCCGCGCACATCTGGAACCGCATTTTCATTTTGTGCGATTTGAGTATAAACTGCCCGGGTTGACAGATTTTTTGGAAACATGTCGGTTTTATCATGTTCATTGCGATATGCGTCCACCATCAGCAGCGGTTCCTCAGTATTTTTGTATTTATCTTTCAGGATCTGGATCGAGTCGTCCATATTGATGATCCTGTTGATGACCCTGCGGAAAATTGGCGCTGCCCCAATACCGCCCCAATGCAAACCATATCGTGGCTCATTGAGTACAATAACACCGACAATTTGAGGATTTTCCGCTGGAAAGAATCCAGCGAAATTGGAAATATATTTACTGGTGGAATATTCGCCATCGATAAATTTTTCAGCTGTACCAGTTTTACCGGCAATGGACCAGCCCGGTATCCTTGCGCTGGTTCCCGTACCTGTATCCACGACTCGAATCAACATTGCCGTTAGATCTTTCATAACGCCTGGTTCAGAGATCTTCCGTAGAACTTCAGGTTCCTCTCTGTAAACAGACTTCCCATTATTATTAACGATCTGGCTAACCAAGCGTGGTTTCATTAAGAACCCGCCATTTGCTATCGCTGAATAGGCCATAGCCAACTGTATCGTTGTAACCGCGACTTCCTGACCGATTGTCACAGATGCAATGGAGAAGCCACTCCAATTTTTAAGACGCCGCAGCGTACCAGAAGATTCACCAGCAAAATTGATGTGGGTCGGCATCCCAAATCCAAAATCACGGCAGGTGCGGTACAGTCGGTTGGATCCGATTCTTTCGGCTATCTTGATCATGCCAACATTACTGGAATTTTCAATGATCTGGGGGAAGGTTAGCAGACCATAATCTTCATGATCGTTCACTACTTCTCCAGCAAAGGTATATTGTCCGTTTTCACAAAAGAATTCTTCATCTAAGTTAACCAGATTGTATTTTAAGGCAGCTGCCGCAGCGACAAACTTAAACGTCGACCCTGGCTCAAATTGATCCGTTACCACCCGGTTTTTATGGGTTTCCATGGGAAATTTTGCAGGATAGTTTGCATCAAAATCTGGTATGGCGGCCATGGCCAGGATAGCTCCGGTCTGTGGATTCATTAGAATCCCCATGGCAGAGATGGCCGATGTTTCATCAATTCTGCGTCGTAATTCTTCATGGAGAACCACTTGGTAGTCTAGATCAATGGTCAGTTGGATATTGCTGCCATCGAGCGGTGTTTTTGTTGGAAATCTGTTATTGGGCAGTGCCTTACCCTTGCCGCTCAATTGACGTACTACCCAGCCAGCTGTTCCTGTGAGATAATGATCAAATTTTTGTTCTAAACCAGTTAAACCGCGGCTATCTGGATCGGTATAGCCAATCAATTGTGCGCCAATATTACCATTGGGGTAGAAGCGATGCGAATCCCGTTCAACAATAAGACCTGGCGGCAATTCATCCAGGAATTCTTGGCAGTCATCCCGATTCATATTGCGTTCCAGGTAGGTGAAAGCTTTGTTCCTTGTTAGTTTTTGGTTGTAATAATCTGGTGATCGACCAAAATGATTGCTCATAATATTTGCCAACATTTTCGGATTACCAATTTTGTTCGGGTAGGTAGCAAATGAATATTTTACGATATTTCGGGTCAGCGGCTTTTTGTTTCGATCATAAATATTGCCCCGTACTGCAGGAATAGGAATTTGCGCTTGCGCTTGCCTGGATCCTTGCTCTCGGTATTTGGATCCGTCCAGTATTTGTATTTGAAAAAGTCGCATAGATAGCCCAATCCATGCTAAGACCATCATCGATACGATCACGACTACCCGTGATCTGAATTTCAGATAATTCTTGGTCATTTATTCAACGCCAGATCCCCAGGATCGATGTAAACAGAGATTGTTTCTGGAGATGCAAACACCATCCCCAGATCTTTTCGGGCGGTTTCGGTGATGCGATCTACTCGCTCCAGTAGAACAATATCATTTTGCAGTTCCTTAATACTGTTATTCAGTTCACCCAGGGTTGCCTTTTGTAATTCGATGGCCAACAGGGTTTCATCAATTTCAGTGTAGACCCATAAATACCCAATCAGACCCATAATCGATATAATAGTGACACCAAAAAAGGTTAGCGTTTGAATGAACTCCTTGTGTTTTCTGGCATTGCGTTTACTCTGTTTTATCATTAGGCCACCTTTACGGCCGCGCGGAGTTTTGCACTCCTTGCTCGACGATTTTTTTTTCGTTCTTTTTCTGTAGCTGTAATCGGTCTTTTCGTTAGAATATCCAATTTTCCTCCACTTGCTAATTCTTTGAAACTGTGCTTTACCAATCGATCTTCTAATGAATGATAACTGATAATTACTATCCGTCCGCCAGGACGTAAAAAATCAATAAATTTGGCTAGGAATTGCTGTAGAATGCCCAGTTCTTGATTTACCGCAATTCGCAAGGCCTGGAATATGCGGGCAAAAGTACGATCACGATGATTAGGCGGGGTACAGCGCCGGATCGCCTCCCGTAGATCAGCGATGGTGTTCATTTTAGTCATTTCTTTGATGGATTTTGCAATGCGGGAAGCCAATCGTTCTTCACCGTATTCTTTGAATATCTGGGCCAGACTGTCTTGGTCTGTATGGCCTATAAGGTTGCCAGCACCGTTGCCGCTACTCTGATCGTAACGCATATCTAGCGAGCCTTCTGATCGATATGAAAATCCGCGGTTTTTGGAACCAAGCTGCAAGGAAGAAAGGCCCAGATCAAGCAGTACACCGCTGAAGGAAGACAGTCCTTCTGCTGCAATAATTTTATCGAGATTATTGTAAGAACTATGGTATAAAGACAGGATGGACGAAGAGGTCTTGAGATTCTTCTTGCAGATATCCAATGCCTCTTCGTCCCGATCAATTCCGATGATCTTCCCGCCGTCGATCAGCTCTTTTAGAATTGGTGTGGCATGCCCTCCCGGGCCTATAGTCCCATCCAGGTAGATCCCATCTGGTTTTATAGCGAGGTACGATAGGACCTCCGCAACCATCACAGGAATATGGGTTAAGCCTGAGTCCTGCGCTAGATGCTGGTTCATTAAATAATGATCTTTTCAGCAAGATCATCATAGGCAGTGGAATCAATTTTCATATTTTTCTTATCGATTTCTTTTAATCGATCCGGGTTCCAAATCTCAATTTTGTTGACCATACCAATAATAAGGGTTTTCTTGCCCAGTTCGGCATAATTGATAAGGTTATTCGTCAGCTGTATACGTCCCTGCCCATCATAGGTGAGGGGTGTGGCATAGCGCACTGTATTCCGTACAAATGTTCTATTGATTGCTGACAGGGATGATAGGCTCTTCAAATCATTCTCGATATTTTGCCAAACAACAATCGGATATACCCACACACAGGGATCCATACCGCGGGTAATGACAAACGTATCTTCATTGTCCACCGATAAAACCTTGCGAAATTTTGAAGGGATATTGACACGGCCTTTAGCATCAACCGTATAGGAGAATTCCCCGGTAAATGTGTTTAAATTTGTAGTCATTATGCTTTAAGTAAAAGGGATTATTACCCACAACTACCCACAATCTATCTATAAGTTGGTTTTATGTCAATATATTTTTCCTATTAAAGCTTGTTGAAATAACAGAGCATTAATGGGTAGCGCTGGTAAATATATTAGTGGGTAATTGTGTGGATTATTTTATTTCTGGGGCACGTAGTGCTGTACTGTTACCGTCTTCGCAGTGCCGTCAAGGGTGATTTTTGCTGGGTGTGGAGTGGATTCCAAGTAAGGAACTCTTTGACCGCTCCAGTAAAGGTCTACATTATTTGTTGGATTGATCAGGATATCAAACCTTCTAACAAAACGAAAGTAGTCTTGCTGTTCTTTATGCAGTATATTCTCGATTGGTAAGGCTGAATCTGTTTCTGTACGGAACCAGACTTGTGCTTTTCGGGAAACAATTTTTGCTTGGTACGGCGGATTTACTTCCAATGAACCAGTATTTGTTTTATCGAGTACATAATCATTGATCAATTCAAAGTCGGTGATCGGTTCTACGGTTTGCTCTAAAACAGCTTTATTATCGAAAACCTGCGATGGATTATTTGAGACGATCTGTTTGACAATGTAAATGCTAAAAATTAATACAACGATCATAGTGACACCCTTAACCCAATCGGAACGCCTCTCATGAGGATGAAGATCCATTGCTATTGTTCCTGTGTTTTCATTCGGTTCGCCATTTTCTTCAACTGGTATTTCCACTTCAGGTATAGGGATGGTTTCTGAATCTTCAACGCCAAGTAATATGTCCATTTGACGCATCGCATCAACGGGGTCAGCCCCTATTTCAACACAGTAGGCTTTGAGGAACAACCGTATATAAGTACTTGGCATTACTTCAAATTTTCCGCTTTCAATAGCCTTCAAGTACTCCAAATTAATTTTGGTCCTTTTTTCGATTGCCGCCAAGTCAATCTTTTGTTCACGCCGCAGCGCTTTGAGTTTTTTATGTAAGTCGCTCATAGGATTTATATTTACAGGCTGAAATTAACCGTCGATACCATTTTGAAAAACTAATTTATCTCAACTTGTTAATGTGCTCCCAAAAATTGGATAGGGGTAGGCCCATAACATTATAAAAGCAACCATCGATATGTTTAACAAATACGGCGAACCAATCTTGGATGCCGTAGCTACCAGCTTTATCAAAAGGATTGTAAGTATCTATATAATAGTTTATATCTCTTTCACTTAATGTATTAAATGTAACGTTTGTTACTTCATGGAAAGTTTCATCAAGATTCTTATCCAGTAATTTTAGTGTAACACCGGTAATTACCTGATGGGTGTTACCTGAGAGGGTAGACAACATATTGAAACTATCCTCATGATCTTTTGGTTTCCCAAATATTTGACCATCAAATACAACAATCGTATCGGCTCCAATGACCAGTTGATTTGGATAGTTCAAGGCAACAGCGTGCGCTTTTTCGCGGGCAAAGTGCTCGGCCAGTTGATTTGGAGGTAGATCAATAGAAATATCCTCATCTATACCACTGATTATTACAGTAAAATCCATGCCAATTTGATGTAGAAGTGCTTGCCGGCGAGGTGATTCCGAAGCTAGTATTATTTGTCCAAATGACAGCATTGTTGAATTTTACTGATATTTAGCAATTTTGCCAATGGAGGAAATACTTTCATTACCATTTTTTGCCTTGATCCGATAAAGATACACACCATTGGCCAGTATATCCCCATATTTGTCCCGCCCATCCCAATTGATGAAATTGTACCCTGCAGTTACTGTTTGTGGACTGATTTGGCAGACCCTCCTGCCGCCGAGAGTGAATATGTCAACTGATACTTCTGCAGTTGAACTAATTTCGAAACTGAATTGGGTTTCCAACACAAATGGATTCGGAAAATTAAATACATTGAATAGTCTTAGACCTTGGTCATCTGTAATGTACAGTTTGATTGTCAGCACTGACGGATTATTAGCATTATCCCAGGCTTTTACCTGAATTTCTATTTCTTTATTTTTTATGAGATCGCCAAGGGCAATTTTACCAGTGGTTATGCTATTCTCATCATAGAGAAATAAATGGGTGATATCACTTTCTACCGCTGCAACAAGATCAGTGATCAGTATTTCGTGTCCAACTTCACCAGTGAGATTTATTCCCAATGGATCTGATAATCGTAGGTATAATGTTTCATTTGCGGAAAAATGATCACCACTGCGAATCAGTCGTCCGGTTTCGTTTTCAAAGGAAATAATTGGCCCTCCAATATCTGGTACAGGGTTACCACCGGCCAAGGCTATATTATCAAGTGTACCCAACGCTTCCTGTGCGGGATCGCCGTCAAAGATCATATACACGTTTATTGTTCCTGTAGCGTCCGAATAAGATATATCTTTGGGTACTCGTATTAGCGTACTAAAAGCACTACCGTTGAATGAAAATTGGCCTTTAAATAATGTTCCACCGGGCAGGGTATAGCTTAATTCTTGCTCAGTCGAATTAATAATATAATCTCGCGTTACCGATCGTTCCGCATCACGCAGTGAAATAAAACCCAGACCAGACCCTCCGCTAATGATATTTTGTGTACCACTAACCCTTCCGGTATCTAGGGTATGTAATGTATCGGGACTTATATTGGTGAGAGATACTGTTTGGTGGGGTAGGGCTAGGGGCATGCCAGGATCACCAAACAAGTGAAAAAGTTCTCCACTGGGTGAACCATCTTTTACAGCCTGCATGATCACACCGATAGGTTCATTTGTGATG
>Ga0208765_1002498_pt1 | contig 10175 bp, 10 predicted proteins | sample ETNtaG_2_FD_185783 | JGI IMG/M metagenome (GOLD analysis project Ga0208765, IMG submission 185783) | Marine microbial and viral communities from oxygen minimum zone, Eastern Pacific Ocean - ETNP201406SV203 (SPAdes) (version 2) | ecosystem: Environmental > Aquatic > Marine > Oceanic ... | reverse complement strand
TGGGAATAATAAAGTCCGCCAGTGAGTTCCATATTCTTTTTCATATTCTTTGGATACACAATCATCTTTTTCACCAGCCCGGTCATTTTCCTCAACATGTAATGCACCAGGATGGTGCTATCGGGTCCGATCACCCGCTCTACCGATGAATGACTGATATCCCGTTCATGCCACAAGGGAACATTTTCCATAGCCGCCATCGCGTTGGCGCGAACCACACGGGCCAGTCCGCACATTTGCTCGGAGATGACCGGGTTCCGTTTATGCGGCATGGCGGAAGACCCCTTTTGTCCTTTGGAAAAAAACTCCTCTGCTTCCAGCACTTCCGTGCGTTGCAGGTGCCGTATTTCCGTAGCAAACTTGTCAATTGATCCCGCGATAATCGCCAGTGTCGTAAAAAATTCCGCGTGCCGGTCGCGCTGGATGATCTGCGTTGAAACAGGGGCTGGCTTGAGTCCGAGTTTCTTGCACACATACTCCTCTACCGCCGGATCAATACTGGAGAAGGTTCCCACCGCGCCTGAAATCTGACCGTATGCGATCCGGTCGCGCGCGCGTTTCAACCTTTCTATGTTCCGGCAGGTTTCCTCATACCAGACCGCGAGTTTCAGTCCGAACGTGAGCGGCTCGCCGTGGATGCCATGCGACCGCCCAATGGCCGGTACATCTTTATGACGAATCGCCTGTTCCTTGACTGCGTCTCTGAAAGCGGTGAGTTCCTTGAGAATCAACCGGGCCGATTCCTTCAACTGCACCGCCAGTGTTGTGTCGAGAATATCTGAGGAGGTGAGCCCAAGGTGCATGTAGCGGTTGGCTTCTCCCACATTTTCCGCAACGCAGGTGAGGAACGCTATGACATCATGCTTGACTTCTTTTTCGATTTCATCGATGCGAGCGATATCGAATTTTGCTTTCTTTTTTATTTCGGCGACTGCCGATGCGGGAATTTCCCGTCTTTTTGCCAACGCCTCACAGGCCAGAATTTCTATTTTAAGCCAGATGTTGAACTTGTTCTCTGGCTCCCAGATTTTGGCCAGTTCGGGAAGGGAATATCTAGGAATCAACGGAAGCTCCTGTTTTTTGAATCAGGTTAATTTGAGTTGAATGACCGACAAATTGTACCTAAAATAGTCCAATAGGCCGATCTGAATGGGGTTATCTTAAACATAATCCAGCTCTAAATCAATCGCAGAGATGAGTGAAACCGTTGAAATCAGTTTTGTGTGTCTGGGCAACATCTGCCGGTCCCCCCTGGCCCAGGGATTATTTCAAGATCTGGTAAAACGTGAGAAACTGGACCATAAAATCATCATCTCCTCCGCCGGGACCAGCGCCTGGCATGTGGGCGATCTCCCCGATCAGCGGATGCGCCAGACCGCCCAATCCAAAGGCATTCAACTTAGAAGCCGGGCTCGACAGTTCCAACGTAAGGATTTTAGCCGCTTTGATCTGGTGCTGGCGATGGACGAAAGTAACCTCTCCAACCTGGAAGAAATCGCTCCCAGAAACCTCCCTGAGGGCAAGCTAATGCTCTTTCGGTCCTTTGACCCTGAGAGCAACGACGACCTGAATGTTCCCGACCCCTACTACGGCGGGGCGAAAGGATTTGAGACGGTCTATCAAATGGTGGAGCGAACCTGTCCCCCGCTTCTGGACTATATCAAGGCGAACCTCCTGGACTCTTCATGAATAAAAGCCTGAAACAATTATTAGAACCCATTTACGGCGCAAATGTTCGAATCAAAACCGCAAAATCCACTGGCGGCGGATGCATCAACCAAACCCAAGTTCTATCCCTGTCCAATGGGGAACGTGTATTCTTAAAACACAACTCTTCTCCTCCCGAAAATTTCTTTACTGCCGAAGCCAAGGGGCTCCACTTGCTGGGAAAAGCCAAAAACGGTCCACGAACACCGCGTGCGCTGGGGGTTTCTTCGGGGCCCAACCCAAAATACCTGCTGATTGAATATATAGAATCTTCATCCTCCGATAGCCAATTCCCAGTCCGCTTTGCGCGGGCACTTGCTGGAATGCATCGCGAAACTCAAGGGCAATATGGTCTCGACCATGACAACTACATAGGAAGCACGGTTCAGAAAAATGATGCCGAATCAGACGGCATCATTTTCTTTCGTGACCACCGCATCCGTTTCCAGCAGGAGCTGGCAAGAAAAACACGGGGCCTGCCCACAGATGTGGATCGTCGATTAGACCGACTCTGCAACAAATTGGAAACCTTGCTCGACTTCACGAATGAAAAACCCGCTTTGCTCCACGGCGATTTATGGTCGGGAAACTACTTTTCCAGTCAGGATCAGGTGCCCTGCATATTCGACCCGGCGGTCTATTTTGGACCCCGAGAAGCCGACCTCGCCATGACCGAAATGTTCGGACGACTGCCGCAGGAATTTTACAGCGCCTATCACGAAGCTTTTCCGCTCAACCCCGGTTACACTCAACGCAAGGAAATTTACAACCTGTACCACCTGCTCAACCACTACAACCTGTTTGGCGGTTCATACCTTTCATCCGCCGACCAGACGGTGCGATCTTTTGTGGGTTGATGTGAATAATCCCCCCCCATCTCCGCAAGAGGAGGTAGACTTGGAGAGCTTTGGAACAAAAAAAGGCACCCCGTTAAAGGGTGCCTTTTACAAACTTGAGAAGAAACACTGTGTTGCCTTTTGTTAAACAATAAGATATACAAAGCGTTCCGAAAGATTTATTTTTTCCAATAATTCACTAAAACCCACCACCAATTTTAGCCATAAACGTTTTCAGTTCCTTCTGGGTAATCTCATCGAAATGCTTTATTTCCTTGTTCAGGATAGCCATCACAGGTCGCCCGGTATTACTCTCCAGAGCTGACGCGATGCTGACCAGCACACGAGTTCCATACTGCTCCACCAAGTCGTATTCCTCAACAGCGGCAAACACTTCATCCGGATCCAGAGTCATCGCCCAAGCCTGAACGACAGCAATCTGGTTAGCTTCCCTGAACCGGAGTGAATCGATTTTCTCCATATACTCCTCCGCGTCAACTTCACCCGCCTCAAACTTTTCAATGAGCTGGTTCAAGTTGATATCTTCCCGGTCTGTCTTGCCCAGAATATACTCAAGGAACTTTGGCTCCAGTTTGTTCATTTCACCCTGATTCCATGGGCTTTTGAAATCCTTACTGTCCAACGGTTCGTCCTTGGTTTCCCTTTCAATTTTTCCAATACACGTGGGACAACGTCCGCCTGCATCGTGATTGAACTCAGAACCACATCTACAGGGAGCAAGGCAGGTTTGCATAGCCAGCGCCAGCGCTTCACCACGAATCCCCAGCACCTCACCAAGTGCCATACGCAGTGGATTGGATTTTCCGATAGCCACCCAGTTCACACAGGATGAACAATAAACCCGGTAGCTTTTTTCCCTCTCCTCAGGACCCTGGGCAGGAGTGTAAGTTTCCTCACAAAGCACACAATCTATTTCTCGGAGAGTTAATTCTGTCATGGGATTTTCCAGGGTTTAGTTTAAAAAAACGGGTTTGGGTATTAGATGCCGGAATCCTGCTTTAAGTGCAAAATAATCTGGTGAGTGGTCGGAAACAGGCAAAAAAAAACCCATGGCTACCGCCATGGGTTAAAATCACTAAAGAGAACTCCAGCGTTACGCCACAGCCTCTGTTTCTTCGATCTTAATCTTTCCAGTGACATCATCCACAGGGTGCATGGTTATCGCCTTATGTGTGCTACACACGACCACGCATAAATCACATCCCTTACAACGGGTCAATGCAACCTCTGCCTTCATTTTATCAGCATTCAGCATAATACAATCGGACTCGGGACAATACATAATACAGAGTCGGCAACCCTTTTCCGCAACACATTTTGAATCGTCAACATACGCTATGTTATACACCCTGTAATTCTCCCCTGTTAAAAATTAAAGTGAAGCTTTATCTAATCAAGCCACTACGGCGTACTTTTCCTGCTCAGCCCATGCAACCGCTTTTTCATAGGAATGGGTTATCGTATCCATATTAGCCTTAAGAAGCATTTCCTTCTTTGCGTATTTCTTTTTGATCGCTTCATCAAGAGTAGCAGTACCACCAGAGGCTACATATTTCTTGCCAAACCGATCCTGCAACGCCTTGTCGAGAGATTCCAGGTTGACGACTTTCGTTATACCAGCGCAAGCACCGATCATAGCCATGTTTGTGGAGAGCTCTGTTTTACCAATATTCAAGGCCATATGCGTAGCGTCAACATTGTACACCGACACATTAATGTCTGCGAGGCGCTTGTGATCATCCTCAGTCAACAAATCGCCGCTGGTATTGATGACAACTACTCCGCCCTCAGTGATCCCTGAGTAAAATGGCGCAGTATAACTTTTTTGCATTGTGATAACCTGCGGATGGAATACCATAATGACATCAGGAAATACCAACTCGCCACGATCATAAATACGCTCCGAACCGATACGGGCATAACTTTCCGCCGGTGCCATACGTTTTTCAGCACCAAAGAAAGGATTCGAAACCGAATGCAACCCGGCATTGTTCGCCGCCATTGCCAGAATATGAGCGGCGGTTACCGCCCCCTGACCACCTAATCCAGAAAGCCGGATATTCAACCTTTTCATAACTTCTCCTCTAAAAATCTCAATTCAGCGGAATGTTTATTTTTTAGCCGCCTTGGCCGCTTTTTTCTTTGCTTTTCTTTCCGCTTCCACACTGTCCAACAGTTTCTTGGCTTCATCGGAAATGTATTCTTTCATCACGAAACGACCGCCAATCGACTCAGCATCCTTCATTTCGTCCAACCCTTCCATGCTTTGCTTACCTATTTCCAATATGCATGGGGTGTATAACTGAATATATGTCGGCCCAATCTCACGGGCAACCAGTACTGCGTTCTTGATTGCCTTTTCAACACGATTGGGCTTGCTCACCGTGAGACAGGCAACGTAATGACATCCCGCCTCGCGCGCGATTTCCGGCAAGCGTACTTTATCAAATGTTTTGCCTACCGGAGCCATCTTGGCAACGAATCCTTTTTGCATGAGACCACTTTCCTGCCCACCGGTATTAGCATACAACTCGTTATCAAAACAAATCGTTGTAATATTTTCCTGTCGGAAAAATGACTGCATAGTACAGTCGAGTCCGATATCAACCGTAGCCCCGTCACCTGCGAGAACGATAACATCCTTCTTTTTGTCGGGGAAACGACGTCTCAACGTACGGACCAGACCAGACGCTACTGCATTCTGGTTGCCAAACAGAGAGTGGATATTTTGAATCGCGACATGCGGAAATACCAGACTGGTACAGCCGGTAGACCCTACGAATACGGTGTCCTCAGGATTAGGAATACTTGCCATGACATAACGAAAAGCAAGTGCCTCGGGACAACCCGCGCACAGGGAATGCTGTTCGATCAGCTCCTTACTGGAACCAATATCTTTCCAGCCCCGCTCGCTATTACCATAAGTCGCGCCTTCTACCAACGTATGATACTCTGGCGGCATGACGTCCGCGAGGTCTTCACAAATGGAAATCTTTTCCTTACTCATAAGTTCTATCCTTTATATGTTCGACTTCCTCAAAACTGGAAAAATCGATTGAGGTTATTGATCGTTAAAATCAAATCCGCAAACTACCCGCGTTGAGCCAATGGTTCAAACGCAATACCGAGTGTCGTCTTAACTTGCTCCGCAATTACTTCCGAAGGCATCGTCATTCCGCCCGCGACATGAGGAGCCGTGACCACTCGCTCGTTATCCGACAAGATCGCTTTAATCTCCCGGCCCATCCAACCAGCCATATTGAACTCAGGTACAAAAATATGTTTGGCATGTTTAGTCGCTTCGCGAATTTCTTCGGTCGGAAACGGCCGAACGGTTTTAATCTTAACCAAACCCACCTTGATCCCATCCTTCTCAAGAAGCCGAATAGCTTCACGACTCTGGGAAACTGCCGTACCCGAAGTAACGAACAAAACCTCCCGGTCACCATTTTCAATATCAACCAATCCATCCAGAAGCGCGATCGCGTGTTTACGTGAACGCTCCATCGCGCCACGGACTTCCTGTTGCCATGACGCATGGGTGGCATAGCTGATGTAGTTTGATTTCATAACAAATGGATCACGCATCATACGAACCGGCGGACACTCCATATCCATAGCTGGCACAGGTGATTTATACGGGTCGTACGGCGGCAGACAAATATCGGTCGGCGGCAGAACGACTGTATCTTTGGTGTGCGTTACGAAAAATCCATCGCAACAAACCGCGATTGGCAGATGGACATCCGGTTGTTCCGCGACGATAAATCCTTTCAGGATATAGTCGAACAGATCCTGAGCCGTTTCAGCGTGCCAGACCATCATTCCGGTTTCCAGCAGGTAATGCATCTCCAGCGTATCCGGCTGAATACTCAACGGTGAGTTTATGCCGCGACAGGTCACACAAACCTGGATTGGTAAACGAGCACCCGCCCACATGGGGAAGTTTTCCATAGCCCGCAAAGTTCCAGGCCCCGCAGTAGTGGTAAATACCCGATGCCCGCCAAAAGCCGCTCCCGCGCATTGCCCCATTACCGCGAACTCACTCTCTCCACGAAAATACTCATCCAGATAACCTTCAGCGAAAAGCTCACCAATCAAAGCCGCCGCCTCACTCTGCGGGGTGATTGGATAAGCGACCGAAGTCCCTACGCTGGCAAGCCTGATAGCTTCCTTGATGACTTCACTACCCGTCAGAAACTGAGCCTTTCCTTCAGTCTCAAAGAAAAACTTGTTCGGGTCGGTATAGGTCTGATCTTTTCGGTTTTTCTGACCGATTTTTACATGCTGTGAAGCGATTATTCTTCTATTTCCATCAACTGTTTTATTCATAAAATCACTCCCTCAAAATTTCGCTTTGAAAAAGCGTTATTAAAGAAAATCACGGTACACCTCAAATATAAAAACGGTTGTATCTAGTCGACACGCCCGGTTCTGTCCATCTTAAACTGAGTAAAAGGCTCGGCCTGACTTTTGACACCTTCTTTTTTAAGCCGCTCAATCGTCGCAGTCAATTTATCTATCTTCTCTACCGTTGCATCACGAAACGACAAACACGCATCCTCGTGTCCTGCCTGCGCGCACATTGCGAGAGTGTAACAATTCGTGCCTCCACGAATAATCTTCAACGCCAGATTAGCCTGATGGCAATGCACTCCAACAAACAGACCCACATCAATATTGCTATGCCAGATGGTGAGGTTGGGATGATTGGGGTTGATCTCCACTTCGGGGTCAATCTTGGGGTACTTCGGGCGGTAGTCCGCCATAGGAATGATCCTTGCTGGCAATATCTCAGCCAGCCTTCTTACAGCCGCCGCTTTCTGCGCCGCTTTCTCATTCCACTTCCAAAGGACCAGTGGTCCCGGAAAAATGGTCGGGACCTTGGCTTCTAACAGTTTTTTAGCGCAATGCTCGTACGCCTCATCTTCAGAAACAATCTTTCCCTCAATATGAGCTTCTCCCGGATCTGGCAATACGATCCCCATAGATGCCGCCGCAGGTGAAAGATACGCCTCCGGACCAGCCTTGACCTGATATTGACTCATCCTCTAATCCTTTTAATTACGTGTTAATTACGTGAAAAATTATACTTTTGTCCTTCTGGAAAGGGGCAACTATACCACTTCCCTCGAAAAGGTGTCAAACCATTTTAATTAAAGGTATTTGCCCAAATATGAACTCCACTATTCCACCCTACCTCAGAGCATAAATCAAACCACAAGAGAATAATTTCTTTAAATCTTAATTTTCGCTGGTTTTCGGGCCGCGTTTCAATTTACCTCAGGCCCTCCTCCTGATTACTCAAAGAATCTACGATCAGCCCATTTTAAAAGGCTCTGACCAATCATCAATTCAGGTTATGGCACACAGCAGACGTTACACACACGAAAACAAAAACACCATAACTGCACCCCAAAATGCATTAGTTGGTCATCACTGCCGAGTGCAAATCTCTATTTCCATCCTAGGACCTTGTCACTCAAATCATTTCTCATCCCACTCCTGCTTTAATTTCTCCAGGGCGGCCAGATGCAATCTCTCTTCCGCCAAAAGGTGATTGAAAATCATGCGAACATCCATTTTCTTTTCATCAGCAATCAATCGACTCAACACTTGAATGGATCTCTTCTCTGCCTCAATCCCCATGTTGATCGCCTCCAGATCACTCAAAACTTTTCCCGCCTCTTCCTCAGAAAATGGAAACACCTTCCCTTTAAGTTCACTATTGATGAAGTCTTCGGCCCTGCTTTTCCGGGAGATTGATTTGTTCGCCACTGCAGGCTGAAGAAATCGAGCCTTGTTCTGAAGAGATTGCATATGTTCTTTTTCCTCATTCGCCAGACGCTCAAAAACAACCCGAACTCGAGGATCAACAGCAGACTTAGCCGCTTTATCGTAAAAAACAAAGCCCTGCCTCTCAATACTCAAGCTCACTTCCAAAGCATCAGTACACTGAAATGAATTCGAATGTTCTTTGTCGGTGGGTTCCATAAAAACGCAAGCCCCTAAAATAAATTTCGAAATATCAGTGATTATTATTCTACCTTCATACTTCCCAAAGGCTACCTTAATCCTCAGGATAAACAGAACTTCCCATGTAACAAATGTCCCGGAAAGAAAAAGATTCAAAACGCCTACCTTCAATAAAAAGAATATGTTATAGTATCAAAGTCGTTAGGCGGAGCTACTTGGGCCAAATGATTTACCTCCGAAAAACAATCCACCCAGGACGCTTTAGCCTCAGTAAAAGTTATTCATTCAACTTTCCCAGGGAAGATAATCAACCGGTTGCGCCCGGTTTGTTTTGTTTAATTTATGCAAAAAATAAAAATTTTCACCGATGGAGCCTGCAGGGGAAATCCGGGGCCAGGCGGTTACGGTTCTATCATCAGAACCCAGGGCAAAGACAAGGAATTAAGAGGATCGGCAAAGAATACCACCAACAACATCATGGAACTCACTGCGGCAGTCGTTGCCCTGAAACAACTGAAGGAACCCAGCGAGGTGGAGCTGACCTCTGACTCCCAGTATCTGGTCAAGGGAATGACTGAGTGGATCAAGGGGTGGATCAGGAAAGGCTGGGTCACTGCCAGTAAACAGCCGGTAAAAAATAAGGACATATGGATCGAACTCAACCAGTTGAACAATACTCATAAAATTACCTGGTTATGGGTTCGGGGCCACACGGGACATGCTGAAAATGAACGGTGCGACCAGCTGGCAAATATGGCCATCGATGAAATGACCACTCGGCGCGGGGTCTGAAAAAACCACTCGGCCCGCTGAGCGTGGAGCTAAAATGAACCGCTAAGCGCCACTGAGTAAGGGGCTAATAGTTGGTGTACGCATAAGTTAAGTGTAGTTGTCGCCCCACAGGCTGTTGATATCTTTAAGGTGAGGTATAAGGAAATGCGGGTCCGTATTAACTTACTACAAAGTCATCTGGTCAAACGAGTTGTTGGTCGGAAGGCCCTCATGGTGGTCATACTTACGGTTCCCTTGATTTTCGGTTCCTGCTCCATATTCACACCACAACCCGACAGCAAGACATCCAAAGATCCCGATCAAATTTACAAATCGCAACGCGCGAAAAGACCGGGCCTCTCGGCTCATGAGTCGCCTGACGGGAATCCGCCTTTCTGGTACCGGGGGCGACGCATGAACCCGGGGACGCTATCATCTGAAGCGGAATCACCAGAACCTCTTTCCACTGAAACCCCAACTCCTCTGCCTGAGAAATCTTTCTCATTTCCTGAAATTTTCACCGATGATCTGGACCAGGCATCTCTGAAAAAAGCGATCCTCAATCAATTGCAAACGATGGAATTCACCGATCCATCAAAAACCGAACGTATGGGTGATTTGATGGTAACCCGTGGCTGGCTACAGGAAACACTCACTTCCTTCTTGAATCTGATAGAAGAAAATCTACCACCGGAAGAGTTCAGCCAACGACTTAAAAAGGAATTTGTGATACACCGCGTGGGCAAGGGAAAACACAAACAGGTTCTTTTTACCGGATATTACGCACCAACGATGGAAGCAAGCCGGGTAAAAACGAAACAGTACCTCTACCCCATTTATAAACTCCCAGAATCATCTCCGCAC
>Ga0208765_1002497_pt1 | contig 10179 bp, 6 predicted proteins | sample ETNtaG_2_FD_185783 | JGI IMG/M metagenome (GOLD analysis project Ga0208765, IMG submission 185783) | Marine microbial and viral communities from oxygen minimum zone, Eastern Pacific Ocean - ETNP201406SV203 (SPAdes) (version 2) | ecosystem: Environmental > Aquatic > Marine > Oceanic ... | reverse complement strand
TTCCCCTGTTTCTTTTGAACCACCTGGTAAAGAAATCTGACCCTTATGATATTTCAAATCTTCAGTTCTTTTTGTTAAGTAAAAGAAAATTTGATTATTTTTAGGATATAATAATAGAAGCACTGCAGCAGGCTTCGCTTTATTAATTGTAAAAGGAAAATTTATTTTTTTACGGGAATCAACTTTCATCTTTTGATGAGAATCATTTCCTGGTAGGTTTGTATTAATTATTCTTTTAAGATGGAAAATTAACTTATCAAATCCCATCATAATTTTCTAACTGACTTAATAAAATAAATTATCTAATATTATAAGAATTACCATTCAACAGAATGACTTGCTCCCATACCGGGTCCTAAAAAAATTGCATTTAAGAGTACGCGTTCGCTTGCCTTAAAATACCCTCTAAAATGCGGTTCAGTAGCAAAGAGAATGATTTGCCCTTTTCCATGATGTTCTTGAGTCACCCATGCAGATTCAGCAATACGAGATTTTGCTTCAGGCCATAATAGACCACCTAATCTAATATTTTTTTCATCAGCTAATCTTCCTGCAACATTGATTGGTTTTTTTGCCATCAATACATTTCCAGTATTATATAACACGGGGATAGATTCTCCGCAACCAACAGTTAGCCAATGTTCTTTGTCCATATCCACTTTTAAAATAGCGCCTTGTGGACGAAACTTCCTTCCTAATTGATCTAATTCTTTAATTTTATCATTATTTTTATCGGTCTCTTTTGGTTCATCCGATGTATAAATATTTCCACCTTCCCATAGAGCAATACTATCAATAGAAAAATCCTCAGCTTCTTTTAAAATAGATAGATCACGATCATAGGAGTCTAGTTTATCTAAAGTTTGCCGTCTTAATCTAACAGAACTAATGCTTACTGATGTATCAGCCAAAAATGCAGCGCTATTGCTATAACTGATCAAAGTTCCACCACCATCGACCCAGTTTTTTAATTTTTTTATACCGTTATCACCAAGTATTCTTTTCATACTTCTACCATTGGGAAGAATAAGTACATTATATTTGTTCAAATCTTGCCATCCAAAACTCATCGCATTGATTAATGATGCTCTGCTCTTCATTTTATAATCTATTAAATGCCATGTAGCCCCAAAGCTATAAGTACTAGTTGGAGGGCCAGAGACAATGGCGATTCTAGGTTCAATTAACATGGAAAAATTACTACTTCCGAGATCTGGACCATCTGTTGCAAGGGCTGTATTTATTGCAAAAATATCAATACCATGCTTTGCAGCTAATTTTTTTAATAATCCAACTTTCATACTTTTGTTGGAATTATTTCTAATAACGATGCTTCCTCTTGGAAAAAATTCTCCTTCAATATTAAAACCTTCTTTAGCGCACCATGCTTTAACTTTATTTTCTAATAATCTTCCAACTAAATGGTAAAATTGATCATCATCACTTTTAATTGCCCAACCATATTTTGGATTTTTACCTATGAGTTTCCCTTCATTAAGAATAGGTTGAAAAACATCCATTGATATTTTTGGCATCGCTTCAGTATAATAGCTATCTGTTCCATATGCATGCGAAAGTGACCATGCGGTTACATCATACAATGTGGAACCCTGATCTTTTAAAAGCTTTTTCCGCTCTTTTTCCATGCTTTTTGTATCCAATCTTATATCAAATGATAAAATGTTTTTTATCAGAGTATTCAAAGGTTGGTCTAAAGGAATAATTAATGATCCTGCCGGAATATTTTTTCTTGTTACAGTTTTTCCGCTACTATTAATTGCTTTAGGTAGCCTTAGGTCATTTTTATTGGTGTAAACTTCAATAGTTTGTCTTTTAATTGTTTCACCTAGATCATTTAATCTTGTACGATTTGATTTAGATGAAAACACAAATGCTTTACCTGCATTTTTAGTTGAGACAGCTTTTTTTCTATTATTATAATAATCTCGTAAAAGCTCTTCCTTTTGATTGGCAATTGTTTGAAGATTTGCCATCGAGCTAATAAATTGATGATGGACAGTTTCTCTATATGATGCAATAGTCCCATCTTCTTTTTTTACAATAGATCCATCTGCACCCGCCTGTTCATATAAGATACCAACTAGTCCAATATATATTCCCCAAGAACTACCATAACCAGGATAAACTTCTTCATTCCAATCACCTGTATAATAGCTCCATCCATACTCATCAAATGCTGCAGCTTGATCTTTTGCAATCTTATCCCACCATTTAAAAATAGTTTTTGGCATATACGGATTATATGGAGCCCTAGGAGGATTAAATAAGTATGTATCAAATGAACCCATTTCATGAGAGTCAACAAGAAATTGTGGGTTCCAATCTAATATTGCAGAAACCTTTCCTTTTGTCTCTGGATGTACTGTAGCAAACCAATCGCGGTTAAGATCAAATAAATAGTGATTTCCTCTACCGTATGGCCAAAAACCTGAATGATCTAAACTATTAGCATCTGAGTTTACTATTTCTCCTCGCCACTGTAATAATTGCTGAAGATATCGCTCTCGCCCATCTGGATTTTCAGTTGGATCAATACTAACCACTAATTTCTCAAGAATATTTTTAGTAGCAGGATCAGTACCTGCTGCCAATTGGTATGCTAATTGTACAGCTGCATCGGTACTAGATATCTCATCTCCATGTATACCATATGCCATCCATGCAACAGCTGGAGTCTTTTTAATAATTTTATTAGCAGTTTGGGAATTATCTAATGTTCGTGGATCGGCTAGCATGGAGATAGATTTTTTAACATCATCAATATTAGCCATATTTTTTTTACTTGATATCATTAGATATACTAAAGGCTTTCCTTCATAAGTATAACCATATTTTGTAAGCATTATATTATCTAACAGTTTATCTAAATAATTAAAGTAATCTATTACTTCATCATGATGAACAGGTCTAGAGCCAAGAGTAAAACCTAAAAACTCACCTGGCGGTTGAACATTAGGGTGATAGCTATCTGCTTTAAAAAATGGAATATTATAATTACCCAACCCATGAGCAGATTCATTATCATAAGATTGAGCAAAAGATAAAGATAAAATTATTGTAGAAATAAGTAATGATTTCTTTGTAACTAATGACATTCCACCCCCTCAAATATTATTTAGAAGTTGTTATGCTATTCTAAATTTTAAAAGAGAATTTTTAATTAAGAATATTAAATGAAGAAAAGAGTTTTTAATAATTAATGAAGTTTTTAATTATTTATAATTGCAAAGAGAATCCAAAGGAAATATAGGTGTCCTCTTTTTTATATCCAGCAGGTGGATTGCTATTCAAGTTGTAATTGTACTGTATATTTAATGAAACGCCAGGTATAACGGTATCAACAGATATTGTAAGAATATTTTCAATTAAATATGAATCAAATTTATATGTAGGCTTGTAGAATAATTGTTCTTCAATTTCAACACCTTCCATAGGATATAATTTTTGCTTTGGTCTAAATGAATGTCTGAAAAATGAATTTTCTGTATACCCTGTATATTTTTCAATTTCCCATAATCCAGCATAACTAATAGAGAAACCTTTTCCCAAACGTACTTTGCCACCAACGCCTGGGTTAATCCGATAATCTAAAGCGGTTGTTGAATCAAATGTCCACTGAAAAATTACAAATGGAGAAAATTTTTGATTTGCATAAATATCTGTTTTTAAAACCAAGTTTGCATCATTAGTATATAAATATCCTTCATAGATTGATTTACTATTACTTAAGTAAATAGAAAATTCAGTATCAGGAAGATTGATCGATCCTTTATTTATATCTCCAATAATTGAGTAGAACCATGATACATCATAGTATTTATAATTATAGTTGCCACCATAATTATAATATGCTGCACTAACTTGATTTGTCACCTCAGAAGAATAACCTGCGCTGCAAATAAGGATATATAATGATATATTTTTAAAAAGTTTTTCCATGTGTTTTAACATTAGAATCTATTAATAATAGAATATAAAAAAAAACAGGGTAAATAAATTTTACCCTGTTTTTTTTGATAAGCAATTATAAAAAGATTAAATCAGATTATGGCTTATCCCTATGGTCAGTTTCAGTATCTTGAGGTTTTTCACCACCACTTTTTTCACCACCACCGGCTGGTCTATTAGCAGACCCTGGGCTAGCAGCCTTAGATGACTTAGACTTAGATGATCTACTAAATAATCTTCCAAGTAAACCTTTTTTGGCTTTTTTCCCTTTTTTTGGTGCAGGTGCAGCAGTGTTGCTCATTCTAGAACTATTTCCAGAAGGAGTGAGTTTACCACCACCTGAACCTTTTTCTTTAGACACTTTAGATGTATTGGGTTTTTTTGCATCGTTATCAGCGCCTTTTTTAATTCCACTTGCATCCTGTGCATATACGAAACTAAACAAGAGACTTATAACAAAAACCCGAGAAATAAAATTAATCATATTTCCTCCTTGATTATGTTTGTTATTCCCTTTCTTATGCAAATAATTCATATAAATTTTTAATTATTTACTCCTTAATACGAGGTTTTATTTACAATGTGTAAGCAAACATATTATTATTATATCGAAAAGGCAATATATTAAAAATAGATATGATCTAGATCACATTCTTAATAAGTCTATATTACAGCCTGTTTTACTCTTTTTATACTTTTTAATAAATGATCAAGTTTCTCTAATGGCCATTGACTAGCAGCATCTGATTTTGCATTATTTGGGTCATTATGTACCTCCATAAATACTCCATTACAACCCGCTGCTACTGCAGCCTTTGCCAATGTTGGAATAAACTCTCTTGCACCTCCAGTTGTTTCCCCTAATCCTCCTGGACGCTGAACGCTATGAGTTGCATCAAAAATTACTGGCACACCAAAATCTTTCATAATAGGAATTGAAGTCATATCTGAAACTAAGTTGTTATAACCAAATGAAGATCCTCGTTCAGTAAGTAATAATTTTTCCCCACCTTCTTCAGCTACTTTTTCAACTATATTCTTTGCATCCCAGGGGGCCATAAATTGACCTTTTTTGATATTAATTATTTTGCGGGTTTTAACTGCAGCGTTAATTATATCACTTTGGCGACAAAGGAATGCTGGTATTTGAATAATATCAATAATTTCTGCAACTGCATCAGCTTGGCCCGCATTATGAATATCAGTTGTTATTGGTATATTAAATGTTTGTTTAACATCCTCTAGTATTCGGAGGCCTTTATCCATTCCAGGACCCCGGAACGAAGAATGGGAAGAGCGATTACCTTTATCAAAAGAGGACTTAAAAATAAATGGCAAATTATTTTTATCTGTTATTTCCTTTATTTTTTCAGCCATATGTAAAATATGGTCTCTACTTTCAATAACGCACGGGCCAGCAATTATTGGAAGTGTATGTTCGCCAAATTCTACACCATTAATTTGAAAAATATTTTTCATAAATAAGTATTATCAATATATGTTACTAATCTGAGGTTAACTTAGTATGAAATTGATTTTTTATATCTTTACATCCAAACAAATAATTTTATGCTTTTTTATTTAACTATTTTTCCTGTATGCTATGGGTACTCTACATACCATTAATAAATGAACTATTATCTGTTTTCAATCTATAGAATTGGTTAAAAATTGTGAAAAATAAATTTTTAACTATATTTTTTCTTGTTCTTTTGTTTATACCAGGATGCGCAGTTCGTCTGCCATCATTGCCATCAATTCCAAAATTACCAAAGGTTTTTGATAGAGTGCCTTTTATACCTGATCATTGGATATCAGGTTATATGATTGACACCACAATTTATGAACCACCTAAATTGTTAGATTCTATCCCACCTTTTCTTTGGTTAACATACCCTAATAATGGCGATACTTTAACAAAGTTACATCCTGTTGCTGGTTTGGCAATAGACGATGGAGGGATTGATTCTGTTATTTTGCATTTAGATTCATTCTTAATAAAAAAACAAGTCACAGCAGGGTATTATGATTTTATTCTAAATACAACTCAATTTGCTGATACGAATGAACATATAATTTATGTTTCGGCATATGATACGGTAGGCAATAAGGCAAGCAGTGACAGCGTTTTAGTATATTTTGACCAGTCTCGCGGTTATCCAAATCCAGTAGAAATAACAAATATAGAATATGACTCATCTTTTATTGAAATTGATTGGCAACAGACTTATATAAATGATTTTAGCCATTATCAATTATCTGCTGTCGATTCATTAGGAGGTGATATAATAGATATTGTTAATATTACTACTAGCGATACTCCAAATGTTATACTTGATAAATTTGATCCATCATCTCCTAGGTGGTACTGGATAACTGTTGTTGATACATTTGGATTTTCTGCTTCAGGACAACTAACAAAAGTATTGGATTCGCCTCCATTACCATCACGATTCTTATTTATTAATCATGATAAACAATCCTTTCATTTAATGTGGTCAAAAAATACAGAAAAAGATTTTGCTAGGTATATTCTGTACGGAAAATCAGTTGATGATACAATTGGGGTGAAAGAGTTATGGTCAACAAGAAATGCAAATGACACAGTATTTGTTGAAGAAAACATACCTTGGGGAACTCGCAGAATTTATACTCTTGTTACTGAAGATTATTGGGGATTCCAATCATCCGATTCAATTAGTGGTGATGCAATAACTAAAATCCTATTTTTTGGAGATAGATATGGGCTAAGTGATCAACTGGATATTTTTAGTTTGGATATGAATTATCGTGAAGAAATGTATTATCAACAGGAATTAAGCGGATCAATTATGCAATTATTTCTTCAAGATAAGAACTTTTACATTATGGATAATCCCGTCCAAGGACAAAAAATGATTGAAAAAGATTTTACTGATCCGCCCTTAATGTGGATTGAATCATTAGCTGCAAATCCTTTTGATACTACTAGTTCTCTCAAATTTGATATGGCAAAGAAATATTATGATGTTTATAATAAAACAAATGGCAATCCATCTTCAAAGCTAGGATACCCAATGCATTTTAGTCCTGATGGAGATATTTTATTTTTTACTGATAATACTTTAGGGGACCCAAGCTTGGTAATGATGGATATAGATAGTGGAAATGTTTCGGTTATATCTTCTATACATACCGATCTATGGTTCGATATGCATCCATCAGGAGACACATTAGTATTCGTAAAAAATATAGGTTATAATACTGCTATATACAGTCTTCCATTAGATAGTGGGGCATCGCCAATTAGGCTATCATATGAATCAAATTCAAGGAATCCATTATTTTCATCTGATGGTTCTTTGGTTATCTATACAGCTAGAGATCGGTTTGGTAGCAAAAATTTATACAGTGTACGAACAGATGGAACGAAGTATAAGAAAGTATCAACATTTAATGATCCAGCAGATATTATTTTTCCTATTGGAGTAACGTCGAACGATTCAACAATTTTATATGTGATGTCTTCACAAGTTGAAAAAGATCAATTAGAAGTTTGGTCTATTCATTTGAATGGTTCAAATGATCGATTTTTATCCATATGCACATTGGATGGGGATGATCGCCCCAGATTAAGTCCCGATGGAAAAAAAGTTTTATTTCAAAATGATTATAATCTTTGGATAATGAATATTGATGGTTCAGAGAAATTACGCTTAACTGATTTTCCAAGAGGACACGTGGCGTATCATGGTCAGTGGTCACCATCTGGGAGTCATATTGTATATATTCATAGAACGGGTGAATGGGGGGCAGATAGTTTTATTGAATGGGTACGATCAAATGGAAAAGATTTTTCTCGATTATCTGAATTAAATAATATTGTTGTATCTGATGGAAACATCCAGTCAAATAATTCATTTAGATTTTGGCCAGTGTTCCAGCCATAGGATTTTTGTGATCCCCATCAACGTTTCTTATATGATATATGTGGTACTTTTTGTTTGGGAATAGCCCTGCAAAAAGAAACCCCTTTCTTGCAAGAAACAAGAGGATAAGCTTGCAGGGCTATAGCCCATTTATATTATTCATTATATATCTTTTTGTTCTTGGTACTTTTCCTAATAATAATTGTAAATTTTTCCTATGTCTTTAGGCAATCGATATAAATCCGAAATGACCAATGAAAATTGGGATGCAATAATTATTGGTTCTGGTATTAGTGGCTTAACAGCTGGACGCTTATTATCAGATGCGGGACAAAAAGTTCTTATTCTAGAAAAACATTTCAAATTTGGAGGATACACACACACCTTCAAACGCAATAACTACGAATGGGATGTTGGAATACACTATATAGGAGGAAATCTCCATAAGCGGAATTCATTTATACGACGATTATTTGATTATCTTTCAAATAATAATTTAGATTGGTCCAGAATGGATGATATTTATGATCGAATGGTTTTCCCTGATAAAACATATGATTTTGTAGCAGGCAAGCAGTTATTTATAGAACAAATGATTTCTTATTTTCCTCAAGAAGAAAATGCTATAAAAAAATATATTGAATTAGTTAACCAGGTTTTTAAATCCAGTCTTTCGTATTATTCAAATAAAGCGCTTCCTGGAATTATTGGATCAATTACATATCCATTTATGACGAAACCCTTCTTACGTTATGCGGCAAGATCAACAAAAGATGTGTTATCAGAGATTGGTTGTAGTTCAGAGTTAATTGGAGTTCTAACTGGCCAATGGGGCGATTATGGATTACCGCCAGGTCAAAGTAGTTTTGGAATTCAAGCTATGATTGCAAGACATTATTATGAAGGTGGATATTATCCAATTGGCGGTTCTCGTATGATTGCAGAAACAATAATTCCTGGTATTCAATCTAAAGGTGGGAAGATTGTATTGAGCACAGGGGTAAATAAAGTTTTAACTCATAAAGGAAAAGCAATCGGCGTCCAATTAGATAATGGAGATGAAATTTTATCCAAAAAAGTTATTAGTAGTGCAGGAGTAAAAAACACATTCGAAGTTTTATTAAATGATGAAAATACACTATCAAGTAAATCAAACCCCATTAATCAAGTAGATGCTTCTTCTGGTTATTATTGTTTACATATTGGTTTAAATAAGTCAGCAAAAGAGATAGGCCTAAACAATGCAAATTTATGGGTATATCCTGGATATGACCATGATCAAAATCTTGAAAACTATTTGTCCGACAATAAAAAACCATACCCTGTTGTATTTATTTCATTTCCTTCAGCAAAAGATCCTACGTGGGATATAGAGCATCCGAATTCTGCAACGATTGAAGTAATTACCGTAGCTGAATTTGCTAAGCATAAAAAATGGGAAGATACACAATGGAAGAAGCGTGGGGGTGAATATGACTTATTTAAAGAAAATATTTCAAAAAGCTTATTAGAATCGTTATATAAGAATTCTCCAAACACAAAGGGACATGTGGATTATTATGAGTTATCTACCCCTCTTACAAGTAGAGATCTTGCAAATTATAAAGAAGGTGAATTGTATGGAATTGACCATACCCCACAACGATTTCAACAGAAATGGTTGAGACCAGAAACTAAAGTAAAAAATCTATTCTTGACAGGACAGGATATTGTTACTGCAGGAGTTTCTGCAGCAATGATGTCAGGAGTAATTACTTCCTCAGCTATCTTAAAGAAGAATTTGATGAAACAATTTCTCCATTGATTTATTTTTTTTTTAAATAAAATTGTAGAACTTCTAGACAAATTTAACCAAACCTTATTTATTGTAGTCTATAATATTGAATAATTGAAAGGAAAACATGAACGCCACATTTAAATCTATCATATATATAATTTTGATATTTTCAACCATGCTTCTATCCCAACGCGGTGGAAGAGGAGGTTTCAACCCTGCAAATATGCCAAAGATTGGAGTATTACAAGGGGTGGTGGTTGATTCTGCATCAACAAACCCTATTCCATATGCATCCATTTCTATTATAAATATGCGAAGCAATGAAGTAATAACCGGTGGAATAACAAATGAAACCGGCGCATTTTATATCAAAGAAATTCCAATGGGGATGTATAATGTAATTGTAGAATTTATTGGGTATGAGAAAATCAATATAGGCCCAATAAAACTTTTTCCGGGCGATGGAGGAGGCGTTGAACAAAACTTAGGGACAGTTGCCATGGAATTATCTGCAGTACAAATGGA
>Ga0208765_1002496_pt1 | contig 10179 bp, 9 predicted proteins | sample ETNtaG_2_FD_185783 | JGI IMG/M metagenome (GOLD analysis project Ga0208765, IMG submission 185783) | Marine microbial and viral communities from oxygen minimum zone, Eastern Pacific Ocean - ETNP201406SV203 (SPAdes) (version 2) | ecosystem: Environmental > Aquatic > Marine > Oceanic ... | reverse complement strand
TTTTAGTTTAATATCAAATTTTGGGGTTAATCCTACTTCAAATTCAAAAGTTATTTTATCAGAATTCCAATTAATATTGTCTTGAGGAATAGGAATAGGTCCACCAAGCATATCTATTTCATTGTCTTTTATATAATCCCTTAATTGCTTGTCTATAAGCTTGTTTACCTCATCCATTATAACAGCCCTTCCGTATTGTTTTTTTATTAAACCCATTGGAACATGGCCTTTCCTGAACCCAGGGACATTCGCAGTTTGTGAATATTTCTGCAATACACTATTTACTTGTTCAGCATAGTCTTTTTTGGCAATTTCAATTATTATTTTGCCATTAAGCTTATCAATATAGTTTGATGTTATTTTCATTTACAGAGGTAAAAACAGGTTTGCGAAAATACACTTTTTTTAAAAGGCGTCAAAGTTAATTACTAGTATTTATCTTTTATAAAATCTAGAATTGTATCAAAAAAATTATCTGGATTATCAACATGCAACCAATGATTGGAATTTGGAATTGTTATAATTGAAGCTTTAGGAAAATATTTTGTTATTTCAGTCTTGTCATTATCATTAATATAAGTAGAATATTCTCCTTTTAGAAACAGTGTGCTATTTAAAAAATTAGATTCGTGCTGAACTCTTTCGCCTATATTGGATATATTATCAGATAATGAAGATAAATTAAATCTGAAAGCAAGTTTATTTTTATCAATCCAATAGAGATTTTTTAGTAAAAATTTTTTCATTGGAATATCATCAATATATTTTGATAATTTCTGTTCAGCTTCTCCTCTAGAGAGAATAGAATTCAAGTCTAAGGAAACTAGTGCTTCAATGATTTTATCATGATGAATAGGGTAATGTTTTGGTGCTATATCAATGATGATTAACTCTGAAATATATCCTGTATGTTTTAAAGCAAAATTCATTGCTGTTTTTCCCCCCATTGAATGGCCTATCAAAATACAATTATGAATTTTATTATGGTCTAAATAATATTTTAGGTCCTTTACAAGAAGATTATAGTTGAATTCATTACTATGAAAACTTCTGCCATGATTTCTTTGGTCTATTAGATGTATACAAAATCCTTCAGACTCTAATTTATTTGCATATGTTTTCCAATTATCTCCAGACCCAAAAAGACCGTGTAAAACAACTATTATATTATCTCCTCCACCAATAATCCTTGAATGTAATAACATTTATTTAAGATATGATAAATATTTTTTTATAACAGTTTCAATTCCCAGATCTAAACTCTCAGCAATTAATGCATGGCCAATAGAAACCTCAAGCAAATTTTCAATGTTATTTTTAAAGAACAATATATTATCCAATGATAAATCATGACCTGCATTAATTCCAATTCCCGTTTCATTAATAAGTTTAGCACATTTTCTATATGGTTCTATAGCTTTTTCCTTATTTATTTTATAATTCTTTGCAAAACCTTCGGTGTAAAACTCAATTCTGTCAGCACCTATTTCATTAAGAGGTTCTATATATTTTAATTCGGGGTCTAAAAAAATTGATGTTCTTATTCCATTAGAATTCAATTCTGATACTATTTCTTTTAAATAATTTTTATGTTTCACAGTGTTCCACCCAGCAGATGAAGTTAAATCAGACTCAGCATCAGGGACTAAAGTAACTTGATCTGGTTTATTCTTAATCACCAAATCAATAAATTTCTTGATAGGATTTCCTTCAATATTAAATTCTTTGTAAACAACTGGCTTTAAATTGTAAACATCTGAATATTTTATATGCCTTTCATCTGGCCTTGGATGAACAGTTATTCCGTCTGCACCAAAGGATTGTATTTTTTTTGCAAAATTTATAAGGTTTGGGTAATCTCCTCCTCTAGAATTTCTAAGAGTTGCTATTTTATTGATATTAACACTTAGCTTGGTCATGTTAAAATTTTATGTGAAAATACAAACTAGTTACACCTAAAACTAACATAATTTTAATTAATTTGCATCATGATTTCATATCCTATTATAACAAAATATTTTTAATATTTAGCAGTTGATGAAAGTAGCAGTATTTACAAACTTATATAAGAATTATTCTTCAAAACATTTCCTTTCAACTATAAAAAAATTACGTAATAAATCTATAGATGTATTCATAGATGAAAAGTCTATAGAAAATATGGGGCAAAAAAAATATAGTTCTTTTTCAGCACATGTTGGAGCTTTTTCTAAACTGGATAAGTCATTTGATTTTGCAATCTGCATAGGTGGTGATGGCACAATACTAAGGGCAGCTTCTTATATTAATAATCTCTCAATTCCTATAATAGGGATAAACACTGGAAGATTGGGATTCTTGGCAAAAATTAAAGCCACTAAAATTGATGGAGCAATTAGTGCAATAATTAATAAAAAATATGAAATATCTGAAAGGACTTTAGTTGCAATTTCATCAACAACTGAGAATGGAAAAACAAAAAAATTAGGCTATGCTCTTAATGAAATAAGTATAACTAGAAAAAATACTACATCATTAATCACGATTGAGACTAAATTAAATGATAATTATCTTAATACATACTGGGCTGATGGTTTAATTATTGCAACCCCTACTGGATCAACTGGATATTCTCTAAGCTGTGGTGGTCCAATAATAATGCCTGATTCAAAAAATCTAGTTATTACACCAATAGCACCTCACAATTTGAATGCTAGGCCATTGGTTATCCCTGATAACACAAAGATTAGTATAAAAATCAGTGGTAGAGAAAATGAGTTCTTTGTCTCATTAGATTCCAAAATAACCACTCTTAATAATGAAAATATAATATCTATAAAAAAAGCATCGCATACAATAAAAATGATTGAATTAGAGAAAGAAAATTTCCTTAAGACATTAAGAGACAAGTTATTATGGGGAAAAGATAAGAGGAACTAAACAATAAAATTAATAGACAGTAGTTTTATAATTAAATTTTTATTTAGAGTTAATGGTATTCAAAACCAAATCAGGTGCTTTAAGATTAGTACAATTTATATTAATTATAATATTTAACTATCAGTTTTGTAATAGTCAAATATATGAGATTGGAGGTACTATTGGGGGAACTAATTTTATTGGAGATGTAGGCAATACTACATTTATTAACCCTAATGAATCTGCGTTTGGAGGAATAATCAAATGGAATAGGAGTCCAAGACATTCATATAGGCTTTCATTTATTTCAACAACAATTAGTGCTAATGATCTAGACTCTAATGATCCTAGAAGAAATGAGCGTGGTTATAATTTTAGCAGTAGTTTAAAAGAACTATCAGCAGGGATGGAATTCAATTTTTTTGACTATAATCTTCATGAATATGATGTCATATTCACTCCTTATATATATTCAGGAATAATTTATTCTAAATATGAAAATTTATTATTTAATGGAAATAATCTTCAGAACAGTGGTGATTATGAATGGAGCTTTGGAATTCCAATGGTACTAGGAATAAAATATAGAATATTTGAAAAAATTATTTTATCATTTGAAATAGGAGCTAGATATATCTTTTCTGATAAAATTGATGGCAGTCTTCCATATAATGAAAATTTTAATTATACATTTGGTAATGAGAATAATAATGATTGGTATATATTTTCAGGATTTAATTTAACCTACACATTTGGAAGACAACCGTGTTACTGTAATATAAAATGAGCTTAAACAAGGACATTATTATTGATTCTATCCCAAATCATATTGCTATAATAATGGATGGCAATGGAAGATGGGCAAAACAAAGAAATAAGAGTAGGGATTATGGCCATAAAGAAGGAAGAAAATCTGTAAAAAAAGTAGTTAAAGCATGTGCTGAATTAGGTGTTAAAAATCTCACCCTATTTGCATTCTCAACTGAAAATTGGAATAGACCAAAATTAGAAATAGATTTTTTAATGAAATTACTTCTAACTTCTCTAAATGAAGAATTAGAAACTCTGACCAAGAATAATATCAGATTTAAAACAATTGGAAATTTAGAAAAACTCCCTAAAAAATTGTCATCATATCTTGCCAAAGTAACTAAAAAAACACAGAATAATAACAAGATGACATTAACGCTCGCACTAAGTTATGGGGCAAGAAAAGAAATTGTAGATGCTATGCAAGCAATTGGGGATAAAGTTAAAAATAACTTAATTTCTTTAAAAAATATTGACGAATCCGTAATAAATCAGCATCTTTACACTCATTATTTACCAGATGTAGATTTATTGATAAGAACAAGTGGTGAAAAAAGAATTAGTAACTTCTTATTATGGCAAATTGCTTATGCTGAGCTTTACTTTACAAAAAAGCTATGGCCTGACTTTTCTAAAGAAGATCTTTATAAGGCAATTGTAAATTATCAACAAAGAGAACGCAGATTTGGAAAAACTAGCAAACAGATTAATTAAAAACAAATTACAATTGAAAATTAAATTTTTTCTTGCACTTCTTTTGTCTATCTCTTTCAGTCTAAATTTATTTTCTCAGGAAGAAAACAAATCCAGCAAAAGTATAATTGGAGAAATAACTGTCTCAGGGAATACATCTTTTAGTCCTATTACAATTATTACCTATTCAGGACTTAGAGAAGGTGATGAAATATCAATTCCAGGTGAGAAAATTAGTACAGCAATAAAAAAATTATGGGAATCAAATCTCTTTAGTTCAGTTGAAGTATTTAGAGTTAAACAATTAGACAATATTGTTGATTTAGAAATAAAACTGATTGATTTACCTGAATTGACTAAACTAGAAATTAGTGGCGTTAAGAAAAGAAAACATGAAGATATAATTAAAGAAAATAAGTTACAGATAGGAGTTAAAGTAACTGAGAATTTAATTACAACTACCAAGAATTACCTAGAGAATAAGTATAAGAAAAAAGGGTTTTTAAACACAAAGGTGAATATACTTACTGAAGAGATAATTGACTCAACAAATAAATCTAAGCTGAAAATGTCATTAGATATTAATAAAGGCAATAAGATAAAAATTAAAAAAATTGTATTTGATGGAATAGATAATTTAAGCTCAAAGTCTCTTCAAAAATCAATGAAAAATACCAAGAAATCAAAAATTTTCAGATTTTGGAAAAGATCAAAATATATTGAGGATGATTTTAAAGAAGACCTAGTTGGCCTGGTAGATAAATATAAAGAAAATGGTTTTAGAGATGCCAGAATTATCTCAGATACTATTGTAACCTATGACGAAAGTTCTATTACATTAAAAATCAAATTACAAGAGGGAGAAAAATACACATTTGGAAAAATAAATTACCTGGGAAATTCTGTATATACTGATGAACAATTGGATCAAATATTGAAAGTTAAAGAAGGAGACACATACAATGGCGTAGAACTAGAAAAGAGAATTTCTGATGATTCAGATCCAGACTCTGATGATTTATCCAACTTATATCAAAATAGTGGGTATTTATTTTCATCTGTAACTCCTGTTGAGGTTAGTGCTGATGGAAATGTAATAGATCTTGAAATTAGAATTAATGAAGGTAAGCCTGCTTATTTTAATAAAATTTCTGTTGTTGGAAATGATAAGACAAATGATCATGTAATATATAGGGAAATGAGAACCCGGCCTGGACAATTATATAGTAAATCAAATGTAATAAGGACTATTAGAGAACTTGGACAACTTGGCTTTTTTGATGCACAATTAATTTCTCCTGATTTTAAAAATGTAAATCCAAATGATGGGACTGTTGATTTAGAATATACCGTTGTTGAAAGAGGATCAAGTCAAATTGAATTACAAGGTGGTTATGGTGGTGGTGGTTTTATTGGAACATTAGGATTATCATTTAATAATTTTGCAGCTAAAGATTTATTTAATAAAGAGGCCTATAATCCAGTTCCTATGGGTGATGGTCAAAAGCTTTCTTTAAGATTACAAGCAAGCAGATTTTACACACAAAATAGTTTTAATTTTACTGAACCATGGTTAGGGGGAAAAAAACCTGTTCAATTCTCAGTTCAATTGTCTCAAACAAAACAATTTTTGTTTAATCCAGTTACATATAAGGCAGATAAATCAAAATCATTTAATATAAGTGGTATATCTGTTGGGCTGGCTAAAAGATTGACCGTCCCTGATGATTATTTCACTCTTGCACAATACATTGGATTTCAATATTATAATTTAAATGATTACAATACAGGGCTATTCACATTTGGTAATGGATCTTCTAATAATCTATCCTATACTGTATCCTTAAGTAGAAATAATACTTTTACTGATCCTATATATCCGACAGGTGGTTCAAGTTTTAGTTTGTCTGCAAAACTCTCATTTCCATATTCAGCTGTTAATAAGGTGGATTACGCTGGATTAAAAGATGAAAGAGAGCTGTTAGTGGATGATCTTGCAAATGATCCAAGTAATACCACTGCATCAGACAGGATAGCTGAAATAGATCAAGAAAGGTATAGATGGCTTGAATTTTATAAAATTAAATTTAAAGGTGAATGGTTTGCAGCATTAACAAAAAAACTAGTATTACGACCTGCTTTTGAATTTGGTTTTCTTGGAGCTTATAATAATGATAGGGGAATTATACCTTTTGAAAGATTTTTCTTAGGAGGAGATGGATTAGGTATGTATAGTTTAGATGGAAGAGAAACTATAGCTCTTCGTGGTTATCCTAATCAGTCATTATCAAATCAAGATGGAGGGACTATTTATAATAAATATTCTTTAGAAATGAGGTATCCAATAAGCCTTGGAGAACAAGCTAAAATATTTGCTCTTGCATTTATTGAAGGAGGTAATTCATATAATAGCTTCAGAGATTTTAATCCATTTCTAATTAAACGTTCCGCAGGACTAGGTGTTCGCTTGTTCATGCCTGCATTTGGATTACTTGGTATAGATTTTGGTCATGGATTTGATGCTGTACCAGGTCAATCTCAGAAACATGGATGGGAAACTCACTTTATAATTGGTCAATCATTCTAATAATAAATAATTCTATGTTAAAATATATTCCTATATATTTCGTTTGATAATCGTAAAATATTCAAAATGAGGAAATTTATAATTCTAATCGCTGCATTTTTAATCTCCAGTTATACATTTAGTCAAAGAGGGGTTAGAATTGGATATGTAGATACTGAATATATTTTGCAAAATCTATCTGAATATGAAGAAACAAGAGATCAATTAGAGGAAAAAGCAAATCAATGGAAGAAAGAAATTGAAAAGAGATTTTCTGATCTAAATAATAAAAAAGAAGCGTTAAATGCTGAGAGATTATTGCTTACAGAAGAGCTAATCAAAGAAAAGGAAGAAGAAATAGAAATTGAAAAAAATGAAATTTTAGATTACCAACAAAAAAGATTTGGTCCAAGAGGTGATCTAATTATTCAAAGGAAACAGCTAATACAACCAATTCAAGATCAAATTTTTATAGCAATAAAAGAAATTGCAAAATCAAGAAAATATGATTTCATTTTTGATAAATCTGCTGATATTGTTATGTTATACTCCGATAGGAAATTTGATATTAGTGACCAAATATTAAGAATAATAACAAGGACTAGCAATAGAAAACAATTAGACTCAAGAAGAGAAAAACGACAAGCTGAAGAAGAAGATGAAATCATAGCTAGTAATCTAGTAACTGAAGATTTAGACGAAGTTGAGGAAGAAGATAAAACAGACGTCCAAAAACCTGAAAAAGTTTTAAGCGCAAAAGAATTAAGAGAAAAAATGTTGCGAGAAAGAAAAGAAAAAATTCTTGCTTCAAGAAAAGTAAAAGATAGTACCTTTATAAAAAATAATAACTGAAACAAATAAAAAAAATGAAAAAAATTAAGATTTTATTATTGATATTGTGTGTAACCATAAGTTTTGCTGTCAATTCACAAAGCAAAGTAGCTCATATTAATAGCACTGAATTAGTGTCGTCTATGCCAGAAATGAATGAGGCAAAAACAGAGCTTGAAAAACTTGCTAAAACCTATGAGAATGATATACAAACTATGGCCGCAGAATTACAAAGTAAAGTTAAGCAATATGATACTGAAGCATCAGCTCAAACAGATGAAGAGAATGCTAGAAGGCTACAAGAAGTTCAAGGGATGGAACAAAGTATTCGTCAATATCAAAGCCAAGCACAACAAGAATTACAAAAAAAGGAGTTTGATTTATTAAAACCTATTACTGAAAAAGCTCAAGCCGCAATAGTTAAGGTTGCTAAAGCTCAAGGATTCGATTATGTTCTTGATTCAACTCAAGGCCAAGGGGTAATTTTAGCAGATGGAAAGGATTTAATTGAAGATGTTAAAAGAGAATTAGGATTTTAATAAATTGTTACTAATATATTTAAAAAGCTGTCTTGTCAAAGACAGCTTTTTTATTTTAATAAAATGAATAATAGTCCTATAGGCATATTTGATTCTGGAATTGGAGGTCTATCTATTTTAAAAGAAATAAATAGAGTCCTTCCAAATGAAAACACTGTTTATTTAGCAGACAATAAAAACTGTCCTTATGGAAATAAGGATATTAGTGATATTATAAAGCTGAGTCTAAAAAATGCTTCAGTATTAATTAAAATGAACTGCAAAATAATAGTTGTTGCATGTAATACTGCCACAACAAATGCTATCAAAGAAATTAGAAATTCATTTTCAGTTCCAGTTATAGGAATTGAGCCTGCTATTAAGCCTGCAATTCTTAATACTAAAACTAATAAAATAGGAGTACTGGCAACTGAAATGACACTAACTAGTAATTTGTTTAATCAAACCTCAAACAAATTCTCTGATAATATTGAGATTATTGAACAAATTGGTTTTGGATTAGTTAATCTGATTGAAAAGGGGGATATTAATACGGAAAACACAAAGCAGCTTTTAAAATCCTATATAGATCCAATGTTAGATTCAAATATTGATCAATTAGTATTAGGATGTACACATTATCATTTTCTCATTCCAATTATTAGACAAATAATACCTGAAAAAATAACAATTCAAGACCCTAATAAAGCCATTGCAAAACAAATAAAAAAAATATTGAAGATCGAAAATCTTGAAAACATCCTAAAAAGGAATTGCGAAAATAAAGTATATGCAAATGGGGATACTGAAGTAATTAATACTATTATTAATTCAAATGGAGAAGTTAATTCCTTAGACTTCTAAATTATTTTATCCAAGGACAATTACAATCATATCTTTCTTTTCTACAGCCAAAATTAAATCCTAATGTAAGTTGATGATATCCACCATTATCGAAGACTACGGAATTTGACTGATATGAGTAATTATAGGCAAATACAAAACCATTAAATTCAAGGCCTAATAAAGGAGTTATATATTCTAATTTTTGCGTTTGAACTTGATCATCAGAATTTAAATATTCTGCACCATCAAAACTTCTTCTATATGATAATCCAGCCCAAATTCTTCCAAAATCTGTTTCTTTATACACTTTAAAATTTGTATCCAAGAATGTCTCTTGCGTCGCATCCTTATAAGCAAACATAACTGATGGCTCAAAATTCCATTCTTCTGAAGCGTCACTAAATAAATACCCAGTAGAAAATAAATATGTTCTTAAATTATTATAACTCAGCCCTTGTTCATTAAAATTTATACCATCATTATTAAGTAAATTTTTAATAGAAGCGTGTGCATAAAATTCTAAATATTGGTATGAGAATCCAAAATCAATATTAAAATCTGTTGCACTTTGTTCTACTCCAGCAATAATTGGATCAAATCCTCCAGCTAAAAAGGAAGTTTCATCAAGCTTGTATTGAATCATTCCAGCACTAATTCCAAATGACAGCATGTCTAAATCTAATTCGCTTCTCGAAAATAAAATATGATGTGCATATGTTAGATAAGCTCCCGTTTGTGAATGATATCCATTCATATCATTAAAAACAATTGCTCCAATAGCAGATCTAGAATCTCCAATTCTTGTGTTTACGCTAATAGTCTGCAATTGAGGAGCTTTTTCATGATCAAACCATTGTTGTCTTCCTGTAACTCTTACCTTTCCACAATTGGAAACTCCTGCCATAGAAGGATATAATAAATAATAGTTGTCAGTCAAATAATCAGAATATATTGGTAGCCCCTCCTGTGCATTAGCCGATAGAAAGGTTGCGCAAAATAAAGAGAAGTATAGTATAC
>Ga0208765_1002483_pt1 | contig 10217 bp, 8 predicted proteins | sample ETNtaG_2_FD_185783 | JGI IMG/M metagenome (GOLD analysis project Ga0208765, IMG submission 185783) | Marine microbial and viral communities from oxygen minimum zone, Eastern Pacific Ocean - ETNP201406SV203 (SPAdes) (version 2) | ecosystem: Environmental > Aquatic > Marine > Oceanic ... | reverse complement strand
AGGATAATTAATTTTCTATGTTCAGTTGTAGTCATTTAGAAAAGTGTGTTGTTAGATTTTCCATAAAGAATCATAATATTGCAAACAACTATCAAAACTCTGTATTAAAACTATATATTGCAAGTTACTTTAAGGAATTATTATTTCAATAAATAAAGTCAAAAAACTAATAAGTAAGATCACAATTCTAAAAGAATCGGTAGTGATTGTCTTATTTTCTTTTTCTTTAATTCTGTTTCTCTCTCTCATTACATACAGCGAGAACGATCCAGGATTTAATACCACCGGTAATGGTCAAGATATAAGTAATTTTATAGGACTCATTGGGGCTTATTTTGCTAACACTGCCATTACTTTTATGGGAATATCCAGTTACTTTTTGCCACTTTTATTTATTTCGTCAGCTGTTGGTTTAGTTAAATCTGACAATACAAAATCAAATAAAGAGATACTGATTATTAAACTGATATCTTTCTTTTTTGTCTTTATCACCACCTGCACACTTGCATCGATACACTTCATAGTTCCTTCGATGCCTGAAGGAGCAGGGGGTATTTTGGGTATGATTATGGCCTCCTTTTTTATCCAAGGGTTGAATGTTGTTGGGACTTCACTGTTGATGTTGGCTCTATGGTTTTCTTTTTTACCCTTATTTATTGGTTTTTCTTGGTTGAAATTAATTGAGGTTATAGGAACTAGTGTTATCAGAGTATGTAGCCTTCTTTATAAGCTTTTATCTCGATTAGTCGAGCACTTAAAATCATTGCTTTCTAAACCAGTAAGCATAAATATTAAACCTAAGTCTATTAAGAGCAAAATAGATAAAAAATTACCTGAAAAGGAAGGACAGGATAAAGTATCCAAACCAAAAATAGAAAAAACTGCGCCGCCAATTGAAGAAGGTAAAAAAGCAAGCACAGAAAGACAGTCTAAATTATTTGATACTTCATCAGATTCATTATTGCCTAACTTAGATTTACTTGATGAAGCATCAAATGAAAAATACGGTAATTCACAGGAATCCTTAGAGGCACTCTCAAGATTACTAGAATTAAAATTAAAAGACTTTGGTATTGATGCAACAGTTGAAGAAGTTCTACCCGGACCTATTGTCACTAGATTTGAAATTAATCCTGCTCCTGGAGTAAAGGTAAATCAAATTAGTAATCTATCAAAAGACTTGGCTAGATCTCTTTCTGTGTCAAGTGTCAGAATTGTTGAAGTCATTGAAGGTAAATCTTTTATTGGTATAGAGGTTCCTAATGATAAAAGAGCTTTAGTTGTTCTAGGTGAGATATTACGTTCTAAAACTTTTGAAGAGATGTCATCACCACTCTCAATTGCTTTAGGAAAAGATATAGCAGGTAATCCAATAGTTGCAGACTTACAAAAAATGCCACACTTATTGATTGCAGGAACGACTGGCTCGGGTAAATCTGTTGGTATTAATGCCATGATTATCAGTCTGCTTTATAAGTCAACACCGAAAGATGTCAGGATGATACTTATTGACCCTAAAATGCTCGAACTATCAGTCTATGGAGGGATACCACATCTTTTATGCCCCGTTGTAACTGACATGCGTCAAGCTGCTAACGCACTTCGTTGGTGCGTCGTCGAAATGGAAAGACGTTATAAATTAATGTCTAGCTTAAAGGTTAGAAATTTAAAGGGCATGAACACAAAAATTGAAGAAGCAATAAAGTCTGGTAACCCTATTGAAGATCCGCTCTTTGATGTTGAGAATGCTATTAAGTTAGGCGAGAGCACTGACATACCCTATTTAGAGCCTTTACCTAATATTATTGTTGTTGTTGATGAATTGGCAGACATGATGTTGACAGTTGGGAAGAAGGTTGAACAACTTATTTCTCGTTTAGCAGCTAAAGCTAGAGCCTCAGGTATACACATGATTATTGCCACTCAAAGACCTTCAGTTGATGTTATTACAGGCTTAATTAAGGCTAATATACCAGCTAGGATAGCATTCCAGGTATCAGCAAAAGTTGATTCAAGAACAATCCTTGATCAAATGGGAGCAGAAAGTCTTTTGGGTAATGGTGATATGTTATATATAGCACCCAGCTCTTCTACGCCATTTAGAGTTCATGGTGCGTTTGTATCAGATGAAGAAGTGAATCGTGTTTCATCTGACTTACAATTAAAGTCCCAACCTATTTTTCTTGACGAAGTAACTTCTGGTCAAATTGAAGAGAGTTCTGTTGGAGAGCAAGGCTCTGGTAATGATGATACTGAAACAGACCCGTTATTTGACGAAGCAGTTAAACTTGTCACTGAGTCAAGAAATGCTTCAATCTCATCAGTCCAAAGAAAACTTAGAATTGGCTATAATCGCGCTGCCAGGATTGTAGAGAAAATGGAAGAGATCGGTATTGTTAGTGAACTTGAATCCAATGGCAGAAGAGAAGTTATAGCCCCACCACCTCCAGAAGATTAATTAAATTTCTATGAAAATAATTCAATTATTTCTTCTTTTCTTGTATCTATTATTCCTACCAAAAACCTCATTGGGCAATGATTTTAATGTTGTTGATTTTTTTAATAACATTGACACTATGCGTGCTGAATTTACCCAAATAAATAAAGGTGTCTCTTCCACTAGTGCAATTCAAGGATCAGGTGAAATTTTCCTGGAAAAACCTAATAAGCTGTTTTGGGAAATGCTTGAACCCTATAAAAAAACAATGGTAATCAACGGTTCAACCATGATTTTTTATGACGAGGATTTAAATCAAGCGCTAATTTCTGATTATATTAAAGACAACAACAGTTCATGGATTAACCTTTTTATGGAAAGTAAATACAGCAATGACGCACAACTTATAAAAGAACAGACACTGATAGATGATCAGTATTATGTTAGTTTTATGATCGATGATTTCCGTGATCAATACAAAAGTGTGATATTTGTATTCCAAAATGAACGATTAAATAAAGTAAAACTTGAAGATTTAAGTTCTCAAACTATTGAAATTGAATTCACTGCATTTGAAATAAATCCAATAATAAAAGAAACCCTCTTTAACTTCACTGTTCCGCAATCAGCTGATGTTATAGATCAACGGGGAGAATAGAGTTGATTAGATCCTTATCAAGACCTACACAATATTTATTAACCTTTTTTCTATTGTTGCTTACAGCCACTTTGCATTTTATAAATCCGCCCTCAATTGAAGTGAGTCCAATGTTTGGAATCGATAAGTTTTTACATTTTCTTATGTTTTTTTCATTAAGTCTTTGGTCATGTTTTGTTTTTTCTACAGAGCGAATAAAGTTGTTTATTATATTTTTAATACTTTATGGATTAATGCTTGAATTGATGCAAATGGCATTTTTTCCTTTGAGGTCTTTTGAATGGATGGACTGGTTATTTGATGCATTGGGTGTACTGGTTGGTTTTTTTACTTTCACTAAAAAGCTATAATCACTTTTATAGGTAGCTCAATAAAATAAATAATCATGATTGATCCAAAATTAATTCGACACGAAACCCAGATAGTCTTAGATAGTCTTTCAAAAAGAAAAAATGATTTTGAACTTGATGATTATCTATTGGCAGAAGAAGCTTCAAGAAAAATACAAACAGAGGTTGAAAATCTTAGATCAACTAAAAATAAACTTACTAAAAAAATAGGTTCTTCACAGTTGGATGAAAAAGCCAAAGGAAAGATTGTAGATGAAGTTCATGAAATCAATGATTCGCTTAAGGATTCAGAAGCAAAATTAGAGGGTCTTTCAGTAGAAGTGAGAGATCTTTCTCTTCAATTACCTAATATACTCCATGAATCAGTACCCGAAGGCGATGATGAAAATGATAATGTTGTAATTAGGGAACGGGGTGAGATAAGAGAATTTAATTTTGAGCCTAAAGATCATACTCAATTGGGAGAAGAGAGTGGCCGGATTGATTTTCAGTCAGCATCAAAGATATCTGGATCTCGGTTTGCAGTAATTATTGATAGATACGCACAATTGCATAGATCATTAATACATTTTATGCTCGATGTTCAAACCAATGTTAACGGTTACACTGAATATTATGTTCCAAGCATCATTCGTTCAGAATGTCTCGAAGGGACAGGGCAACTACCAAAGTTTGCTGAAGATCAGTATAAGATTGAGAATGAAGATGATCTTTATCTAATCCCAACAGCTGAAGTACCGCTCACTAATTTAGTCAGAGAATCAATCATAGAAACAAAACAATTACCGATTAAAATGGTTGCTCATACACCTTGTTATCGTCAAGAAGCCGGGTCTTATGGTCAGGATACTAGAGGCATGATCAGGCAACATCAATTTGAGAAAGTGGAATTAGTTCATATTGTGAAACCTGATGAATCTTACCAAGCTTTAGAAGAATTAACTGAAAATGCAGAATCAATTCTCATTAAATTAGGCTTACCCTATCGCGTAATGCTTCTGTGTTCTTCGGATACTGGCTTTGCGGCAGCAAAAACTTACGATATTGAGGTTTGGTTACCATCACAAAATAAATATAGAGAAATTTCCTCTTGCAGCAATTGTGAGTCGTTTCAGGCTCGCAGGATGAAAGCCAGATTTAAGGATCCGCAGACTAATCAAAACGAATATTTACACACTTTGAATGGTTCTGGATTAGCTGTAGGAAGGACATTTATTGCAATTCTAGAAAATTACCAAAATGAAGACGGAACAATAACTATTCCTGAGGCATTAAGACCTTATATGGGTGGTATTGAGATTATCTAGATTTTTCGACATCATCTCAATTAACCTACTATTTGTTCTTTCATATTCATTGTTGAGCTTGTTTCCTTGATAAAGATCCCTAAAGTTTTTGTTTGTTGTTAAAAAAAGATTAATGCCGTGATCATAAAATTCATCAACAAGGGCTATAAATCTCCTTGCTTCGTTCTCCATTGATTCATTGAGTGTAGGAACACTTGAGATAATCACAGTTTCATATTCATTTGCAATGTCTATATAGTCTTTTGCGCTCCGATTCTCACCACAGACAACATTGAAATCAAACCACACAATCTTTTCCGCCAAATAAAGAGTTGGTATCTCTCTATTTCTGATAATAATTGATGTATTTTCTTTAAATGAGTTAGATGAAACCTGTTGCATATAATCTTTTAACAGTTGATTTGTTGAATTATTGTTAACTGATAAATTTTTCAATTTATTCTCAATAGAGGTTTGCCTATGATCAATTCCTTTTTTTATTTCAACCACGTGCATATTGGTCTTAATTAGTTCAATTGCAGGTATAAATAACTCCCTCTGAAGTCCATTTTTATATAATTCATCTGGTTTAGAATTAGAGGTGATGAATAATGTAATATGATTTTTAAATAAGCTTTCTAAGAACTTATTTAAGATCATGGCATCCCCAATATCTTCAACAAAGAATTCATCAAAACAGATAATCTTTGTATTCTTTGCGATTGATTTGATAATTTGGTCAATAGGGTTTTCAGTGCTTTCTATATCTCTAAGCTTGTTATTAATTTCATCCATCATTCGGTGAAAGTGTTCCCTCCTTTTCTTTTTTGTAATAAGAGTTTTAAAAAAAAGATCCATTAAAAAGGTTTTTCCTCTACCAACATCACCCCAAAGGTAAATCCCGTTAATTGAGGAATTATCATTCCTATGCTTAGTAAAAAAATTAAAAAAGCTGGGGTTATTTTTTGAGTCTAATTGATTTTGAAATAAAGAGAGTTCTCTAACAATCTCAAGTTGAGAAGAGTCTTTTCTAAGGCCATCTATAGATAAGTAAGTTTCAAGAATATTCATTGATTTAAGATTATAAAATCAATAAATTATTTTTTATCAGAGCCTTCTCTAATATGAATATCTCGTTGTGGAAAAGGGATAATAATACCTTCTTTAGAGAATTGATGATTAATCTCAAAGTTTAAATCACTGAGAACATCGTAACGTTTTTTTATATCAAGTATTCTTACTCTAAGTTCGAAATCAAGTGAGCTATCCCCAAATCCCATAAATAAAGCTTTTGGTGGAGAGGCTCTACTGTCTGTTATCACTTGCTCATGATCAGAGGATACTGATTCGAGTATAGTTTTTACTTTATCAACGTCACTGCCGTAAGACACACCAATTTTTATTATCAATCGACCATAGGGGTTATGTAAGACCCAATTTGTAACACGGCCAGAAATAAGTTCTGAATTGGGTATCAGCATATCTTGGTTATCTAGTGTCTCTATTTCTGTTGCTCTGATACTTATTTTTTTTACGTAACCCTCAACATCACCCACAGATACAAAATCACCGGCCTTAATTGGTCGTTCAAAGAGTAGAATAATTCCTGAGATGAAATTATTAGCTATAGATTGGAGACCAAAACCTATACCAACTGATAATGCACCAGCAACCACAGCCAATCCTGTAATATTAATTCCACCAATGGATAATCCAACCAGCAGTGAAATAGTAAAACCTGTGTATCCAACAATTGTAACTAAAGCATCTCTGGCTCCACGATCTGAAGTGATTTGCCTTAACCATCGTCTGTCCATCCAACCTTTAATCCAGCCGGTTATACCGCTGAGAATAGCAAAGGCTATAACACCAGCAATGATATTTGTGGGTACAATTCTAATATCACCCATGGGTATGCCATCAGTGGCATAAGATGAGACAGTCCCTATAACTGTTCCAGTAGGGTCCCAAATACGGAACAACACACTTATAAAGAGAATCCAGAAAACAGCATCAAAGAAGAGCTGGTATAGTGCTAATTTTGGTTTTCCAGTGTCTCGAGTAAAATTAAGAACATTTCTTATCTTGATGCTAGCGATATTTGTGCTGCTGTTAACCCAATCTACTGTTGAGTCACTCAATGCTAATAATGACCAAAGAATATATGCTGAGAGTAGGGTAATCATAAAACCGCTTAGAATAAAACTAGATAGATTATGAAACCCAGATAACTCAGCAAGAAAACTAATACTTAAGGCTGAATACCCCAACATTTTTAGAATTCCATATTGTCCCTGAGATACAAACACCGCAGACACAGAATTCAACACTGACATCATAGAAATAACTAAAACACTGACAATCCCGATTCTTATCAGCGACTGTTGTGACGCCACATCACTAGTCAGCCATTCAGGACCAAAAATGACATAGCTGAGAATCAAAACTAAAGTAAGGAAACGGAGTTTTTGTTTTAAAGTTTTTGCTTGGTCTTTCTTTTTTTCTCCTTCAATCTCAGTTGGAGAGAAGGAACCTGTTACCCAATTATTAAAAACATTAAGTACTGTGACAAGGAACGGACTGATCGCAAGACGAATGACCCATGATTCCGAAATACTAACTGATAAACTCAAGCTTGCAGCAGCAGCAATACCTAAAGATCCAAATACAATGGGTGCTTGCACTCTGCCAAAAGGTTTAAATAGTGCTCTTAAATTAAGTATTAAATCTCTTTCTAATGATTTAAATATCTCGTAATACTGGATTTTTTTTATCTGGTCACCAATGAAAAAACCAAAACTAAAACCTAGAATTAGAAATAGTGCAAAAAGGGTTAGGCTTTGAGAATTTATTTGTTTTAAAGTTTTATCTAAAAATAACTCTGGTAGAAGGCTTACTTGCTTAGGTAGGGAAGTAATGGCTTCAATAATATTTGTCCCTTTTTCACTGAGTAACTCAGTGGTTAAATCATTAAGTAGTTTATTCGATAGATCAATAATTCGTGTTGAGCGAACTACTGTTAATGAACAATTCTTAAGTTGTGCATCTTCTTTGGTTAATTTATTTCTTGCTTCAGAGAGACGCTCATAAATTTCTATATCTACCTCAGGATTAATTTGTTCTAGTGCCTCAACTTCTAATTTAAGTGTTTCAACAAGAGGCTCAATTTCATCGACACATCTAAGGGCAGAAGCTCTAAGTGATAATGATTTTTCTCTGACGTCTTTGATGATGGGTTCATTAATATTTTCATTATTTAATGTATCTTGTAATACCGACAGTTCAGAGATGGCATTATTAGGCTCAAACTGAGAAAAGGTTGATTGACTAAATATTAAAACCAATATTATTAATAATGGAGAAAAGTATTTGTGTTGTAGAATAGTTCTCACGAAGTTTAGAATTTAATTGGTAACCTTAAAATATATATGGAAAAGTCTATCATGCTATATAAGTTCGTATTAAAAAATTTATGAATCGTGTCTTTGCAATATCTGGCAACGGTGCTGAAAATAACCCTGATCAACAACCAATTGATGACTTTTGGAATCAGGCAGTTAATTACATGCCAACATTAACAGGCGATCACCAAGTTAGGTCAATAGGGATTGATGAGGAGACAACGGGCCTTATCATTAGTTTTATAAAGGCAAGAGAAAAAGTTGGAACTTTTTCTTTGCCCTGGATTATGAAGGCTGAACATTTACCAATGAGTCATGAAGGTCTTCCTATAATATTACTTTCATACGATGGTAAACCTGAATTAGTGGTTCAACTTACGGAGGTGTTTGAGACTCGTTTTGGTGACATAGACATAGGAGTAACTAGTATTGATGGTCCTCCAGTTCGAGACCCTGAAGTGTGGATTCCACTTCATACAAATTATTGGAATGGCTTATTAAAGGACTATGGAATGAGCTGTACAGATGATATGCCTGTCTTGGTTGAAAAATTTAAATTAGTTTTCCCAAATAGTGAGGGTTAATAATTCATTATTTTTTATGATTTCCTCTGTTATAATTTGATTTAAAAATTAAGGACAATCATGAGTATTTCTGAATTTTTAAAGTCTACGTTATTAATAATAATTTGTGTTTTTTTAGCTAGGTTCATTATGCCCCCTAGTTACACGCCTATTGTTGCTATGGCAGTATTTTTGCCGTTTATGACTCAACACAAATCTTTACAAATGCTCCTTCCGGTAGGAATATTATTCTTCTCTGATTTGATACTAGGCTTTTATGGCCAAACTATGATTTATGTCTATGGAACAATGATTCTCATTGGTTCGCTATCGCGTATCCTGCATAAAGGCACAGTAGGCTCATTACTTTTAAGTGGCTTCTCCAGTGTGTTCTTATGGCATCTAATTGTGAATTTTGGTGTATATATAAACGGTCTTGGAACTCTGTCTTTAGCACAAACCTACCTCCTAGCTATTCCTTTTGATCTAAAGCTGCTTGCTAGTACAGTTGCTTTCTCATTAGTTTTTTACACAGGATGGTTAGTCACCCAAAAATCATTTTTAGCTTCAACTAGAAATTAAATCGTCCTAATACTTTCGCCTAGTAATTTGCCATAGGTAATGGCTGGTGTAACACCCATGCCGTTAACATAGGCATTTCCTGAAGTTGCTCCAAAGCCAATGACTTCTCCGATTGCGTACAGATTATTAATTGGTTCACCGCTTGGCTTAATAACTTCAAAATTCTTATTAATGGCTAATCCTGCAAAGGAACATAAACTCCACCCACTCATTCTGATTGAATAAAACGGTGGTTCCTTAATTGGCAGTGGTCGGTGTTGTCTGGTTAAAGTATCAGGACGATTATTTTCTAAATTATCATTATATTCTTGGATTGTTGATTCAAGGTTGAGTGCGGGTAATTCACTTTTTATCGCCAATTCTCTGATACTCCCATATTGTTTGATCATGTTTTGTTTTTTTGATTCAGTCATGATTCTTTCGTTTGGCCATCCGTAAATTAACTGAGGCATCTCATCGATCATGTTTTGATCAAGAATAGCCCAATGCCGATGAGCGGGTTGTTCCATAATAGCATGCTCAATGGCATCAACACTTTGATGATCTTCTTGAACAAAACGTTTTCCCTTTGAGTTAACAAGGATTTCCCAAGGCAGTCTTTCAATTATGTTTTTAGTTAACCCATACATAGTAGATGGTGTTTTATCATCTGTAAGGATCATTCCATACAACGGTGAGTATTTCTCACCACCCCGAAGATAACCCCCCACTGATTGCCCCAAGATTAAACCTATACCTTGGCTGTTTGGATAAGCCATTTGACAATAGAGCGGTACATTATGTAATTCTTCATAGAGATCAGGATTGGACGCACACCCTCCTGAGGCAAGGATCACTTTATGACCTTTATAGTCAATTAGCTGTCCTTCTTTATTTTGTGTGATAACACCGGTCACATCACCATTTTTAGACTGCATTAAATCCACAGCACTGGTTTCTA
>Ga0208765_1002481_pt1 | contig 10222 bp, 11 predicted proteins | sample ETNtaG_2_FD_185783 | JGI IMG/M metagenome (GOLD analysis project Ga0208765, IMG submission 185783) | Marine microbial and viral communities from oxygen minimum zone, Eastern Pacific Ocean - ETNP201406SV203 (SPAdes) (version 2) | ecosystem: Environmental > Aquatic > Marine > Oceanic ... | reverse complement strand
TGCGTACCCGCGTACTGCTTGAGGGTTTGATGCGCGGTCTAGTTCAATTGTGTCTGACATGGTACTACCTAGGCGGCGCTGGAGGTCTGAGGGTTTGAGTATTGGGGAAGCGGCGGGCATGTTCCATCATTGCATTCTTGGACCGGACACCGCACGCGTGGAGTGTTGGCATGACTATCTGGGACCAGCCCAAGGAGAATTCACTCGCAGCGCTGCTGCATGGCATGCAGATCGCTGATGGAATCGAATTTGACCTACGCATCAGCAGCGACGGTGATTTCGTGGTCTACCACAACGAACTGGTTCCAGGGGAGGGGGATAAATCGGAGAGGAGCATAGAGAGGATGAGTACCAGTGAATTACGCTCTCTAGGCATCGCTACATTCGATGAGTTGCTCTCGCAGAGGGTTCTCACAGATGTCTGGCAGGCCGGTGGAAAGACTGCGAACATCGAGTTCAAAGTCCCGCATCCAGCGGCGCGGATAGACGACGTCGATGCTCACCTGAGTGCCATGATGGGACTCCTAGAGGAGAGTCTTGCCCCATTTGATCTGCCCGCGAGGTCCGCACTGGTATACAGCTTCAGCCCGAGAATCGGACCTGTTGCCAAGTCAGTCGGATTCGAGTTTCCGGTGACTCGACTGTCGCCCTATCTCAGACCTTGGGGCAGTTATCGAATCAAACGTCTCATCGGGACCCCGGGCTTCGTGCTCAGCACGGTCACAGGCCTAATCAAAGAACATCGCAAGGAGGGAATGCCTGCCGTTGCAATGGCCCTCAAGTACCTGCAGGGATGGGAGCGTTTCGCACATCCCGGGGCACCGATGGCAATCAGTGGAGGGGGTCTCGAGCGTCTCAACAGGGCTAGAGCAGGGATGGGACTGCATGTGTGGCCTGCGCCGCTGGAACTGGAGACTTCGATGCTGGAAGCAGGGATATCGCTCATCTCCGATCATATGGATCCTAGTATCTTCTCGCTACCTGATGGCAAGGCACGCTGGATGAGGCCTGCCAGCCAGCCGCTTGACGATGAGTGGCGTGAGCGCCTCGATGTCGCCTCGGACTCAGAGCGAGGTGATCTGATCAGGGAGGCGGGGGAATCCCTTCCCACCTGGCCCGAGATAGGGAGTCGTCGAAAGAGGGAAATGGTTACCGAGCAGGGTAACCGCATGTTCTGGGCCGGCTCGGAGGACAAGTGGATTGCAGAGGCTGAGAACGGGCTACCATGGGGCAGTCCGAGGCTGATTGGGCATCGTGGAGCAGGCGACACCGACTAATCACTCGAGTCGCTGGTGCGGCTGATTGCGTGGGATGTACTTGGGCCTGTAAATCGGTGTGCCCCGGCCCTCGCGCGCATTTCGCTCATCCAGTATCTGCGCACAGATTCCAGCGACCCGCGCCCAGCCGAAGAATGTCGTATAGTAGTCCGGCTTATGGAAGCCCACCGAGTTCAGTAGGCTGCCACTGGCGAGGTCGACGTTAGGGTACGGATTGCTAATCTTCGGTATTTCCTTCAGGATTGGAGGTACGACCTCTCGAAGAACAGAGACGGTTCGGAAGTTCTCGTCATCAGGGCATATCTCCTCGCCGAGTTCTATCAAGAGTCTGGCCCGAGGGTCCTCGGCGCGTAGAACGCCGTGACCGAAACCGTAGATTGGTCGCCGGGCCGCCAGCTCCGAGCGCACGAAGGCCTCGATTCCATCAGGATCCGAGGTCCCTATCCTCTGGACGAACTCGAGGCAAGCCTGATTGGCGCGTCCGTGTAGAGGTCCCGACAACGCGTTCATGGCGCTGGCGATAGAGGCGTAGATTGAGGCGCGGCCGCTGGCGACGGCTTTACCGGAGAAGGTCGAGAGGTTGCCGCCGCCGTGATCCATGTGCAGTATGAAGAAGAAGCGGAGCATGCGCTCCATCCGCTCTGCCTCGGCACCCTCGACGCCCAGCATGTGGACGAAGTTCTCGACCAATCCGAGTTCTGGCTTGCGTGGCCTGAGTTCTCCCGGCTTGCCCCCTCGGAGCAGGAATATCCGAGCCATCAGTTCCGGCATCCTAGCGATGAGGTTCATCGAGTCGGACCGTGCGTCTCCGGTGGTGTCAGCGGCACCCAGCGACATAATCCCGATTGCTAGCCAGTCCATTGGATGGCCGCTCCCGGGGGTTAGTGACTCAAGCACCCTAAGCGCCCCAGTGGGTATCTCCTCGGCCCTGTGAGCCAGTTCCTCTCGGAAGGAATCGGATTCTTCCACAGTGGGGAGGCGCTTATGCATCAGGAGGTAGATTACGTCCTCCTCCTCGAGATTGGCCAAATCTCCCACGGGATAGCCGACATAGTGGACGCCCTCAATCGGATCGACATAGGAAGTCCTGCAGGTGCCCACCGGTATGCCCCTGAGGCCTGAGTCAAGATTGGCTTCGGTGATTGTGAACATTGGCTCATCGTCACCCATGATATCCCCAGCAACCGACGTACGGAGGGTCACATGATAACTCCTCCGACCTTGGAATCAGAAAAGCCTCGCGGACTTGCAAGAGCGCGGTGGAATCGGCATTAACGCAGTTAGAAGCACCGAAAACCACCCGTAACGGTGATAGCGAGGGCGTCTGCGGGCAGGGTCGTGTCAGGATGGCGTGACAGGCTCGATGAGTTGGATTCCGAGCATAGATACATGCTTGAGGGCGGCTCGCTCAGTCAGCTGTTCCTGCGTTATCCTCTGACGGTTTCGCATCCGGTCTTCGTCGGCGGGTTCTACGGGCTTCTAATTGGCCTGACCCTGCTGCTGCCATACGGCTACATAGGAAACAGCGAGGGGCAGGCACTAGAGGCCACTCTCAGGGATTGGGGCCTGCAGACGCTGATTCTAATCACCCTGACAGCCTTCCTCGGTGGCTTCTCGTCGATGCTGGCCTCAGTAGCCAGACGTCCTCCGATTCGTCTTGAGAACCGACGCAGATACCTGTTTCCGTTCCCATTCATTGGCCTAGCGGTGCTATCCGTCTCGATGATGAATGAGGTCCCCGAGTATGCGACTTGGGCAGGATGGTTCTGCTTCGTCTTCCCCGGCCCCCTCTACATCCACCTCTCGTACGCGCCTAGGTGGAGGATACTCGACAGGCTCGATCGGGGCCTCACGCCGTTCGAGGGGATGCGCAGGACGATCGACGAGGGACCTCGGGACGAGTCTTCGGAAACCGACGACGGTGAGCTTGAGGAAGTCATCGAGTCTTCCTTCTAGCCGGCCCCAGTGGCTTCTAGTTCGAGGATACCGGCCCTCAGAGAGTCCGGCATCGGCGTGCTGTGGCCGGCGTTGTAGTCGAAGACGACTCCCGATACGGTTCCAGTAGAGACGGTCTCGTCTTCGCTAGCGGCACTGGTGATCCTGTAGCCCATCTCAAACGATGAGTTGCCGATGCGGGTGATGGTGGCGTGGACAGTGATTGTATCGGGGAAGCCGACGGGAGCACTGTAATCCACCTTGATGCCAGCGAGGATGGGGCCGATTCTTTCGGAATCGAATAAATCTGTGAAACCGCAGGCAATGAAATAGTGCATTCGAGCGGTCTCCATCCATCTGATGAACTCGGTGTGGTTGACGTGGTTGAGGGCATCTAAATCTCCCCACTGAACAGGAATCTCGCAACTGATTGGCCAGAGTCCCAACTCACTCATTTCCGGGGCCTCCTGGTATGTTACGAGCGACTATCCAATAGAGAGCCAGTCCGGTAAGTACGGCAAGGAGGCCTTTCCATGCGCCCAGTTCATCGACAGGAGGCAGGACTCCCGATTCCTGCATCCAGGATAGTACAGCGAACATTATGCCGAAAGCCGAGGCGATTAGCCATACTACAAGCAGCCTTTCTCTACTCTCAGTTGTCTGCGTAGTCATTTCATCGCCTCAAATCAGTCCCAACTCACGCCCGCAAGACTCGAACTTGCCGATAACCTCCTGTAGGTCGTCTCGATTCAGTCCTGCGGACATCTGCGTCCTCACTCGTGCCTTGTCACGGGCCACCATCGGGAACACGATGGCCCCTGCCATGACTCCTTCCTTCCTCAATGCAGCAGACAGGTCCTGCGCCAATCGGCTCTCCCCGCACATCACCGGGATAATGGGAGTCTCACTCACACCCGTATCAAAGCCCAAAGAGTCGAGTTCGGCTCGGAAGTAACCGGTGTTGTCCCATAGCCTGCGGACATGCTGCGGCTCGGACATCAAGACCTCTATGGCCGCCTTCTGGGCGGCAGCCACCCCTGGTGGCTGGCTGCCTGAGAGCAACCACGAGCGGCTGTGATTGAGTGCGTGCGTGCGAACGTCCTCGGAGCCTGCGACGATGCCGCCTTGGACGCCCAGTGCCTTGGAGTAAGAGCCGATTTCGAAGGTGACTCGTCCCTGCAGTCCGAAGTGCGCGACTATCCCGCGGCCATCCCCGAGGACCCCTTCGCCGTGGCAGTCGTCGACGAAGACCATGGCGTCGTGCTGCTCGGCGAGCTCGGTTATCTCGTCCAGCCGTGCGATGTCGCCGTCCATACTGAATACGCCGTCAGTGATAATCAGTTTTCTCTCACTGCCCGAGTGCTCCCTCAGGACCTGCTCTAGGGCGGCCATGTCGTTATGTTGGTAGACGGCTCTGGATGCCTTGGTTAGTCTGACCCCGTCTATGATGGAACCGTGATTCAGCTCGTCTGAGATGATGACGTCCTCGGAGCCACGGACGAGAGTGGGGATGAGTCCGACGTTGGCGGTGTAGCCGGCTGAGTAGATCAATACCGCCTCGACCTCCTTGAAGCGGGCACAGACGCGTTCGGCCTCGAGGTGTAAGTCGAGGGTGCCGGCTATCGCGCGCACCGAGCCCGAGCCGGCCCCGTACTTGCGGGTGGCTTCCACGGCTGCCTCGACGACCTTGGGGTGTGTCGCCAGATTGAGGTAGTTGTTGGCCGAGAGCATAATCATCTCCCTGCCGTTGACCATACAGCGCGGCTCGCTGGCCGATTGTAAGGCGGGCGGATCCCAGTCAAGGCCTTGGGAGCGCAGTTGGTCGTAGCGCTCGCGCATCCACGACAAGTCGGCCGCCATGCCCCGCAAATACCGGTGAGGTTCATGGCTCCATCGGAACAGCCCACCCGTTTTCAGCATCCGAGTGCTTCATTTCCGATGCCGCTATCGCGAATCGATGGAAGCGGCTTTGGCTCTCCTCGGAATCGCTCAGGACGGAGGCGTGCCGCATGCGGGCTGCTCGTGCGCGCGGTGTATGGCGGCGCACATCGAGCCTTCACTCCGTCGGCACCCTGTGGCGTGCGGGGTCCGCGGCAGCGACGGCAGTCTGCACCTCATCGAAGCGAGTCGTTCACTGCCCGATCAGATGAGGCTGTGGGCAACGACGCTGGGGGCAGAGGGAGTTGCACGTCCCGACAGCGTCAGCCTGACTCATGTCCACCTAGGACACATAGACGGCCTAGGGCAGTTTGGTGACGAGGTCATGGGCTGCTCTGGACTACCTCTTTTCGCTAGTCCATCGGTTCTTGAGACGCTAGCCAAGAGAGAGGCACTGGGGCCATTCAGCGCCACGGAAGTAGTACCGATGGAGTGCTTCAATCCAAGCGAGGGCTGTGGCTTCGAAATGGAGTTCGTGCCCGTCCCTCATAGAGACGAGCATGCCGACACCCACGCCGTGATGATCAGGGGGCCGTCTCGCTCCATACTCTTCCTGCCAGACCACGACGACTGGGCTCAGACCCTTGGCAGGCACGGTGCGAGCTCAATCCGCCAGTGGCTGTCGGACCTCGAGGTCGACATCGCCCTGCTCGATGGCTCGTTCTGGGACTCGAGCGAGCTACCCGGGCGCGATATGTCCAAGATACCGCACCCGACCGTGACCGAGACCCTAGCAAGACTGGGGGAGCGCGTCGAGGGCGATGCCGAGATCCACTTCATCCACCTGAACCACTCCAACCCGCTGCTGGGTCCGGGACCCGAGGGCGAGGAGCTGTCCGACCTAGGCTGGCAGGTCGCGGTTCAGGGGCAACAATTTGCTCTTTGATTCACAATGAGGAACATTATGAACGGTCTCCCCGGGGCAGGGCCGTGCATCTGAAGGGGGTTGTGTCGAGTGGGCTGGGCAGGGCTCACATCTTCATGGCGCAGCCGCACTACCAGAACCAGTTCAAGGGCGTCTTAGGGGCTGGTGCCTGGCCGGGGACCCTCAACATCGCCCTGTATGGAGACAATCTGTCAGACTACAAGAGACTACGAGTGCTAGCCGGCCTCGAAGAGGGCGAGAAATCTGAGAGAGTTGCGCCGATTAGGATACACGGCTTCGAGCGGTCGGGTCGATCGTTCGGCGGAGCAACCGCATTCAAGGCCGAGATCAGCAGGGGCGGAGACGATTGGATACCTTGCGCCGTCCTCATCCCAGATCTGACGCGGCACACCGAGACTGCCGAGGTAATCTCACCCTCATTCCTACGTGAGGCGTTGCCCTGCGAGGATGGCGACGAGGTCGTTATCAGGCTCAATTGAGTCGCTTCAGCCACTCTCGCTCCAGTAACGTAGCCATCTCAAGGCGGGCGAGCGCGAGCCATCTGGTGTGCTCCCTGGTGTCTCTTGGTGGCTCGGAGAACCAACTGGTGTCGGGCAGCGAGTCGTCAACCATCCCCTCAGAGTGCTGGTTCTCTATCGACCACAGGACGAGTCCGTCCGAAGGTGAACGGCCGAGGTCGGCGGTGACGGCGGGTTTGTCGAGAGCGGTTCGGATGTCATCCAACGTGTTCCTTCCTGAAGCTACACCGGAGATCGCACTGGCCATTCTGCGCACCTGATGCCACAGGAATGCGCGGGACCTCACCGATATCCCAATCACCCTGCCTTCGGGAGAAAGCCATGGTACGCACTCGTCGATTGTCCTCATCGGGTCCTTCCCCTCATCCAGCCTGCACATGTTGGTGAAGTCGTGGTCGCCCACAAAGAGGGAGCATGCCTCGGCGAAGACCTCGGCATCGACCTCACGTGGCCAGTCGTGCATGACCTCAGTTCGATACAGGTAATGGCGCGACGTCGAGTGTCTGATACGGGTCTTCTCGGGTATGCCCCTCGCCCTCCACGTCACCATGCCAATGGGCAGGTTGTCGTTCATCGCCCTCAGGAGGTTTGCCTCCTCAATCGGACCAGCTACCTCAGATGGGAGGTCGATTCGGGCCAGATTCATCCTGACGCTGACTCCAGCGTCGGTCCGGCTCGACATCTCTAGGCAGCCCTCCCTCCACCAGCCCAACCGCTCAAGCGCCCGAATGAGCGCGCCCTCTACGGTTCGGATACCGGGCTGGACCTGGGAGCCGTGGAAGGCATCGCCGTGGTAGCCGAGCGCGACCATCACGCGGTCGCTATCCAAGGGTCCGCCACCTCTCAATCCTCAGCGAGGTACTCTGTCGCCTCGATGGCGGATGGGAAGCCAAGGCCGAGCAGGGCGAACTCGATGGCGACCGGGACGTACTGCCTCGCGAATGGGTGGCTGCGATCGAAATCGGTCTTGAGGTCGACTGCGTCAATCAGCATGCGAGCGGCTTCATAGAGATGGAAGGAGACATCGACCTCATCGGTCGAAGCGCCGAGGTCGCGCAACTTCTGGAACTCGCGCACCGCCATCGGTATGCGATCGAACTCAAGCAACGCATTGGCGTGCGCGGCTAGATACTCGGAGTTGTCGGGAGCGAGGCCAGACGCCTTGCGAAAGTATGCTGCGACCTGTCCCTCGTTGATGCGGTCCTTGCCGCTGTCATCGATATTGCCGTTCTGTTGAATCTCGAAGAGGGCGGCCTCGGCCCAACCATGGTATCCTGCGGGGTCTTCCGGATTTGCATCGACATGCGACTCGAAAAGCGCCATCGCCCCCATAAAATCGCCCTGTGTGATATGCTGGGCTGCGCTTGTCACCAAGTCCTCATCGCCCATTCCATCGCCTCGGTCGAGACTTGGTGGGCCCACCGTTATGAACGGTGCGGAGGGTGCGCATGCCGATGCTGCCCTAGTGCAGGACGCCCCATGTGTGTTCTGCGTTGCCCATGATCCACTCGTAGTCGTCAATCGTCCTGAGACCCTGTTCGTCGAGGATGGCGATTCGCTCCACCTCAAGCGGGTACTCGTTGTAGGTCAGGTGACTCACCATGCCCGCGCGCGTGGGCTGGTCGAATGTCCAACGCGCCCGACTGCACGCGCGGACATCTATCGAAATCTGCGTGCGGCCGTTCCATATCCTAATTCTGAACTTCGGCAGGGCGTTGCCCTGCTCATCCCTCAGAGGCTCCTCGCCATCGGGCTCTGAGACCTCGACCTCGCAGCGCTTGAAATTCTCGGTTCTGCCCCGGTTCGCGTCATGGAATATCCCAGTCCCTATGGCAGGTGTCCTGAGGAAATCCCGGCGCCGCCACGGCCTGTCGTCCATCGAGGTCATCCCAGGGGTAGCGTGGGGTTTGAACCAGTCGATGTAGGAGCCGTCGTCGAAGTGCAGCATGCCCCAGTACCATGGGAACGAAGGAGCCTGCACAGAGACCTTCTGGAAGTAGGCGGTACCCTCGAACTCCTCACCGTCCACCTTGAGGCTCAGTTTGGTGCCCTGTAGTCTCAGTATGTCGTACCCCATGTCGAAACCGTAGACGTTGTTGCTGTATGTCAGGGTGCTCGGAGGGCCCCACCACGGAGTGAGTTCAGCCTCGAACGATGTTGGTGCTCCCTCGGCTCGCGCTTCGGCATCGCTCGTAAGACAAAGCCAGAGGCCCTTGTTTCCTGGTCGCATCCCGAGCGAAAAATCCTCATCGAGAATCGGGACGATAGCGCCGGTGCCCTCTCCCGAGCCGTCTGCTGGCCATAGGGGGTGCTCGTCGTTGACCAGAGCCATCCGGCACTCCCTGATGACAAGTGGCTCGTACATCCGCTTGCCGTCATACCACCACGCGCAAACCATCCCCGGAATGACATGTCCACCATCCTCGTCTATAGAGAACCTCGAACCCGGCTTCCACCAGTGCCCGCTGACCCGGATGGCAGGAGTCTCCTTGGTCGACCACAGGACCATCAACTGACGCGAGCGGCCCGGGTTATCCGGATCCGGCACGAACATAATCACCCAGTACCACCACCACGACAGGCGCGGGATAGGCGGCATCACGTCGAGTCTCCATAACAGAGATAGGTCTCCCACAAACTTCTCCATAGAACGCATATTATTGCCTCACATGATCTCGCGGTTCTTGAAGCTGGCCTGGCCTATCCCCATCATCGCGACGGTAATCAGCAGCAGGACGGTGATGCTCACCAGAAGAGCCGCCACCGGGCTCTGAGTGCCCATAGTGTGCACCGGAGGCTGCCAGAAGAAAGGGAGTCCGGAGTCGATTCCGAAGGCTGTGGCAATCTGCGTATACTGAAGGGTGTCGGGCCAGGCGATTAGGACAATGGCGTCTATCAGTTGCAGCGCCCAATGAGAGATCGACAGCATCGGCACTGAGGCAGAGGGCATTGTCATGGTGAACATCCCCATGATGAACTCCCATATTCCGAGGATTATGCAGAAGTAGACGCCGTACTTGGGCGCTATCAGGCCCAGTGTGTTGTACAGCGCCCCGTAGGCGGCGAGCACTAAGACGGTGGCGAGGCCGATGCCGAGCCACACCGGGAAGTCCGAGAGCCTGATCAGGCTGTCACCGGGCCCTATCAGCGAGGTGACCAGAGCCATCAGCAGAACCAGTACGAGGATGTAGGTACCCGCTAACAGCAGGTACCCAAGCAGCCTGTAGATGATGAACTCGGCACGGTGTATCGGTTTCGAGAGCAGGTAGTGCAGCGTGCCGTTCTCGGTCTCGTCCCTGACCAGCCCGAGAGCGAGGAAGAGCGGTATGAAGATTCCAAGCATCATGACGAAGGCCATCTTGCCGGTGCCGATGATGAATGTCCTGTGAGATGACTCTCCGAGGTACTTGCTCTCCTCGGGGTCCTCGTTGACATTGTAATCCGCACGAATCTCGACAATCTCATCACCGTCAGCGTCGAGAATCCAAATCACATTGCAAGGAATTCCGTCGCGATTATTGTCGTTCGGATTCGCCAAGCAGTCGCCGTCATCATCCACTTCGGTGCCAATCTCAGAGACGTCTTCGCCGTCCCATAGTATGCCATCCTCGTCTATGTACATCGAAGCGGGTTCCGGCTCCACATAGGACGCTAGTGTCATGTGGCCC
>Ga0208765_1002480_pt1 | contig 10226 bp, 9 predicted proteins | sample ETNtaG_2_FD_185783 | JGI IMG/M metagenome (GOLD analysis project Ga0208765, IMG submission 185783) | Marine microbial and viral communities from oxygen minimum zone, Eastern Pacific Ocean - ETNP201406SV203 (SPAdes) (version 2) | ecosystem: Environmental > Aquatic > Marine > Oceanic ... | reverse complement strand
AAAGGGTGTTTTTGTTAAAGGTTGCATCAGTCATAAGGTCGAAGAACGAGCTGCAAAAAATATCTGGTCTTTTATAGAAAAATTTGCGGGGTATGGTTTTAATAAAGCACATTCAGTTTCATATGCAACTATAGCCTATCAAACAGCATGGTTAAAAACTCATCATACAGCAGAATTCTTCGCAGCTTCTATGACTGCAGATATTGATAATACTGATAAGTTAATCCGTTTTAAGGAGGACTGTGAATCATTTAAAATAGAAATTAAAGGGCCTTGTGTGAATCATTCAAGCTATGAGTTCTTTGTTGAGAAAGAGAACCAGATTCGCTACGGATTAGGAGCAATTAAGGGTTTGGGCCAATCGATTTCAGAAGCTATTAGTGAAGAGAGACGTGAGAATGGTAAATACCACAGTATTTTTGACCTTTGTTCTCGTTTATCCTCTGAAAAAATTTCAAAAAGAACGATCGAAGCTCTAATAAAAAGTGGCTCTTTGGATGATTTTTCTGAAACACGGGCTACCTTATCTGATTCTATTGAGATGGCAATAAGTTATTCAAATCGTGTGTCTTTAGAGCAGCAGACAGGCCAAACAAACTTATTTTACACTGAAAGCAATCAGGAAGAGTCTTTACCTGAATTAAAAAGATGTAAAGAATGGAAATTAAATGAGTTATTAGATGAGGAATTTTCTAGTCTTGGTTTTTATTTCAGTGGCCATCCTTTTGATGCCTATCGAGATGATTGTAAGCATTTAACTCAATCAAATATTGCAACATTAAAGAAAATGATGGAGACCCAAAAAAATGCAAACGGTTACTCCCAGCAAGAATCTTTAATTCAAATAGCGGGTTTAATTACCACTTTGAAAAGAAGGGGTAATAATTACACTTTTAAAATAGATGATGGCACAGCAGTCATGGAGGGTATTATTTTTGGTGAAAGGAAAGATTATTTCAGGGAAATGTTGAATAATAATTCATTGTTATTTCTTAAAGGGAAACTAAGATTTGATTCTTTTGCGGATCTTTGGCAGTTTGTAGCCGAAGACGCAGTAACGATAGATTCAATCGTAAAGAAAAAAGCAAAAATGCTTCTGATTAAGTGTGATTCTGAATTTGACCCATCTAAATTAAAGAAAATTCTTAAATCTCACACACCAGGCACCTGTGAAATTCAACTTAATTACGAGACCGATATCAATCACACCAAACTAAAATTAGGCAAAGAGTGGACTGTCAGCCCAACAAGAGAATTAAGAGATGAACTCACGGTTGAATTAGGATCTGCTAACTTCCAATTTGTTAGCCACTAATCATTATCTCTAATTAGCTTTTTATCATTAGTTGTAGAATAATCTAAATAATATTTAGATGAATTAGTGGATAAAAACTCTTATGGACTTTTTGGATTTTGAAAAACCAATTATTGAATTAGAAAGGCGTATAGATGAGCTAAGGCTCAGTGCTTCTAATGAACACGCATCTGTAGAAATTGATGAGGAAATTCAACGCCTAGAAATGAAATGTAAAGAATTGACAAAAAAAATATTTACTGACTTATCTGAATGGCAAGTGGCTCAATTAGCAAGGCACCCTTTAAGACCTAAATCACAAGAGATCATTAATACAATAGTTAATGATTTTCAAGAGTTACATGGGGATAGGATGTATTCTGATGATGCTTCTATTATTGGGGGCTTGGGTAAGCTCGGAAATATTTCTGTAATGGTTATTGCTCAAGAAAAAGGAACAAACACCAAAGAGAAAATGTTCAGAAACTTTGGTATGCCTAGGCCTGAAGGTTACAGAAAAGCTTTGCGATTAATGAAGTTAGCCGAAAAGTTTTCAATACCATTGATAACTATTATTGACACCCCTGGAGCTTTTCCAGGTATTGGGGCAGAAGAGAGAGGACAGAGTGAAGCTATTGCGAGAAACTTATTTACACTAGCATCTTTAAAGACTCCTGTTATCAATTTAGTGACTGGAGAAGGCGGTTCTGGAGGCGCTTTAGCGATCGGCATGGGTGATGTATTAATTATGCTTGAATATTCAATCTATTCAGTGATCTCACCCGAAGCATGCTCAACAATTCTTTGGAGAAACCCAGATGAAACAGAATCAGCAGCAAAAGCCATGGGCATATCATCTAAACGACTCAATAAATTAGGCCTTGTGGATTCTATTATAGAGGAGCCTTTAGGTGGATTTCATAAGAACCCACAAGATACATTTCAAAGAATTATAAAAACCCTTGAGGAGTATTTATATAATTTACAGAATAAAAATATTGATGACCTTCTCTATGAAAGAAGAAAAAGATATAAAGCCATTGGTGAGTTTAATGAAATATAAAGTCAATGGATGATAATCAAAATATTGAAGCCATTATCTCAAATGAGATTAACTCACTAGACAGCAGAAAATTTTTACTTGCCTTTAGTGGGGGAGTTGACTCGATGGTCTTATTAGATTTATTGATAAATTTAGTAAAAGAATCAAATCAACTAAGAGTTGTACATATTAACCATAATCTTAATGAATATTCAGATGATTGGGCTCAATTTTCCAGTAAAATGTGTGAGAAATATGATCTACCATTAATTAATGTATCGGTTAAGCCTAAAAGACAAGGTAAAGGCCTTGAAGCCGAGGCTAGGGCACTTAGATACCAATCATTCAGAGAAATTATTCAAGACAATGAGTATTTACTGACAGGGCATCATCAAGACGATCAAATGGAAACTCTTCTTTATCGGATCTTTAGGGGGACAGGTATAGGTGGCTTAAGAGCTATTAGGAGAAAAACTAAATTTGGTAAGGGGTTTTTATATAGACCAATGTTAAATGTTAGTAGAGATAAGATTGAAGAATATGCCCACTTAAAAAACCTTAAATGGATCTGTGATTCGAGCAACGATGATTCCAATTACGATAGAAATTTCTTAAGAAAAGATGTTGTTCCCTTAATTAAAAAACGATGGCCTTCTGTGGAGAAAAAAGTGTCTAGGCTCACTGTTATTGCAGAACAGAATCAGTCATTACTTAATGAGTTTGCCATAGAAGATATAGGTAAGCTCAAGAACTATAATCATCTTGATGTCGATACTCTGTCAGGAAAGTCTTATCCTAGAATCGTCAATATTTTTAGATTTATGATCAATAAAAATAACATGGGTGTTCCAAGTATGCAGGTGTTGAATACGGGAATTAAGACATTGATGTATAGTAAATCTGAAAGCCCTTCAATGACATGGAATGATTATAGTATTAGGCGATATAAACATAGGTTATATTTTTTAAATTCATCATTAAATTCTCCTAATAATTTATTGACTGAGATTTCATGGGATATAAATAAAACAATTAATTTAGGGGAGAATCTTGGCAGTATTCAGGCGCAATTTCTAATCGGTGATGGAATCTCACTTAATAAATGTCCAAAGAGCTTAGCCATTAAGTACCGCAAAGGTGGTGAGGAAATTAAACCGTCTGGCCATAAAATTACCAAATCCTTAAAAAATCTTTTTCAAGAAAATAATGTGCTTCCATGGGTTAGGGATAAGATACCGTTAATATATGTTGATCAGGAGCTCATATCTGTTGGGGATCTGTGGATTAATCAAGATTATAAAGCTAATAACAATGAAGACGGATTTTTAGTCACTTGGGATAAAAAGATGGATGTCATTCATAATTCTTGATTGTTCAAAAAGTCATTATCTGATAGTTTGAAATACCGGGATCACAGTTTTACATTTCCCGAAGTTTTGTAAAAACTCCCAATAAATTATTTATAAAATAGGAAAGGTAATCAGACCGGGTATGTCTAATTTTATTTTTGTAACTGGCGGTGTTGTTTCAGCTCTTGGAAAAGGAGTTACATCGGCGTCTTTGGGCGCAATTCTTGAAGCCAGAGGACTGAAAGTTGGCATGATGAAATTAGATCCTTATCTTAATGTTGACCCAGGAACCATGAGCCCATATCAACATGGAGAGGTTTTTGTTACAGAGGATGGAACTGAAACTGACCTTGATTTAGGTCACTATGAGAGATATGTAAACACGACCACAAGTATAAACAGTAATTTTACTGCAGGTAAAATCTATGAAACCGTTATAGCTAAAGAAAGAAGAGGCGATTATCTTGGTGCAACGGTTCAGGTAATTCCTCATGTTACAGATCAGATTAAAGAGTTCATCTGGAGTGGCTCTAAAGGTTTTGACGTGACCATAATTGAGATAGGTGGAACAGTGGGTGACATTGAATCGTTACCCTTTATCGAAGCTATTCGTCAGATGGGTATTGAAAAAGATAGTTATGAGGTTGCTTATGTCCATTTAACATTAGTGCCATACATTAGAGCTTCTGCAGAAATTAAAACAAAACCAACACAACACTCAGTGAGAGAATTAAGAGCTATTGGGATACAGCCTGATGCATTAGTTTGTCGCTCTGAATTACCTTTGCCTGAAGAGCATTTTGATAAAATTGCTCTTTTTACTAACGTCGCTAAAAAGGCGGTAATTTCCGCACATGATGCTGATGATATTTATCAAATTCCACTAATCCTTAAAGAACAAGGTCTAGATCAAATTATTATTGAAAAATTAAAACTGGATGCACCAGAAGCCGACTTATCTGAGTGGCAAAAGATTTTAGATGCAAAAGCCAATAGTAAAACCACAGTTAAAATTGGAATGATTGGTAAGTATGTGGATTTTAAAGACTCATACATATCACTCAGCGAAGCTATTAGGCACGCTGGCTTTCATCTCAATGCAAACATAGAAATTATTTATGTGGAGTCAGAAGAAATACAAGCAAAAGGCATAAATGAATTAGCTCAGCTTGATGCTGTTTTAATACCAGGAGGGTTTGGTGACCGTGGCATTGAGGGAATGATTCAATCAATAGAATATGCAAGATCGAGTAAGGTTCCTTTTTTAGGGATTTGTCTTGGGATGCAAGCAGCTGTAATAGAGTATTCTAGGAACGTATTGGGTTTAAATGATGCCAACAGCACAGAATTTAACTCGAAAACCTCAGCCCCAGTGATTGCATTAATTACTGAGTGGCAAAACAGTGATGGGTCACTACACAATAGAGATGAGAATTCTGAACTTGGTGGCACCATGAGATTAGGAGCACAAGAATGTCTTCTGCAAGAAGGCACGAATGCCAGAGTAATATATGGTAACGATTCAGTTTTTGAACGACATCGACATCGTTATGAGTTTAATAGTAACTATCGAAATCAACTGGAAGAGCATCAGTTAACTTTCTCAGGTTTCTCTAAAGATGGGTTAGCAGAAATGATTGAAATCAAAGATCATCCATGGTTTATTGGCTGTCAATTTCATCCTGAATTTACTTCCTCACCGATTAGAGGGCATCCATTATTTCAATCTTTTATTAAAGCTGCTGTAGAATATTCAAAAAAGAAGTAAGGTTTGTATGACAGTCAAGATTGAAAATTTAGAAGTATCAAATGATGCCCCACTCATTTTAATCGCTGGTCCTTGTGTTATAGAGTCAGAAACATTAGCTCAAGATATTGCGGGTACCGTCAAAGAAATAACAAGTGAATATAAGATACCTTATATTTTTAAGTCATCTTTCGATAAAGCAAATAGAACATCGCTTCACAGTTATAGGGGTCCAGGTATAGAAGATGGATTGAGAATACTCCAAGGTGTGAAAGACAAAATAAATGTTCCTGTATTAACTGATGTTCATGAAGACACTCCACTGGATGAAGTGTCATCAGTTGTTGATGTTCTTCAAACCCCAGCTTTTTTGTGTCGGCAAACTAATTTTATATTGAAAGTAGCTGCTCAAAACAAACCAGTTAATATAAAAAAAGGTCAATTTCTATCTCCTTGGGACATGGAAAATGTGGTTAAGAAAGCTAAATCCCAAGGGAATAATAATATATTAGTGTGTGAGAGAGGGTACAGCTTTGGATACAATAATTTGGTCTCTGATATGCGATCTTTAGTGATCATGAAAGAAACTAAATGCCCAGTTGTTTTTGATGCAACTCATTCATTGCAATTGCCAGGTGGTAAAGGCAATACCTCAGATGGCCAAAAAGAATATATTCAACCCTTATCCAGAGCAGCAACTGCGGTTGGTATTGCTGGGATATTTATTGAGACACACCCAGATCCAGACAATGCGCTTAGTGATGGACCAAATTCTTTGCCGCTTAATGAACTGAAACCTTTATTAGAACAGTTAAGAGTCATTGATGATTTGGTAAAAACTAACCCGAATCAATAATTAGGTAACAATAGTTATGGGAAAGATTAGTTCAATTAGAGCCATTCAAATATTAGATTCAAGAGGTAATCCAACTGTTGAGGCTGTGGTTGAACTACAGAGTGGAAGTATGGGCAGAGCTTCAGTGCCTTCAGGAGCCTCTACCGGCTCTGAAGAAGCCGTAGAGTTAAGAGACGGTAATCAATCAGAATATCTAGGAAAAAGTGTTCACAAGGCAGTGACTAATATTAATACTGAAATTCAAGATGCTCTCTTAGGTCAAATGGTTACAGAACAGGCGAGCATCGATAATATCATGATTGAGTTAGATGGCACTGACAATAAGTCTAGATTAGGTGCTAATGCATTGCTAGCCGTCTCATTAGCATCAGCACATGCAGCTGCCGCCTATAATAAACAAGAACTATTTCAATATTTATCAGATGGTAACTATAGTTTTCCAGTGCCAATGATGAATATTTTAAATGGTGGTGAACACGCTGATAATAATATTGATATTCAAGAATTTATGATACTGCCGGTGCAATTTAAGAAGTTCAGCGAGGCATTACAAGCAGGAGTTGAAATTTTTCATACATTAAAATCAGTCCTTAAACAACAGGGATTGAATACTGCAGTAGGAGATGAGGGAGGATTTGCTCCTAATTTACCGAGTAATCATGCGGCCTTAGAGACGATTCTTGAGGCTATTCATAAAGCTGGCTTTAATGCTGGTTCTGATATTTATCTCGGTTTGGATGTAGCAAGCACGGAATTTTATAGAGAGAAAAAGTACCATTTCTCATCTGAAAACAAGTCCTTTGATGCAGTTGAATTCGTCGATTATTTGGAAAAATTAGTAGCTGATTACCCCATTATTACAATTGAAGATGGGATGGCTGAAAATGATTGGGAGGGTTGGGAAGAACTCACAAAGCGATTAGGTAATAAATGTCAACTGGTTGGTGATGATTTATTTGTTACTAACGAAGCTATTCTTAAGAAAGGCATTACCAAAAAGGTAGCCAACTCCATTTTAATTAAGCCTAATCAAATTGGAACGCTAACAGAAACATTCGCAGCAGTTGAGCTTGCAGTTGCAAATCATTACACAACTATTATTTCGCATCGTTCAGGTGAAACGTCTGATAGCACCATAGCTGATATTTCATTAAACCCTAGCATTTCACAAATTAAGACCGGTTCTTTATGTCGATCAGACAGAATAGAGAAATACAACCAATTGTTGAGAATTGAATCTATTTTAGGTGAACAATCTAATTATCTTGGGGTTAAAGCGTTCAACCCAATACTAGATTTATAGACAGATGAGATTGGTAACCATTGTACTGATCATTCTTTTCTTATTATTACAAGTTGATATTTGGATAAAAAAAGACGGTTATAAAAGAAAGGTAGAATTAGCTGAAATGATTGAAATACAGACAGAAGCTAATAAAGAAATGACAATCAGAAACAATCAATTGCAGCAAGAAATACTTGATTTAAAAAATGGCACAGAAGCCATAGAAGAAAAAGCCAGAACTGAGATGGGGATGATCAAAGAAGGTGAAGAGTTTTACCTGATTGCAAAATAGCTTTTAACATAAGGAATATCACAGATGAGCGATTTAATAAAAATCAATGAGAACAACGGGATTGTTGAAATACAAATGACAAGAAAACCTGTTAATGCTTTAAATCCAGAACTAGTTACTGGCATTCATCAAGCCATTGATGAGCACACAGATTTGGGAGCCAAAGCATTAATTTTAAGTGGGATGGAAGGAATATTTTCTGCTGGACTAGACGTGAAAACTCTATTAACTTTATCACGCGAAGATATAGATAGTTTCTTTAAGTCTTTCTGGGGGTTAATGGCTAAAATATCCAAAAGCCCTATCCCATTTGTGGCAGCCATTACCGGACATAGTCCTGCTGGTGGGGCTGTTCTAACCACTTTCTGTGATTATAGAATTGCAGCCAGAGGAGATTATAAGATTGGTATGAATGAAGTCTTTGTGGGATTACCTGTGAATATAATAATTCATAAAGGATTTGCAAGGTTAGTGGGTGAGAATCAAGCCACAATTCTAACTATGCAGGGAAAATTAATGAGTTTTGAATTGGCTGAGAATATTGGATTTCTTAATGAAGTTGTGGACCAAGATGCAGTTGTAGATAGAGCTTTTGAATGGTTAGATAATCTCACCAAGCTGCCAACAAATGCTATGAATTCTACTCGATTAACTGCCAAATCAGAACTTAATGATTTAATTGACAGAGAATTGAGTTTAATGACCAACTCTTTTTCTGATAGGTGGTTCTCCGATGAGGTTCAGCAACGGATGACATATATTGTAGAAAATCTTTAATTAGGATGAATATATTACTCAGTAATGATGACGGTTATTATTCAAAAGGCATTGTTGGCTTAGCTGAATCTCTAAGTGAATTTGCCAACATCACTATAGTTGCCCCAGAAAATAATAACAGCGGTTCAAGCAGTTCTTTGACGCTTAAGAATCCACTCAGAATCAGAAAATACCAAGACAATGGCTATTATGTTAATGGCACTCCTGCAGACTGTGTTTTTCTGGCTCTAACTAAAGTGTTAGATGAAAAACCTGATCTGTTGGTGAGTGGCATCAATCATGGGGCTAATTTAGGCGATGATGTTTTATATTCTGGAACAGTTGGTGCTGCCATGGGTGGTCGATTTAGTGATATTCCCTGTTTAGCTTTATCAACAACCAGTCTTAAACCTAAGTATTTAAATGCTGCAATAGAAGCCTCAAAAATTATTATTCGTGATCATTTAACTAAACTGACATTAAGATCAACAGTGTTGAATATCAATTTTCCTGATGTCCCTATAGAAGAAATGCAGGGTTATGCGATTACTGAATTAGGCAAAAGATTAATGCCAGATTCATCAAGCAGAAACATTGACGCTTACGGTGATGAAATTCACTGGATAGGTCCACCACCACTGCCAGAAGTCTCTAATCAGGAAACAGATTTTAATGCCATTGCTAATAACAAGATTTCAATTACACCTTTAGCCACTAATTTGACTAATACCTCTCAAATTAATGACTTAAAAGATTGGATAGATAAACTTTAAGTAATGAAAAAAATCTTTTCAACATTTCTTCAATATGTACTTCGACAAGCAGCGAAACCTGCTGCCATCTATTTTTTATCTATTTGGAGTTTTGTGGAAGCCTGGTTCATTATTCCCATACCCCCTGATGTTATTCTAGCCCCCATGACGCTGGCAAAACCAAGTAAAGCTTTCTTCTATGCAAATATCACCACAATAAGCTCAATTTTAGGAGGTTGCGTAGGCTTTATTATTGGTATGTTTGCTATTGATTACGCAATGGGAGTAATTAATACATTAAATTTGCAAGGTTATTATGACCAAGCTCTAGAGTGGTTTTCCGTCTGGGGCTCAGCGGTCATATTAATAGCTGGATTTACTATTATTCCGTTTAAAGTTTTTACGATTATGGCTGGTGCCATGAAGATGAATTTCTTTCTTTTCTTGCTTGCGGCAACTCTTTCAAGAGGGGCTAGATTCCATCTCGTGTCTTATGCTGCAAAAATTGGTGGTGAAAAAGGTATGGATGCTATTGTGAAATATATCGATAAAATTGGTTACTTAATCATCCTTATTTTCATCGTTATCCTATTCATGAGTTATTGATTTCTATATGTTAACTAAATTCTTATTATCATTAGCCTTCATACTCCTCATTTATTTCATAATATCGAGATTACCTAGAGATTAGAGGATTAACATAGTCATAGGGTCTCTATACTCTGCAGCAAGAATATTATAAGTCCTGCAAGCACTAACAGTGTCCATAACTTCAACCCCAATTCCTTTCTTTAATAAGCTTGTTATTAACTTATGATTAGGAAAAATCTGCTGTTCTCCTGTGCCCAGTAAA
>Ga0208765_1002479_pt1 | contig 10229 bp, 9 predicted proteins | sample ETNtaG_2_FD_185783 | JGI IMG/M metagenome (GOLD analysis project Ga0208765, IMG submission 185783) | Marine microbial and viral communities from oxygen minimum zone, Eastern Pacific Ocean - ETNP201406SV203 (SPAdes) (version 2) | ecosystem: Environmental > Aquatic > Marine > Oceanic ... | reverse complement strand
CTCAAATCTTATTACATCAATTACTGCAATTGCCATTGCATCATTAGCAACGAATACAGCATCTGGAAAATCTTTCCGAGTAAACATTTTTCGAGCTGCTTGTCTGGCTTCGTCTAAATTAAAGTTGCCAATCTCTCGAGCATATAAACTCTCTCCATTTCTCGTCAGTTCATCTGAGAATCCTTTCTCTCGATCTCGCTGTGTTGATGCGCCTTCCCAGCCTGCGATATAACCAATACGCTTGTGGCCTCCAGCTAGAAGAAACCTCGCAACTTTCTGACCACCAAGAACATTGTCAGAAGTTACAGCTGAAAGCCTTTCATCATCTTGTGTTCGATTAAATAAAACCACAGGAACACCTGCTGACGTGCATCTCTTAGCCAAGTCTGAAGACATAGAAACCGATGCAGCAATAATGCCATCAACTTGATAATCTAGAATTTCATCCACGGCATCGGCAATATCACCTTCTTTATTTCCAGACATAAAAATTAAGACGTGATATCCTCTCTTTTGAAGAGCACTTGAGAGAAGTTCTAACGCCTCTGGATAGAAATAATTATCAAGATATGCAACAACAAGACCTATTATTTGAGACTTCCCTGTAATTAAAGATCTAGCTAAAATATTCGGCCTATAACCAAGCTCAGCTGCTGCCTTACGAACCAAATCATTAGTCTTTTCAGAAGAGGAAGCTCCTGGCGTGAAAACACGTGAAACAGCGGATTGGCTAACCCCGGCTAATTTTGCAACCTCCAATGATGTAACTTTTTTATTTTCCATTAGTCCGCAGTCCAGCCTCCATCTATCATCAAAGCTGAGCCTGTAATCATACTAGAGGCATTCGAAGCTAAAAATACCACAGCGCCCATTACGTCCTCAACCTCTCCAACTCGACCCAGTTTAATCTTATCTTCTATCCATTTTTTGCGATCTGGATTGTCAAATGTAGACTGGGTTAAAGGGGTTCGAATAAATGTTGGACAAATTGTGTTCACTCTAATTTGATAGCTTCCCCACTCAATAGCCATTGCTTTTGTAAACCCTTCGACTGCGTGTTTAGAGGCTGCATATACAGCTCGATCAACACCACCAACATGACCCATTTGAGAAGATATATTAATCAACGATCCAGGTTTTTTTGCTTTAATTAACCCTTTTGCTACAGACTGTGTTAAAAAGTATGCCCCTCTAAGATTCACATCCATCACCTCATCAAAATCATCAACTATCGTCTCTGTAGCAGGAGAGTGACGTCCTAAACCAGCACTATTAACCAAAACATCAAAAGGTTTTTGATCTTTAAAAACAGATGTGATTGAAGATAGGTCAGAAATGTCTAGCTCTAGAGTCTCAACGCTGAAACCTTTAACTTTTATTGCTTGAGCTACTTCGTTAAGAACCTTAATATTTCTTGAAGCTAACACCACGTGAGCTCCAGCCTCTGCTAGGGCGACTGCGCATCCTAAGCCGATACCTGATGAAGCGCCAGTTACCAAAGCCCTTAGTCCATCGAGTCTTAATGAGGGTGTTTTAGGTAAATCAATCATTTATTGCACTCCTTATTAGCTAAAAGAGCTTTATTGGTTGAGTGCAAATCTAGATTCATTGAGCCGCTTCACCATAAGGCACATCTTCACCACCATATCGCCTCACTCTGATGTTAGCCTGCTCTGCATGGCCAACAAAAGACTCAAGCATACAAAGTCTTGAGCAATATCTTCCAATCTTAACAGCAGCCTCATCAGTTGTAATTTTCTGATAGCTGTGGGTTTTAAGAAACTTACCAACCCAAAGACCACCAGTATATCGACCTGCTTTTTTGGTTGGCAAGGTATGGTTGGTGCCAATGACTTTGTCACCATTAGATACATTTGTTCTTGGCCCTAAAAATAAAGCTCCATACGAGTGCATATTCTCTAAAAACCAATCATCACGGTCAGTCATTACTTGGACGTGTTCTGATGCTATATCATTGGCAACTTCAAGCATTTCATCGTAGGTACCACAAACAACAACCTCACCATACTCCTCCCAACTCACTCCTGCAGTATCTGCCGTAGGAAGAATGGTTAGTATTCTATCAATCTCTTTAAGAGTTTCATCTGCAAGTTTCTGACTATTCGTTACTAAGACTGCTGGTGAGTTATAGCCATGCTCAGCTTGACCAAGTAGATCCGTTGCGCATAGTTCAGCGTCTACTGTCTCGTCTGCAATAACCATTGTCTCGGTTGGTCCTGCAAATAAGTCAATACCAACTCGTCCAAATAATTGTCTTTTAGCTTCGGCTACAAATGCATTACCTGGACCAACAAGCATATCTACTGGGTCCATCGTTTCAGTACCTAAAGCCATAGCACCCACTGCTTGTATACCACCAATCACATAAATCTCATGAGCTCCTCCAAGGTGCATTGCTGCTATAACTGCTGCGTTTGGCTCACCTTGATAGGGCGGGGTACAAGCAACAATTCTTGGAACCCTTGCAACGCTGGCAGTTACTATCGACATATGGGCAGAGGCCACCATGGGAAACTTCCCGGCTGGGACATAACATCCAACCGATTGTACTGGGATATTTTTATGCCCAAGGATAACTCCTGGCATTGTTTCAACCTCAATATCCTGCATAGAGTCTCTTTGAGCTTGGGCAAAGTTTCTCACTTGCTCTTGCGCAAACTTAATGTCTTTCATGTCCCTGTCAGAAACTTTTGCGATTAAATTATCGATTTCTTTAGAACTTAGTTTGTAAGATTTCGGGGAATAGTTATCAAACTTTTCTGAAAATTCTCTAACGGCTTTGTCGCCACTTTCCTCAATTACCTCCAAGGTATTTTTTACTACCTCACTGACTTGAGCATCTTCAAGTGCCTTATCTGCAGCAGTTTTTCCTTTTTTTATATAATTTATAGCCATAATAATTCCAATTAATTAGGTTTTGGCGGTTCTATTTCACCACGATCAAAAGCCTCCCAACCTTTGCCACTAAAAACATCGACTCCAAGTTGTGCCAAAATGCTCGGAAAGTCTACATTGACCCAATTATCAACAATGAGACCATCTCTAACTTCCCAAAAATCTGTGTAATGAATTTTCACACGTTTATTTGTAGGCTCGATGCCCATAAATTCTCCACTATGAATCGCATCAATGTGTCCAAAACATGAAGCCCACTCACCATCTACAAGAAACTTATCTGTCTTATACACTCTATCAGTAAAAGCAGCTCTCAAAGGAAGCTGCCAGTTATTTCTGAACTCTTCAAGGTTGTGTTTTGTTCCACAGCCTTGATTTCCCATCCAGCGGAAATCTTTATGAAAATGCTTTTCCATCGTATTTGAATTTGCTCCCAAAGCCTCTTCCATAGCCTTAACTACTTCAAGTGTTTTTTGAGATTTTTCATCATAACTCATAATTTACCTTTACTAATTTTCTAGCATCTGACCAGTTTCACTATCAAACAATAGACATAAATTTGGTGAAATATTAGCCATAACCTTAGAGCCAATATCTGCGTGGTAATTCTTATCAGACTTGATTGAAATCAAATCACTTCCGGACTTAACAGAAACCATTGTCATGTCGCCTAAAAGTTCCATTGAAAATGCTGGAGCTGAAATATCTCCCTTTGATTTCACAATTACCGCATCTTCTGCTCTAAAACCAAGAGTAACGTTGCCTTTATGTTTTTTATTTAATCCGCCAATCTTAACTCCTTCAGATGTAAAGACACCATCACTAATCGATCCTTTTAAAAGGTTCATAGCAGGCGACCCAATAAAGCTCGCAACAAAACTATTGGCTGGCTTATTGTATATTTCTTGTGGTGTGCCAACTTGTTGAACAATTCCAGCATTCATTACAACAACGCGATCTGCAAGTGTCATTGCCTCAACCTGATCGTGAGTTACATAAATAGTAGTAACCTTTAGATTGTGCTGTAGATTTTTAATTTGTGCTCTCGTTGAAACTCTTAACTTAGCATCCAGGTTTGAAAGAGGCTCATCCATTAAAAAAACTGTTGGCTCTCTAACAATTGCTCTTGCTAAAGCAACTCTTTGCCTCTGGCCTCCAGAAAGCTCAGCAGGCTTTCTATGAAGAAAATCATTGAGCTCAACCATCTCAGATGCTCTCATTACTTTGTCATCATGAAGAGCCTTGTCAATCTTTCTGACTTTTAAAGGAAAACGAATATTTTCATACACAGTCATATTTGGATATAGTGCATAAGATTGAAAAACCATAGCAACATCTCTATCCTTTGGCTCAAGGTTATTAACTACCTTCCCATCAATTAAAACCTCGCCGCTGGTCACGCCCTCTAAACCAGCAATCATTCTCATTGTGGTCGTTTTTCCGCATCCAGAAGGCCCCAACAAAACTAAAAACTCTTGATCAGTGATAGTAAGATTAAAGTTGTCTACACCTACAAAATTACCCCATCGTTTTGTTAGATTTTTTAATTCAATTTCTGCCATAATATTCTTCTGTAAACTAATTCTTATATATATTAATAATGCAAGACAAATGCATACGATTGCAAAATATTATAGCACAAGGTTTTTTCTTTGAATGATAATGTTGCATTCCTATGCAAAAAAAACTCATTTATTAACATTTTTATATTTATTTACAGATAAAATGCAAAAAATATATTATTAAAGGGGAAAATAATATGACAAATCTTCAACCAACTCGAGAAGTATTCATTACTTGTGCTGTTACTGGCTCAGGTGATACAACTGGAAGATCTGACAAAGTTCCTATTACTCCACAGCAAATAGCTGACTCTTGCATTGAGGCGGCAAATGCAGGTGCAGCAATAGTTCACATTCACGTTCGTGATCCTAAAACAGGCGCTCCTGCCCGTAATCCTGCACTTTATAGTCAGGTAGTTGACATTATTAGAGAATCAAAAGTTGATATGGTTATCAACTTTACTGCTGGAATGGGTGGTGACCTAGTATTTGGCTCTTCTGAAAAACCACTCCCCTTTAACGAGAATGGGACTGACATGGTTGGAGCCACTGAACGCCTTGAGCATGTTCATAATATACTTCCAGAAATATGCACCATTGATTGCGGATCAATGAATTTTGGTCACGGTGATTATGTAATGACTAACACGCCATCAGTATTGCGTGAAATGGCTAAACAAGTCCAGAAGCTTGGGGTTAGGCCTGAAATAGAGTGCTTTGATACTGGCCATTTACAGCTCGCGATCTGGCTGAAAAATGAAGGATTAATAGATGATCCAGTTATGATTCAATTATGTATGGGTATACCTTGGGGAGCTCCTGACGATATGCATACATTCCTTGCGATGACCTCTAGTATCCCTAAGGATTGGACTTTCTCAGCCTTCTCAATTAGCAGAAACCAACTTCCATATGTTGCAATGGCAGTATTAGCCGGTGGAAATATTCGTGTTGGCTTAGAAGACAATATTTATCTCAAGCGTGGCGTCCTTGCCACAAATGGCGACCTAGTAAAAAAAGCGGTTCAAACAGCTGAAGGTATGGGTTGTACTATTTTGGGACCGGATCAGGTTCGCAAAAATCTAAAACTTGAAAAACGCTGGGGATAGCTATGAGTCAGATACAGTCTGCAGGTGTAATTGGAGCGGGCGTTATTGGAAGTGGATGGATTGCTCGACTGCTGCTGAATGGTGTTGATGTTTGCGTCTTTGACCCTTCAAAAGAAGCTCCTAAAAATGTTGAAAGAGTTATTCAAAATGCTGAAAGGGCCTATAAAAACTTACTCAAATCAAACCTCCCTAAAAAAGGCATACTTTCATTTTCAGCATCAATTTCTGAAGTTACAAAATCTTCAGAATTAATCATTGAAGCGGTCCCAGAAAGACTCACTGCAAAACAATCGGTTTATGATGAAATTGAATCAAATGCTTCTAAGGATTTGATAATTACTTCATCAACTTCAGGGATACTGCCTTCAGACTTGCAGTCAGAAATGAAACACCCAGAGAGGCTCATTGTTGCTCACCCATTTAATCCAGTCTATCTTTTGCCGCTAGTAGAGATCGTTGGAGGAAAAGAAACATCTCAAGAAGTCATCAAAAAAGCTTGCGATATTTTTACTCATATTGGCATGTTTCCGCTCCATATTAAAAAAGAAATCCCTGCCTTTATTGCAGACAGACTTCTTGAATCAGTCTGGCGAGAGGCTTTATGGCTGGTTAATGATGATGTCGCTACAACCGAAGAAATTGATGATGCTATTCGTTATGGTTTTGGACTTCGATGGGCGCAGATGGGGCTATTCGAAACCTATAGACTTGCCGGTGGTGAAGCTGGAATGCGTCATTTTATTTCTCAATTTGGCCCTTGCTTGGAGTGGCCTTGGACGCACTTGATGGATGTTCCTGATTTCACCGAAGAACTCATAGACAAGGTATCGAACCAATCAGATGACCAGTCTGGGCAATATAGTATTGATGAGTTAATGCAAAAGCGTGATGACAATTTAGTTGATTTTTTAAAGGTCCTTAAAGAGAATCGATGGGGCGCTGGAAATCTTTTAAAAGAATACGACCAAACGCTATCAAACTCACAAAAAAAACTAGAGTTTTCAGAACTGGATTTATCTCAACCTATTGATACTTATACCACTCATATCCCTAAAGAGTGGGCTGATTACAATGGCCATATGACTGAATCTCGTTACCTTGAATGTTTCTCAGAGGCGACTACAGAATTAATGGAAATTATTGGTGCTGATGAAAAGTATATCGCTACTGTTGGATCGTACTTTACCGTTGAAACCCATATAAGGCACTTAGATGAGGTCTTAATCGGAGAAAGAATCTACTCCAAAACGCAAGTTATTTATGGTCAGAATAAAAAGCTTCATCTGTTTCACTGGCTCCATCATGATGATGGAAGGTTGCTCGCAACTGCTGAACATATGTTGATTCATGTCGACTTAAAAACGCGCGGTGCCAGTATGCCTAGTGATTTAGTAATGGATAGGACGGAGCGCATTTATAGTGCGCACAAAAAACTTCCAGCCCCTGGTGGATTAAGTCGCGCAGTAGGAGACAAGGTCTAGTACCATTCGTCTTTCATACTTTCTTTTTTCTTAGCCATATAGTCAATCAATGCTTCATCAATTGACTCATCTAGAGGTGGCTCAACGTACTCCTTTAGCATCTGATTCCAACGCTCATAAGCTCTCTGCTCAGCGTCTTTTGAGCCATCTTCTACCCATTGCTCATAGGAGTTATTATCAGGAAGTTCTGCTCGATAATTAGCAGTCTCAAAGTTTTCTGCTGTGTGCTGAGTTCCTAAGAAGTTCTCTCCTGGAGAGTTTTCTTTAAAGGCACTACTCGCCAAGGAATTTTCATCAATTGTAAGACCCTCAAACATACGATGAAGCATGCCAAGTCGATCGCAATCAAGGATAAACTTTTCATAGCCAACAACTAGCCCTCCTTCTAGCCAGCCAGCAGCCTGATGCATAAAGTTTGCACCTGCCAGAATTGCTGGATACATAGAATCGACAGACTCTTGCATAGCCTGGGCATCGGCTACCTTGGATGCGGTGTAATGACCTCCTGCTCTAAAAGGGAGGCCCACTCTTCTTGCCATCTGACCAACCGCAAAGGTCGCTAGACTAGACTCAGCCGTTCCAAATGTTGGTGCTCCAGACTTCAAATCCATTGTAGTTAAAAAGTTACCATACACGGCACTTGATCCAGGCCTTACAAGTTGAGTCAATGCAACACCAACCAATGTTTCAGCATGAGCTTGAGCAATTGCTGCTGGCATTGTCACTGGTGACATCGCTCCCCCCAAGATAAATGGAGTTATCACTAAGCCCTGATTCGCTCTTGCATAGCCTTTGAGTGCATCAGTCATCGTTTTGTCATAGACTAGTGGGGAATTGACATTGATGTTTCCCTGAATAACACAATTCTTATCTACAACATCATCACCAAAAACAATTCGTGCCATATTGATTGAATCTTCTACTCTATCTAGTGCAGTTACTGATCCCATAAAAGGTTTGTCAGAATACTTAATGTGGGAATAAACCATATCCAAATGGCGTTTGTTGACAGGAATATCAACCGGCTCGCAGTTGGTACCGCTTGTATGATGAAGCCATGGAGTCATGTGAGTCAATTTAATTAAATTATTGAAATCTGTCATGTTTCCTTGCCTTCTACCGCCTTTAAGGTCATACACAAAAGGTGAGCCATAAGCAGGACCAAGTACCAATTTATTGCCTCCAAATATAGTTGATCTCTTTGGATTTCTTGCAATCATTTCAAACTCACTTGGAGCAGTCTTACAAAGGCTTTGAGCAAGACCTTTATCAAACTTTACAAGAGTTCCTTTAACCGTTGCGCCCGCTTCTTTAAATAAGTTTAAAGACTCTTCGTCATCCCAAAATTCGAGACCAACCTCTTTAAGAATCCAGTCGACATGATCATCAATTTTTGACAGCTCTTCTTCACTGAGCATGTCATAGCACTTGATATTTCGAGTCAAATATCTTGGCGGATCAATCTGCTCTGATTTTTTTCGTTCTGCAATTTTTGCAGAACGACCCCCTTCACCTCTTCGACGACCTGACATAAGCACCTCAAAAAAAATACTAAACCCAACGCGTTTGTTGGAATCATTAGGTCAATGTTAATTCAAAAAAAAACTTAACTCAAGTCAAAAAAATAAATAGTTATTATTGGTTTTTTTGTACCAGCCTAAAAAATAAATAATATAATCAGATTTCTATGAAATAAATTAAGGGGTCAAAAAATGAAAAAAATGGAACTTAAAGGCAACATTACATCTGAAGCACTCCCTCTTTTTGAGGGCGATAATGCTTATCTAAAAGACTTTGCCACTTCAAATGATGAAAGTGCGCCAATTACTGCTGGTCTATTTCGTTTAGAGAAGGGCGACTCAATTACTTACGACTACACATATGAAGAAATGAAGCTTATCATTGATGGTGAGTTTCATATCAGCGATGGTTCTGGTGCAGAGATTACAGCAAAGAAAGGAGATTTAATCTATTTCCCCAAAGGTAGTGTAATCACCTTTAGAACTGACGACTTTGGTCTTGGCTATTTTGTCGGTCAAAGAGGCCAAGACGAGGCTTAAAGGGACCTAGTTTGACAAAGCACCCTTCCACTTATTGGTGCAGAAATTGTTCTCCTGTAAGCTTCAATAATTCGTTTCTCTGAAGTGGGCTCGAATCCGTCAAAGATCATTCCATAGTGCTCTACTGAGTTCTCAATAATGGATGGTGAAACAATATTAATTCTGAGCTGACCTGCATACTCTGCGGCCAATGTTGAGACGCACATATTTAATGCGCCATTTGCAGCAGCTGCACATGAGCCTGCCAAAATTGGCTCATCCCCAATAATTCCACTAGTCAGAGTGATCGAGCCATTTTCAGTTAGGCAGGGGATTGCTGCTTTTACTAAATTTAGTTGGCTAATGCACTTATTAGATAGTCCTAAAGCAAAGTCTTCCATGGTCAATTCTTCAAATGTTTTGAAAGGAGCACGAACACCAGCACATGAAATTAAAGCATCGAAGGATCCAATTGTTGCAAATGCATCCGATACGCTTTCAAAGTCTAAGGCATCAATTTTTAAATCAGGTCCAGAGCGCCCAGCACGAATGACCTCATAGTCTTTAAGCCCTCCAACTATAACCCTTCCAAGTCTCCCAGTTGCCCCAACTACAATAATTTTTTTCATAAAAACTCCTTATTTAACTTTCTTATAATTATGATATCACTAAACAAGTAAACTACCAATACACCTTTTTACTTCTTCTTTTGTCACATCAGAGTCTAAGCCTTTTCCAATTCTGACATTGATTTCACGACGAAAACTGAACCTCTTATTTCGCTTAACGGATCTAGGTGCTTTTGAGAAAAAGCTACCCCACATGTCATTCACAGCAAAAGGTACGACAACGACGCCCTTCTTGGACTGAGATAAAATTTTTTCAAAGCCTCGTTTCAAGTCACTTAACTCCCCTGTAATTGAAACATGACCCTCTGGAAACAAACCAACAACACAATCATCATTTAATAAGTTAACAATATTTTGCATCGCATTTCTACTGCTCTCAGGCCTAATAGATACTGCACCAACCCCTCTTAGAATCGAATTAAAAACTGGCTTACTATAATAATCGTCATGAACAACAAATCTGATGGTTCTCGGAGCTGCCCACTGAATAAGG
>Ga0208765_1002475_pt1 | contig 10242 bp, 8 predicted proteins | sample ETNtaG_2_FD_185783 | JGI IMG/M metagenome (GOLD analysis project Ga0208765, IMG submission 185783) | Marine microbial and viral communities from oxygen minimum zone, Eastern Pacific Ocean - ETNP201406SV203 (SPAdes) (version 2) | ecosystem: Environmental > Aquatic > Marine > Oceanic ... | reverse complement strand
CAGCATGCCGGATATTGATATTGATTTTTGTATAGAACGGCGTGGGGAAGTAATTGATTATATCAAGAAACGGTATGGTGAGAATTCGGTAACGCAAATCATCACCTTTGGTAAAATGAAAGCACGACAGGTTGTACGAGATGTAGGACGTGTCATGGGTTATTCATTTGGTGATGTGGACCGCGTAGCGAAGGCAATTCCTAACGAACTGAATATTACCCTAGATGCAGCTCTAAATAAAAGTCCTGACTTGCAAACAATGGCAAATGGAGAGTTCAAAGAATTGGTAGATTATTCTAAGGTGCTAGAAGGGATGAATCGTCATGCCTCTACCCATGCTGCCGGTGTAGTCATAACGCCTAGTGATTTAACAGATTACATGCCACTCTATAAATCATCCCAAGGTGATATCACCAGCCAGTATGATATGAAAAGTTTGGAGAATCTTGGACTACTGAAAATGGATTTTCTTGGATTACGTAACCTTACAGTTATTGATCATACGATCAAATTGCTGCATCAGAAGGATATAATTATCGAAATTGAGAAGATTCCCATGGATGATGCCAAAGTATATAAATTGTTTGCTAAGGGGCTAACAATAGGTGTGTTCCAGTTTGAATCATCGGGCATGCGAGAATTCTTAAAAAAGCTCAAGCCAACACATTTTGAAGATTTAATAGCGATGAATGCGCTGTATCGTCCAGGACCAATGAAAAATATAGATAACTTTATCAACCGCAGATCTGGCAAGAAAAAGATAGAATATGTTTCCCCAGCTCTAAAACCAATCCTGGATGAAACTTATGGGATCATTGTTTATCAGGAACAGGTCATGCAAATTGCTAATGAAATCGCAAATTTCACTCTGGCCCAAGCGGATATTTTGCGGCGGGCAATCGGTAAGAAAAATACTGAACTCATGGAAGCACTAAAGGTCAAGTTTATCAAAGGTGCGTCAAGCAAAAACATGACCAAAAATCAAGCTACTAACATTTATAGTTTGATCGAAAAATTCGCGCAGTACGGATTCAATAAGAGCCATTCTACTGCTTATGCATATATAGCTTATCAGACAGCATGGCTTAAAACCTACTACCCCGCTGAATTTATGGCCGCAAACCTGACTAGTGAGATGACCAATATTGATCGGGTTGTTATTTTAATTAATGAATGTCGAAAACTAAAAATAGATGTATTACCTCCAGATATTAATGTATCTAACATTCATTTTCAGCCTATTGATGATACATCTATTTCTTTTGGTGTGAATGCGATAAAAAATGTAGGTGCGAAAGCATTGGAGTTTATAATTGCTGCCCGAGAAAAAGACGGACCGTTTAACTCACTATTTGATTTTACCAGTAGGGTAGACCTGCAAGCGGTGAATAAAAAAGTCCTGGAAAGCTTAATTGTGTCCGGTTCCATGGATCATCTAGAAGGATCCAGGGCCGAAAAAGTTTCCACTATTGAAATTGCCATACGCTATGGTCAAAATATTCAGTCTGACCGCGATAAAAACCAGGTTGATTTATTTGATGATTCTGCAAACGGTCCAGGAGTGTCTATGATACCAAATTTACAAGAAGTACGTCCTTGGTCTGATGGGGAAGCGCTGGCAAATGAAAAAGAGGTTTTGGGTTTATATCTAACAGGTCATCCTTTATTGGAGTATGCCGATGATTTAGAGGATTTCAGCAACCATGATTTCACAGAATCAATCCAGGATAGAAATCTTGATGCTGTACGCATTGGCGGTGCGATCCAAAATTATAAGATACATTTTGATCGTAAAAATAAACAAATGGCATTTTTTACACTGGAATGTTTAGGAGGCCATGCTGAAATACTAGTATTTAGCAACACATTCACTAAGTACAAGGAATTATTATCTGAGGATAAAATAGTATTTGTTAGTGGTAAACCAACGGATAATGCAGATTTTAGTGATTTGAAGTTGGTCGCTGATGAAATAGTCCCTTTGGAAAAGGTAAGAGATTATTATGCCAAACGTGTCAACTTGCATCTAGAGTTAGAAAAGATATTGCCTCAAAGTATTGAGGATTTGCATTCTTTATCAAAACAATACCCAGGCACATGTAATCTGATGTTTCATTATGATGATGAGAATCATCGTAAAAAACGGATCTTGTCACATAACACGCGTGTTTCATCCAGTCGCGAATTTCTGACTAAACTGCGCGATGTTTATGGAAAAAGTAATGTATGGGTAGAATAACTGCTGAAATATGATTGCAGTTTTACAACGCGTTACTACTGGTAAAGTCAAAATCGGTGGTCTTGTAACCGGCGATATTGATAATGGATTAGTGATCCTGCTGGGGGTGCACCGTGATGATAAAGATGAGGATATTAATTTTCTGGTGGATAAGATTCTTGGCTTACGGATATTTAATGATAATAATGGTAAAATGAATATATCGCTTCAGGATGTGAAGGGGTCTGTTCTGGTAATTAGTCAATTTACGCTCTGTGGTGATTGGCGTAAGGGTCGTCGTCCGAGTTTCACAAAAGCTGCTGATCCGGACAAAGGGAAATTGCTATATAACGGGTTTATTGATGTAGTTAGAAGTAGAGGCATAAATGTAGAAACCGGTGAATTTGGCGCGGCAATGGAAGTCAGCCTTGTAAATAGTGGCCCCGTGACATTTGTATTGGATACTCATGATAGATAATCTACTGTAATCCATGCGAGTGTATTTGTAATTTCCATCAGTTATCAAAAATTATGGAAAGAAATATTCGTATTGTAATGGCAAAACCTGGACTAGATGGCCATGACCGCGGTATTAAAGTATTGGCTGCTTCTTACAGAGACGCAGGGATGGAAGTTATCTATCTGGGGTTGCGCCAGACGCCGGAAATGATTGTCTCCGCGGCTTTACAGGAGGATGCTGATGTGATTGCATTATCAATACTATCGGGAGCGCATATGACCGTTTTCCCAAAGGTGATGGAATTGATGGAACAGAATGGCCTCGATGATGTATTACTAACCGGTGGCGGTATTATAGCAGATAAAGATAAGGAAACCTTAACTAAACTTGGTGTAGGGGAATTATTTGGCCCTGGAACACCTGTGCAGAAAACAGTAGATTACATTACAGATTGGGTGCAAACTAACCGGCGATAGACACCATGAATTTGAACAATCAAGCTGAACTAGAAACATATTTCGCGGATAATTTTGATACTGTTTTATTCCCAATATTGGCGGATATGTATCTTCAAAATAGAGACATGGTCAGAGCCCGTAAAGTCTGCGAGATCGGTCTCGGTTACCATCCCGACCATGTAGATGGACGGTTTATACTTGCCATGGTAGAATTAGAAGCAGGCAATGAACGCGAGTCAGAAAAATTGTTGAAAGAGGTAGTGCAATCTGGCACTGATCATTTGCAGGCAGCTTTTCAGTTAGCCATAGTACAGCAGTCACTAGGTAGGGCGGAATCAACGCTGCAAAAAAGTTGGAATAAAGTTCTCGATCTTGATCCGGAAAACAGAGAAGCGAAATCTATATTATCTATCCTTGGAAAACAGGAAATACCTAAGAAAGTAATACAGCGGAAAAAGATCTCAAAGAAGAGAACGGGCACAACCTCCAAAACACGCCGTGCAAAAAAAACAGAAGGTCCTCAATTAGCTATCAGTCCTCGTATAGCTACTTTTACAATGGTCAACGTACTTAAAAATCAGAACCTGTATCACCAGGCCTTGGATGTGTTGGATATCCTTGTTACAAAAGGCGCTGATGCCGAGAAGATCGAAGCGGAGCGAGTTACAATTAAGGAACTGTTAAAAGCAGAAAAATAATTCTCGTTTATTTCTGAAATGAGTAATCAAATATTTTCTTCCAGGTTGAATAAATTGCGCACTGTTCTGTCTGCTCAAGGACTTGATGGTATTTTTATAACCAACCTTACAAGTATACGATATATCTGTGGTTTTACTGGTTCTGCAGCATCCTGTCTGATTACACAGGATGATTCTTATTTCATTTCGGATGGACGTTACGATGTACAATCCGGTGAACAAGTGCAGAACATGGACCGATACATCGATTTTGGTACACATATTTCTATTGTAACAAAGAATAATCTGATTCAAAACGGATTAAATCTAGCTTTTGAGAGTGACCATACTAGTGTGAGTCAATATCGCGCTATGACTGATTCATTCCCGAAAGTGGATTGGAAATCAACATCTATGCTTATGGAGAATTTACAGGCGGTGAAAGATGAGTCAGAATTGGATGCAATCCGTACAGCAGTCGAAATCACGGATGCAGTTTATGCCGAGATATTGCCGATGCTTAAACCCGGTACAACTGAAAAGGAAGTAGCAAATCACCTAGTCCTACGTTACCGGCAAGAGAGTGATGGCGAGGCGTATTCTCCCATAGTTGCAGGTGGTTCAAATGGCGCACTGCCTCATGCTGTACCAAGCGATAGACCATTTGAAAAGGGTGACTTTATAGTAATTGATGCCGCTGCTAAATATGCTGGCTATCATGCCGATATGACTCGTACTCCGGTTGTTGGAGAAGCAACAGAAAAACATATTGAAATTTATAATATAGTCAAAGGTTCGCAGCAAGCTGGTTGTGACGCCGCCCAGGCAGGGGTATCCTGTAAGGACATAGATACTATCACAAGGGAGTACATTACTGAAAGGGGGTATGGTGAATACTATAATCATGGTACCGGCCATGGACTTGGGCTTGAAATTCATACCGAACCACGCCTGAGCCAGCTAAGCACCCAATCCTTAGAAGTGAATAATGTTGTAACCATAGAACCAGGGATATATTTGGCTGGCTGGGGTGGTGTACGTATTGAGGATGATATAATTATTACAGATAACAAGTGTGAGATTCTCAATAAAACCACTAAGGAATTGGTAGTCCTTAATTAGACCTATTTGATAAAAGATATCTATTCGGATCCTGAGCTGTACGATGCAGCGCATTGGTGGAAAACCAATGATATAGAATTTATTGCTAACACTGCTTCTGAATTTGGTGGTCCGGTATTGGAAATGGCTTCCGGGACAGGTAGACTGGCTTCACCCATTCTTGAAAAAGGAATTAATTATACAGGAATTGAATTAAGTTCTTCTTTCGCCAAATTTGCACGTAAAAAGCTAGAAAAATATGGGGATCTAGCCCAAATATTGGAAGGCGATATACGAAATATTAACCTTGATCAACAATTCCAGTTCATTTTTATCGGCTTCAATTCCATCTTTCATTTATTGAAGAATGAAGATGTGGCATTGTTTCTTTCTTGTGTATATAGTCATTTGCTAGATGATGGACTATTCCTGATAGATGCCTTTGTACCACACCCTATATTTCTCCATCGAGCCAAACAGAAATATTATGTAATGGAATTTGACAGGCCCTCTGGTGGACACTGTATTGTCAATGAGACCAACCATTATGACCCCGATTCACAAATAAACCATATTTACTGGTATTTTAATACTTCTGAAGACAATGAAACGGATGAGTACCAATTTGATATGCACATGATTTTTCCAGATACAATGGACAGATTATTGACCGAGGCGGGGTTTGTTATCAAGGATAAGTACGGAGATTATGATAAAACACCATTAGGCGCTGAAAGCCATTTACAAATTTATCTGTGTGGCAAATGAATATTAATAAAGGATTGAAACACCTTAAACAAGCGGATAAAAAAATGGGTCGTCTTATCGATGAGTTTGAAAAACCTGAATTCAAGAAGGATTTGAATTATTTTGAAGCATTGGTCCGCGCTATTGTATACCAACAGTTAAGTGGAAAAGCAGCTGCAACAATTTATAAACGGTTCAAAGACCTGTTTATAAAAAATAAATATCCCTCGCCAATCATGGTTATGGAAAAATCGAATGAGGAACTGCGTTCTGTAGGTTTATCGAACCAGAAAGCTTCCTATATACACAATATTGCTAATGCATTTTACACTGGAGCGGTTCCAAAGGATATTAACACTATAGGTGATAATGAAGTTATTGAATGCTTAACAACAATAAAAGGTGTTGGCCCCTGGACAGTAGAAATGTTCCTCATGTTCACGTTGAATAGACCGGATGTATTCCCCGTAACGGATCTTGGTATTCAAAAAGGGTTTCAATTATTTTTTCAATTAGATAAACTCCCTAGACCTGATCAAATGATAAAAAATGCTGAACCCTGGAGGCCATACCGTACACTGGCTTCTTGGTATTTGTGGAGATTAGTGGAGGGACCCTTTGAATGGTAGTAATTGCATATACAAAACAGTTTTCAAGTATTAGAAAAAGAAATAAATGGAGCTAGATTTCTAACAAGCCGTGAGTATATCATGAATAAGTTGAAATTTTCCAAAGTAAAGGTAATAACGCTGCTCATTATAGCTGGATGTCAATCAAGCGATTTACCAATTGATGAACGCTGGATGTATATAAGTGGTAAAAGAGAATTATCAGTCAGTGGAATAGCTACTACAACGAGCGAAGACACATACCTTGTTGTCCATGATAATAAAAAGAAAGACCAGCTTAGAGTTGGTTTAGTTAATCTATCAGCTGATTCCCTTTATAGCGAGCTTAGTTGGCCTGTGAAAGACCGGCCAATAGATTTGGAAGCATTAACAAATATTTCTGGGATGAAAAATCAGTATATAGCCATGGGTAGTTGGGGATTTTGTTATTGGTTAGCACTTGATCTTAGCACGAATAGATTAAATTTGATCAAGGAATTCAGAATTCCTGGAAGTGGCCCCCCCTTAAATCTAGAAAGTCTTGTATTATGGTTTGCTGGTGATAGTTGGTATATTGCTTGGGCACATCGTGGCTCGGTTAAAGAACCGTCCATATTATTTTGGGGCTCTATTGATCTTTTTTCCGAAGTAGTTACTATTCAGAAAGAGGACAGTATATTTGTTACTGTTCCTTGGCCAATCTTGGACAAAAGACATATGTCAGATATGGACTTGGATAGAGATGGTATATTATGGGCCGCAGCAACATCCGATCCTGGGGATGATGGGCCATACGAATCTGGGATATATAAAATTGGTAAGTTTCAAAAACAAAATGATAAAATGGAATTTCTAATTGCTGATTCATTTCCTAAACAATTTGTTTTTCAACGAAATAAAGTTGAAGCACTTACTATAGCTGGGAATAAAATGGTTTTTGCTACAGATGATGAAAACCTTGGTGCAGCAATAAACATATCTATTAATGGGAAATAATGATAATGAAAATATTAATCTTTTTATTACTACTTACTCAGGGCTTTAGCCAAACGTGGTCTTGGACCGGCCGTACTCACGGTGAATTGGACTGGAGCACCATTGAAACAGAGCATTATCGTCTTCATTATCACCAAGGTATAGAAAATATTGCTAAAGAAGGCGCTTCCATTGCTGAACAGGTCCGACCAATTTTGTTAAAACAGATGGATCTAAAAGATATTCCCACAATAGATATCATTTTCACCACCGAAGATGAAATTATGAACGGTTTTGCCGGGCCCACTTATCAAACCTTTATTTGGGTGGATCAAAATGATGCAGCTATTTGGCTGGAAGATGAAAAATGGCTTTATCAAGTTTTATCCCATGAATTACAACATATTGTTTTCTTTCACCGTGTAAAAACCTGGTTGCCGGAACCGTGGTCATTCTTATTTTCGAAAACACCAGGCTGGGTGGTAGAAGGATTAGCGGAATATGAAACAGAACACTGGCGACCATATCGGGCCGATATCAGCCATAAGTTTCACGTTCTCAAAAACGAGATGGATGATATGGACCCACATCATGATGGGTATTCAAAAATGTTGTACTGGTCTGATCGCTTTGGTGATTCAACAATTGTGAAGACATTATCTGAACGAAATGGTGTGGGTTTGTTCAGTTTTGGTGAAGCGTTCAAAAAACACACTGGTATAGAAGTGAATCAGTTCAATGAAGATTGGCGGCGGCACATGAATACTTATTATTATGGTTACCGCGCCCAAAAGGAAGCTATTGAAGAAATTGGCTCAGTGGTGACACTGCCCATCGAAAGGCTGCACGGTTTTTCGTTCTACGGTGACAGTACCCAGATTGCAATAACCGGCCTGGATGATAAGGGGCAGGGTGATATGTCATTATACATATTGGAGCGAGATACAACAAAGGAACGGGAAGCGCGGGAGGAACGAAAAAAGGCTAAAGAAGAAACAGAAAAGGATGCGGAAAAGACACCAGGCTTTTTTGCGAAATTATTTGGTAAGGATGAAGAAGAGGACAATGAACAAGAAAAAAAGCCTAAACCCATCATCATCTGGGATAAAGAAGAAGTGGATTTCGGTTCTTTTCACAAGTATTTGAACTGGTCTCAGGATGGTCGCAAGCTGGTGTACGCAAAATATCATTTTGGGAAACATCAATCATTGATCAACGATATCAAGGTTTATGATCTTGATGAAAAATCGTCTGAATGGCTTACTCAATCTGAACGAGCAACCTATCCTGATTGGTCGCCTGACGGCCAACAGATCGTTTATGTTGCTCATGAAAATAGTGTATCAAATCTTTACACCATGGGCGGCGATGGATCTGATAAAAAACAAATCACGAACTACGTGTATGATACCCAGATTCTAAATCCACATTATAGTCCCGATGGCAATTCTATCGTTTTTTCCATGGCAGATAAGGAAGCAAACTTGGATCTGTTTATTTTAGAGCTTGCCGGCGGTGATGTCCGCCGGATAACGGACGATCCCGCAGCGGATTATGATCCGGTATGGCACCCGGGGGGTGATTTTGTGTCCTATACTTCCCATGCCAGTTCCACACCAAACATTCATACAGTAAATGTTACCACCGGTGCAAGTAAACAAGTATCTGACGTAGGTGATGCCGTTTGGGTTGCCCAATGGTCACCAGTGGATAGTTCTATAATGGCAACTACTCTACCGGATGTGGATACTGTTCGCATCGCTAATATAAATCCGCATCGCAGTGTTACCACTAAACCACTCGCTATACGTAGCCATTACTCAGGCTGGCGCAGTGCTGGACCGGCGATACCGCTAATAGGTATTGATCCGCAAAGAGATATTGATATTGTCGATTCACACAGTTATAAACCCTTTTCAGTCTTTAGGCATCAAGCATCTCTTATCTTCCCAGCAGGGACTGGAATCTTCGGATTAACTCAATGGTCAGATGCCATGACACGCCATTTATATACCGGAATAGGAATTGCAGATTTTAGTGAAAATGGGACTAATTATTTGCTTCTCCAATATGCCAATGCTATGGGTGGGCCCCTTTGGGGGATAGATTTATCAGTTAATATGAATATTAAATTCAAACCATATGATCGCGCCAATTTGGGGTTGCTGGAAGAAAATAGCAGTTTTGGGTTGTGGTTTCAGTTGCCTTATAATTTTGGGGAAAACTTATCTGATAATCATATGTTTAGTGGAGCAATAAGGGTAACTGATAGAAATGCTAATTTGATAAAGGGCCTAGATGATGCTGGTGAAGAATTTATATATATTGATTCTACGAAGTATCTGCCAATGCCTATTTCCGGGGCTGAGGTATTATTTAGTGCATCACATATGTGGCTTAACAGAAGATACCATAAAAATAATTCTATGATACCTACACAAGGTCAAGGCTTATTACTTTCTTTTGAATTCGCTAATTCAAGTATCTATGGGGACTTCGACTATTCATTAATTACAGCGGATGGATTTATTAATTATAAAGTTCATGATAAATTTCCATTGGTGTTGTTTGGTAGAGTAAAGTCTTTAATGATGTTAGGAGATAATCCACCACCTCAGGATATGCCAGCCATTACAAATGACGCTCCTTTATATATTGCTGGAAACAACATATTAGGAACGGATGAGGTAGTCCATTTGCGTGGTTGGAATGATTGGCGCCTCGGGGATAGACTTATATTTGGATCACTAGAAACACGCCTAGGGAATAATAAGTTCATTCTAGCGCAGTTTATTGATTTTGGAAATTCATGGTATGCCGGTCAGGAATCAGATGACTGGCTATTTACTGGTGGATATGAAGTACGTGTAAATATAGGCTTTATTGTTCTTGCATATGGATCAGCACAAGATTTTAATCGTTGGAGAGAGTGGAGAAATCCGTATAATTATCTGCGCATGACCCTGGTAAACCCATTTTAGGTTATTTATTCAGTATA
>Ga0208765_1002468_pt1 | contig 10263 bp, 9 predicted proteins | sample ETNtaG_2_FD_185783 | JGI IMG/M metagenome (GOLD analysis project Ga0208765, IMG submission 185783) | Marine microbial and viral communities from oxygen minimum zone, Eastern Pacific Ocean - ETNP201406SV203 (SPAdes) (version 2) | ecosystem: Environmental > Aquatic > Marine > Oceanic ... | reverse complement strand
TATCACGACAAAGATATTTTCTAAAATCTCTTCCATTTATTGTAATTTTACCTTTCCCAGATGTAAGGTAGACTCTTGCTACAGAAGATTTTCTTCTACCTGTACCATTTTTAATCAAAGATGGCATTATAATTCAATTTCCTTTGGATTTTGAGCAAAGTGAGGATGCGTTGGACCACTGTATATGCGTAAATGAGTCATAATTTTGCGACCCAATTTATTTTTAGGGAGCATCCCCTTAATCGCGGATTCTAAAATTCTTTCAGGATGATGCTTTCGCACATGGGATACCCCAATAAAAGAAGTAGCCCCAGGATAACCTGAATGACTAAAATATGTTTTATCTTTTTCCTTTGAACCTGAAAGAATAATCTTTTCAGCATTGATCACAATAACACAGTCTCCCATATCCATATGTGGAGTATACGTTGGTTTATGTTTCCCTTTAAGCAATTGTGCAATTTTGGATGCAAATCGCCCTAGAGTCTGTCCATTAGCATCAGCTACAAGCCAGTCTTTATTAATTTCAGATTGTTTTATCGAAAATGTATTCATTTTTTTTCAGTTCGAATAAAGCCGCTGAAGGTAGCTTATTACGTTTATTTATGTCAATAAATAATAACTTTTAATTGTATGCTAATTTTCTGTACTTAAATCAGCTAAAAAACCTTTTGAAATGGTATAAAGAACTTTTCCTTTTAATGTTTCTCCAATAAAAGGTGAATTTTTAGACTTGGAAAAAATATTTTTTTCATTAAACACCCACTCCACTGCAGGATCAACTATTGTTAATTCTAAATGAGAACCTATTTCAAATAAATTATTATTGAAACCCATAATATCTCTAGGGTTTTTCGTAATAAGCTTAATTATTTGGGTAATGGGTAAACCTAAAATTTTATTTATAACTCCAAAACAACTTTCTAAACCAATCATGCCAAAAGGAGCCATATCAAATGAAGCTTCCTTTTCTTCAATAGTATGCGGAGCATGGTCGGTAGCAATACAATCAATCGTTCCATCTTTTATACCCTTAATAAGAGCTTTCCGATCATTTTCAGAACGGATAGGTGGTGCAACTTTAAAATTGGTATTATATCCAGAAAGCGCTTGATCATTAAAATACAAATGATGAGGTGTGACTTCTGCTGATATTTTAGGATTAATTTTTTTCATTCTTTTTATATGAGATAAAGCTTTGCTTGTGGAAACATGAGGAACATGAATTTTTGCATTTACAAGATTTGCTAGTTCAAGATCTCTCTGAACCATAATAGATTCTGACAAAGATGGATTGCCTTTAAGTCCAAGCTTTATTGAATTAACCCCTTCATTCATTACGCCATTATTACGTAAACATTCATCCTCTGCATGATTAATTACTGGAATATCAAACATAGAAGTATATTCTAAGGCTAATCGCATAATTTGAGCATCCGATATAGGAAGACCATCATCGCTTATAGCAACAGCTCCTTCTTTAATCATCCCCTGTATTTCAGTTAAATCTTCACCTTTTTGATATTTAGTTACTGCCCCAATAGGATGAATAAATATCGGGGATTTAGTAGATTTATCAACTATAAAGTTTATTGCCTCAGGTGAATCTAGAGGTGGGCTGGTATTTGGCATAGCACAAACACGAGTGAATCCACCTGCTAATGCTGCGAGAGAACCAGTTTCTAACGTCTCTTTATCTTCTTGTCCAGGTTCTCTAAAATGAACATGAACATCGCAGAATCCATGAGTAATAACTAAACCATTACAATCAATTATACTTACATTATTATCTTTGATTTTTGGACCCATTGCTGCAATCTTGTTTTTTTCAATTAATATATCAGTTTTTTTCAACTTATCTGAATTTGGATCAAATATTTTTCCACCTTTAAGTAATAACGTTTTTGGTATTTTTTTAAGATTCATTTTGATTTCCACCTAAAAATAGATATAAAATGGCCATCCTCGAGGCTACTCCATTTAGGACCTGATCTAAAATAATTGCTGATTTTCCATCAGCAACAGCACTTTCAATCTCCACACCACGATTCATTGGACCAGGATGCATTATAATTATTTCTTTATTATGTTTTTGTAATCTTTCATTTGTTATGCCAAATAAATTCCTATATTCTCTCACTGAAGGAAATAATCCTCTATCCATCCTCTCTAACTGAATTCTCAAGACATTAATTGCATCCGCCCAATCTAATATTTCATCAAGGTTATGTGTAATCTTCACTCCTAATGAATGTATATCATGCGGAACTAGTGTTGGAGGACCGCAAACCATTACTTCAGCTCCCATATTATTTAAACCATATATATTACTTCTAGCCACACGACTATGAGCAATATCTCCAATAATTCCTATTTTGAGTCCTTTAATCTTTCCAAAACATTCTTTTAAACTAGTCATATCAAGAATAGCTTGTGTTGGATGTTCATGGGTTCCATCTCCTGCATTTATAACAACAGAATCAATATATTTTGTTAAATGTAATGAAGAACCTGGGCTTGGATGTCTTATAACTACTGCATCAATTTTCATTGCTTCAATATTTTGAACAGTATCTTTAAAACTTTCACCTTTTTTTAAGCTACTTGATGAGGCTGAAAAATTAACAGTATCTGCACTTAAACGTTTTTGAGCCAATTCAAAGCTTATGCGAGTACGTGTTGAATTTTCAAAAAAAAGATTTACAATAGTTTTTCCCTGTAAAGAAGGAACTTTTTTTATTGGTCTATCAAGAATTTCTTTAAAGCTAAAAGATGTTTCTATTATTTTTGCTAAATCATCAGCAGGGAAATGCTCAAGACCTAAAAGATGTTTTTGCTTCATCATGATTTACCTAATTCATCATGTTTTATAATTATCACGGCATCTTTTTTATCCGTTTCTTCTAATCGTACTGCAATATGTTCGCCATCATTAGTCGGAATATTTTTACCTACATAATCAGCTCTTATTGGCATCTCTCGATGTCCTCTATCTACCAAAACTGCCAATTGAACTGCATTTGCTCTACCAAAAGCATTTAAGGAATCTATTGCAGCTCTAATAGTTCGACCGGTAAACAAAACATCATCAACTAGAACAACAAGCTTGTTATCTAGAGTAAATGAAATATTAGTTCCATGCACTTGAGGAACTAATAATCGCTCTCTATAATCATCACGATAAAAAGTAATATCAAGTGATCCTATAGGAACTTCGATATTGGAAATATTAAATAATTCCATTTGAATTCTTTTTGATAATGGCAATCCTCTTGTTTGAATACCAATTAAAACTAAACTATCTAGACTCTTATTTCTTTCATATATCTCATGAGCCAATCGAATAATAGTACTAGATATTGTTTTTTTATCAAGGATAACTGAGTATTCATTTTTCATCATATCATTTTCCAAAAAAAAACCCCTGGGCAGCTTCAACTACATTTGAATGCATTGAAAGACCAGAGGTCATTAAACTGCCCTTTTTGCTATCTCAGTAGCTTATTAAAGGGTCAAAATTCCTGCAATAATACAATTAAGATAATTACCTAACAAATCAATTCTTCATAAAAGATGACTTTATATCATAGAAGTTTTCAAGAATTTTTTTAACTATAAAATCAGGTTTTCTGCTCATATTAATTTCTAAGTCTATTTTATCTTTTTTAAACCATTTAATCTGTTTTTTAGCATATTTGCTAGTCCTAAGAATAATTTCTTCCTTTAATTTATTTTCTGAAATTTCACCATTTATATAGGAGACAATCTGCTGATATCCAATAGAGTCCATCGGATGCATTTCTACCTTCTTTCTGTTTAAAATAAGTTTCTTAGTCTCTTCAATCCATCCGCTCTTAATCATCATATTAGTTCTTTTTTCTATCATATTGCGCAATTTCTCACTATCAATCTTTAACAATACCGTGAATAGATTTAATATTGATCTAGATTCCTTTTTCTGTAAATCAAAATGCTCTGATGGTGTTTTACCAGTGGACTTAAAAATTTCTAAAGCTCTGATTAATCTTTTCTTATTATTAATATGAACTTTTTTAGAATAAGTAGGGTCTATTTCTTCCAATTTTGAAAACATATTTTCTGCACCTAATTGATCATACTCATCATATAATGATGCTCGAATATTTAAATCAGTTTTACTTCCAGAAAAAATGCCTTTTGAAATAGCTTGATGATATAAACCTGCTCCTCCACATATTATTGGTTCCTTCTTACGGCTAACAATATCCAATACTGTTTTTGTAACTAAATCCGCATATTGACCTGATGATATAATAAAATTTGGATCTTTTATCCCAATTAGGTGGTGAGGAATTAAACTTAATTCTTCTCTAGAAGGCTGTGCTGTCCCAATCGACATATCCTTATAAATTTGCCTAGAATCAAGTCCAATAATTTCTCCATTAATTCTTTTTGCAACCTTAATTGAAATAGATGTTTTTCCTACTGCTGTAGGCCCTACAATTGTTATAATAGGTTCAGGATAAATATAATTCATATATTGTATTTAGATACGCTCGAATCGCTTATCTAATTCTTCAAGGGATAACTGAACAATAATAGGTCTACCATGAGGACAATAATAAGGATGCTTTGTAGAAAAAAGATGATTGACTAATATTCGCATTTCTTCCGTGGATAGGGGATCTCCTGCCTTCACTGCTGCATGACAGGCAAATGAGGCTGCGAGGTCTTCCATAAAAGAGCTTGAATTTTTTCTATTTGCTATGTAATTATCTATTATATCCTTAATTACTGTGTTTTCATTGCCCCATCCCATATTGGAAGGAATAGCTTCAAGTAAAATTTTATTTTGCACATTCTCTTTTATCCGAAATCCTAATTTTTTCAAATAAGGAGAAATTTCAAGAAGCACAGTAAATTCATCTGGAGAAAATTCAAGTTCTTCTGAGAATAAAAGTGTTTGTGCAGATAAAGGTGTGTTATCAAAAGCATTTAATGCTTCCTCATACAATACTCTTTCATGTGCAACATGCTGATCAATTATTACTAGTCCACTATTAATCTGACTAATAATATATTTATTATGGACTTGCCATAAAGTACTTCCTTCATAAACTGAAGATTCTTTTGAATCAAATTGAAAACGGTTTATATAATCTTTTGCACGCTGAAAATCATTATCGGTCTTTGATTCAGGAAAAATATTCAAATTTATTGATTCTTGATTTTGATTGGATTCAAAACTTTTATTGAATCCATGAAATTGCTGGTTATGTTGTAATGAAGGAATAGTAGATAAAATACTTGATATGGAATCGCTTACTGCAGACTTAACAACATGATATACTCTCCACTCATCAATAAACTTTACTTCTATCTTCATGGGATGCACATTAACATCTAATTGATCAAACGGTATTGTAATATTTAATAATGAAAAAGGATACTCACCTCTTTTCACAAGAGACTCATAAGCAGAGTATACTGCGGAATTCAATAATCTATTTTGAACAAATCTGCGATTGATAAAAAGGTATTGTTGTCCAGGCCTTTTCCTAATAAGATTTAATGTTCCAACAAAACCTGATATAGTACAATCTCCTTTAGTTAATTCTACTTTTAATAACTGATCACGAAAAGTAGGATCATTTAGAGATACAATACGATCTTCTAAGCTTTCAGGCGTAAGGTTTAAAATATTTTTATTATTATGTTCAAGAATAAAAGAAACATCTGGAAAATCTAGTCCAAACCTTCTAACCATTTTGACAATTTGTCTGAACTCAGAATTAACTGACTTGAGAAACTTTTTTCTTGCAGGTGTATTATAGAATAGATTTCTAACAGTTATTTCTGTCCCATTCATTGGTGGAGCAGCTTTTATATCACTAGTAACTCCTTTCTCTAAATTCATTTGATATCCAGATACTTCATCTACGGAAGAAGTCACGCTAATTTCTGAAACCGAAGCAATACTTGCTAGGGCTTCTCCCCGAAATCCAAGAGTTTTTATATTAAATAAATCATCTATACTAGATATCTTACTTGTGGTATATCGTTGAAAAGCCTTTGAAAGACCATTAGGGCTAATTCCATGACCATTATCTCTAACTTGAATCAGTTGGTGCCCACCTTTTTCTATAACAATAGAAATTTCGGATGCATCAGCATCTAGGCTATTTTCTAAAAGTTCTTTAACTACAGAAGCGGGTCTCTCAACAACTTCTCCTGCAGAGATTTTATTACGGAGATCTTCCGGTAAAGATATTATCGGATTCATTATGAATTAATTATTTGAATAGATTCTTTAAATATTTTATCCTTTAATTCAGTTGCTTTATTAAGCATAACATCTACTTCTTTCAGAACATTATCTGCAAATTCTTTGTCTGATTCAACCTCATTCATATTAATGTAAATATTTAGTATAGCTCCGCGTAATGATGCAAAAGAAACCTCGCTCGCAACTGCTAAATCACTAATTGAATTAGGATTAATATCATTAATTAAATCATATGATAATCCAAGTATATCATAAGATAATCTTGAAACTTCAAGAGGAATATTAATTGCGTTCTTATTTGCTTTTAGTAAGGCTAATTCCTTCGCCTTCTTTTCATTATTGTTGGCATCAGGCAATCTTGATGCTTCAATTACATTATTAAATGCATTTGTATCGTCATCGATAAGATTTGCAAGTTTTTCTTTTATTAATTGTGCTTTAGTTCCAGCTAACTCCATCTTTTTTCTGCTATCCTCAAATCCTTTTTTTTCAAAGGTTAACGCTGCGACCATAGATATAAGAGCGGAACCAAGATTGCCAACTAATGCCGAAACACTTCCACCTCCAGGTGCAACTGAATTTTTAGATAATTCATCTCCAAATTCATTTAAAGACATTTCTACTAGTTTTTTATCAGAATTCTTCACAGCATAATCTATAATTTTATCTTTAGGGTTAAAAGCAGATACATCAGAAAGGCCCAAAGTCTGAACTGCAACTTCAACCAGTCTTGATTCTGGGACTCCAATTGTAGAATACTGTTTTTCTAGATAGTATTTACCAGCCATAAGCATCGAACCTAAAGGAACCAAACCAACTAATTCGCTCCCTGTAACTCTAACACCCCTTATTTCTGCAAGTTTACATACAGTATCAAATACTTCATGAATTGGAGTTTTTTTAAAATTTGTAAAATTAATAGAAATTTGTGCCCTTTGATATGCATCTACTATCCAACCTACGGCCTTTACATGATTAAAAATTCCTGGTTTTATAACGGGTTTGCCAAATATGTTATTTTTATTATAGCCTTTTTCAATAAATAAAGATTTAAGATCATAATCATGATGTTTATTATTATGATTAATAATGGTTTCATAACTTTTAGAAATAAAATCGCATATTCCACATGGATATTTCTTATCCTTATAACGAATTATTTCACCATCTAATAAGTTTGGAGAATAAGGATTATCTCTTCTTTTTGCCCGGCCTTTCTCCCTTATTTCAAAAGCTATATCTGATGCCATTCGCTTATCCATCGTATTAAGGTTTATATTGTATGCTATAAGAAATTCTCTTGCACCCATTACAGTAGCACCAGACATTTTGTTTAACTCTAATGGCCCATAGTCAGGAGCCCATGACTTATCAGAAAGCTTTTTACTTAATCCTTCATATTCTCCATATCGAATATTGGCCAAGTTTTTTCTTTCGGGAATTTGTGCTGAATCTTCATAGAGATAGATAGGAATAGATAAATCATCGCCTACTCGTTTTGCAACACGATGTGAAAGTGATATACAATCATTCATGGTAATATTACTTACTGGTATAAAAGGGCAAACATCAGTAGCGCCAAGACGAGCATGTGTGCCCTTATGCTTTCTCATATCAATAATTTCTGAAGCAACTCTAATTGCCTGAAAAGCAGCTTCTTCTACAGATGAAATTGGTCCCACAAATGTTACTACAGTTCGATTAGTATCGATTCCAGATGAGACGTCTAACAATGATACTCCAGAAATTTTATTAATCTCTGAAATAATAATTCCTATTTTATTGGAGTCTCTTCCTTCACTAAAATTTGGAACACATTCAACTAATTGCTGCATACCTAGAATTATTAATTTATCTGATTTAAATAGTTAATTAGCCAGACCACAATAGCTAACGTAAATCCTATCTTAACAATAGATCTATTTTGTTTATACCTAATTCTTTTTCTATAAATAATTTTCTTCAAGATCTTTAGATACCTGCAAATAGAAAAAGAAAGAAATTTACAAATGGCCGCATTATCCAACTAATAGGAGAAATAGGTGTGAAATAACCAATTAGAATTGCTCCTAATAATATTTGCGGTCCATAAATTTGTAAATTTCTCACAAGATCAGGATTAGTTCTTATTAATAATCCTGAAAAAATCTGTGAGCCATCTAATGGTGAAACAGGAATCATATTAAAAACGGCTAACATAATATTTATTTGAGTAAACAATATTATCATCATTGCCATACTCCCCTGAACATAACCAGTTCGGAGGATTGTCCCAGCAATAAAGGCTAATAAAAGATTAGATGCTGGACCTGCAAAAGCAATCTTCATCATATCTTCTCTAGGTTTTTTTAAATATCTTAGATCTACAGGCACTGGTTTTGCCCAACCAAATCCTACAAAGAGAATCATTAATCCACCAATGGGGTCAAGGTGAGCTATCGGATTAAGAGTAAGTCTCCCTGCATATCGAGCGGTAGGGTCTCCAAGTTTATTCGCAACCCACGCATGTGAAAATTCATGAAATACTAAAGCAAACAATAAGACAGGAATCAAAAGAACTAAAACTTCAGGTGGTAAACGGAAAAGCATATGCTATGCTCTTGGATGAAATGTCTGGTGCACTTCTTTTAAATATTCATTATCGAGATGGGTGTAGATCTGAGTAGTTGAAATATCTGAATGACCTAACATCTCTTGTACTGCTCGTAGATCTGCCCCGCCCTCTAACAAGTGTGTTGCAAAAGAATGTCTAAATGTATGAGGGCTAATATCCTTATTTATTCCAGATATCAGTGTCCATTTTTTCATTATGTTGAAAATTGTCATTCTTGTTAGTTGTTTACCATTTTTACTTAAAAAGACATTTCCATCAGAATGTTTTTTAACAACGAGCTTAGATCTAACATAATTACAATAATCATCGATTAATTTTATCGCTTTACTTCCTAAAGGAACATATCGTTCTTTATTGCCCTTACCCAATATTCTTAACATGGAGGAATCAAATAAGATATTGTTCATTTCTAATGCACATAGTTCTGATACTCTTAATCCTGCTGAATATAAGGTTTCTAGAATGGCCATATCTCTATACCCCATAGAACTTTCAAGATTAACAGAATTAATTATTTCATTTACTTCCTGAACAGATAATACCTTGGGTAATTTTTTCGATTGCTTAGGTGGCTCAAGTAACTGAGTAGGGTTATGTGATATTTTTTCTTCACCTGATAGAAATTTATGATAAGAACGAATTGAAGAAAATGATCGATTAATACTAGAAGATGATAAATTTTGATCATTTAAATAACGAATAAAATTTCGTATATGAATCTGGCGTATAGAATTAAGATTCTTAATTGATTCTATATTAAAAAGAAAATTTATATAACGATTTAAATCTGCTTTATAAGATGTAATTGAATTAGTTGAAAGATTTTTTTCAACGCGCAACATAGTAAGATAATCTTCTAGATAAGTATCCAAATCAACAATTAATATTATTTATAAGGAAGACTCTACCATTTCGCATAAAATATGTTCTGTTAGCAAGTGTCCTTCTTGGATTCGTTGGGTATCATCACTAGGTATATTAATCACAATATCTTTTCTTCCATTTAATTTACCACCGCTTTTTCCTGTCAAAATAATTATTCTCATATTCATCTTCTCTGCCATATTAACTGCTTCAACAACATTACTAGAATTTCCGCTGGTTGAGATAGCAATTAGTACATCTCCCGAATTTCCAATAGCTTCAATTTGTCGAGAAAATATTGTATTGAAATCTGTATCATTTGACCATGCTGTCAAAAAAGATGAATCTGTTGTTAAAGCTATTGATGGTATTGGAGGACGATCATGGTCTCTTAGTCCTCCCATTAATTCTGTGGACATATGCTGTGAATCTGCGGCACTACCACCATTACCACACCATAGAACTTTATTTCCATTATTTATCGCATTGATTAAAATTTCTGATGCAATTAAAATATCAT
>Ga0208765_1002467_pt1 | contig 10269 bp, 8 predicted proteins | sample ETNtaG_2_FD_185783 | JGI IMG/M metagenome (GOLD analysis project Ga0208765, IMG submission 185783) | Marine microbial and viral communities from oxygen minimum zone, Eastern Pacific Ocean - ETNP201406SV203 (SPAdes) (version 2) | ecosystem: Environmental > Aquatic > Marine > Oceanic ... | reverse complement strand
CCTGAATCAGATAAAGTTATTACTTTGCCTCCTAAATCATTGACTTTCTCTGTTGCAAATTGAGCTACGTTCCCAGATCCAGATATTGCTACAGTTTTTCCACTAATAGAGTCACCTTTCGCTTTCAACATCTCTTCAGTAAAATAGACACAACCATATCCTGTAGCTTCTGGCCTAATTAAACTGCCACCCCAATTAAGCCCTTTTCCAGTCAAAATTCCAGAAAATTCATTCATTATACGTTTATATTGACCAAATAAGTAACCAATTTCGCGACCACCTACGCCAATATCGCCAGCAGGGACATCTGTGTCAGGGCCTATATGCCGTGAAAGTTCTGTCATGAATGATTGGCAAAAGCTCATAACTTCATTATCTGTTTTTCCCTTAGGATCAAAATCAGATCCACCTTTACCGCCACCCATTGGAAGTGTTGTTAAACTATTTTTAAATACTTGTTCAAAACCTAGAAATTTTAGTATCCCCAAATTCACAGATGGATGGAAGCGCAATCCACCTTTATAGGGTCCTATTGCAGAATTGAATTCAACACGGAATCCTCTATTAACTTCAACTTCACCTCTATCATTTCTCCATGGCACTCTAAACATTACAACTCGTTCAGGCTCTATCATTCTCTCTAATACTTTTGCATGAATATAATCGGGGTGATCTTTAAGAAAGTCCCATAAAGAGTCAACTACCTCGTGAACCGCTTGGTGAAATTCTTTTTCACCTTGATTTTTAGCCTCGACATGCCCCATAAATTCTTCAACAGAATTATACATTGTTACTCCTTTATAATTGACCACTTTTATGATCTTTTAAAAGACAAAAACCGGCGGAAATTAAAATATAAAATGAATTTACCATATAAAATTGTTTAAACAAGAATAAGTAAATGAAGGTAAATTTTCTCGCTTTATTATACTTATAATGGCGGAGTAGCTCAGCTGGTTAGAGCAGTGGAATCATAATCCACGTGTCGGGGGTTCGAGTCCCTCCTCCGCTACGCCTTTTTCTCTTCAAGGCCCCTTTAATCTATATGACTTTATGGAAGAACCGTTTAAATTGACCCGAAACAAAATGATAAGTGGTATAAAATAATCAAAACATTACTATTAGCTTTTATTTACATCGGAGTTTTAATTGCTCAAGTTAATACTGAATCCATGCGTAAAGAGGCCGCTGCGGAAGGTTTTGAGAACACCTTGGGCTTTGATTTCGGTTTTGAGAAGTCCAACCAGGAAGTAATGGAAATCTCGGGTGAATATCGGATCGATTATTTCTCATCCCAAGGCTTTCATTCCTTTTTAGTACTCAAATATGAAAATGGATATGAAAAGGAATCATCTGAAAAAAACACTATTGTGAATAAAGGATTTGGGCATCTCAGAATGACCAAGAATATTTCCTCAAACTTATATATTGAATTATTTTCACAATTTGGGTTTAATGATTTTCTATTGATGAAAAATCGAAAATTATATGGTTCAGGTTTAAGATATAAAGTTATCGGTAATGATAAATTAAATGCATTTGTTGGAATTGGGGGGATGAAAGAAGATGAAAAATATAGTTTACAAACCGAAAATTTTAAATCACTTTTCAGATCTACCAATTATTTCACATGGAGCATAAATATAAGTGAGAATGCAATATTAAATAATACAGCTTATTATCAGCTAGATACCTCAAAGCCAAAAGATCATAGAATTTTATATGATGGTAATCTTGAATTTGAATTAAATGAAAAATTTACTTTTACTTTTACTCTGAAACATAGATATGATAACGATCCACATGGGACATTAGGAAAAACTTATATTCAGGTAAGTAACGGGATCGAATTTAGCTTTTAACTACTTGTTGCCTAACAAATCTAATTTTTTTTAGATCTTTTATTGATTAGAGGGGGGAGTAACTCAGCTGGTTAGAGCAGTAGAATCATAATCCACGTGTTGGGGGTTCGAGTCACTCCTCCGCTACATAAAACCTCAATTGTGCAATGATGCGTTTTTGTCATAACTTTACCTATAACTACCAAAGGAGAACTAATCAGTATGAAAAATATGAAAAAAATTAGTTTATTAATAATCGCAATCTCTACAATAGCTTCTGCTCAATTACGAGTAGGTGTTGACATGTCAAGAGATATGTCAATGGGCGGTACACTAGGGTCACTTTTAGGAGATATTGAAATTGAAGGTACTGGCCTTACGATTGGATATGAGAAAACGCTTTTAAGTTTAGCAGGTGTTGGAGCTGAGTATACAATGGGCGGTGAAGAAGGCCTTGATATGCTTTACGGATATGCAGTGGCTAAAATACCCGTAGGCCTACCAATGTTTAGAGGAATTGCTCGCGCGGGTTATTCAATCCCCTTGGGCGATGCTGGCGATGAATATGATGCAGGATTAGCATATGGTGTGGGCTTAAGATTTAAATTGCCCCTATTCCCTTTAGGCGCTGAAGCTCACTATACAATCCATAATCTTGAGATGAAAGATGATGGAGAATTAGGAGACTTATTAGATGCTCTAGGCATTACTTACAAAGTGATGAATTTAACTGTCACATATTCTTTCTAATCAAATAAATCGATTACCATTTAAGCCCCATCGTGTGCGCATGATGGGGCTTTTTAGTTTATAGATATTTCTTCAACAATAGCTTGACATTTAGCAGCTGCACCTTTTTCAACCATCATCAAAAATACTTTCTTCCCGAACTCATCTTTACGATCAAATCTTCTTGACAATCCTAATGGTGATTTACCTGTTAATAGTTTAAAGAAAACACAAGCAGCTAAATATGATCCCACTGGAGAAGGATGTTTGCTGTCACTTGTATAAAGTGGAATTTCTGGGTGTTTTTCTTGAAACAATTGAAATGCCGTGCCAACTGGGGCAATAGGTGTATTTGTTTTAATTGAAATAGGTTTTAATGCACTTTGAATCGAATCATCACTATCATATTTCTTTTGACTAATAGCAGGATACATCCATGTACCAAAAATAACAGGTTTCCCCTCATTAGTTTTTACTAATTGAGTGAAACGCTTAAAATATACTTTTGACTCTTGAGGATTGATCAAAGGATTTGAACTAAGATCTTGCAAAACTACCATTGAAAAAGATCCAGACTCAATTAATTCTCTAGTAATTAAATCCTTATCACCATTCCAATGCTGTTTAAGACTTGCCCCACCTGCCGTAGACTGATGAACATCCAATAGAACTCCTTTTTCTCTCGCCATGGATTCAACTATTGAGGGAAGGTTCCAGTAAAAAGTAAAACTATTACCTACAAAAAGAACCCTTGTTTCATTCTGGGCAAGAATTGAAGAGAATATGAATAAAATAAAAAGTTTTAATTTGATAAATCTCATCTGAAAAGCACCTTTTAATTAATTTATAAAGCTAGAAATTGCAATATAACGACTATTTACGTGGTTAATCAGATACGCCAAACCATCATCTAATTGTTGAAGAGAAACTTCAGGATCTTTCTTATCATCATTAGATCGATCTATAAAGGGTTTAATTAGATCGTGATATCTCTGAAATATTTCTATCACCTTTTGTGGGGAGTATGCATCCTCTAATGTTATCTTAAGATTAGATCTATATTCTTTTAAATAGACTTCATCATCTAATAAAAAACGAATTAATGGCCAGTTATCACGAACTTCATTTAAGCTAATTGATAATGGAGTTCTGAATTGGCCTGCATTTATCATCGCTTCATTATGATCCCAAGGAATCCAAGTAAGCTTTGAAGTCTCGGGATCATTATATAGATAATAATTTTGTGACATCTTACCATAAGAATCCCAATTTTGAATTGTTGTATTTGTTGCTAACCACTTTAGGAATACATCAGTTCGAAAGATTGAATCAAGCTTAGATCTCCAAACCACAGGCTCGATTAAACGGTCAGAACTATGTAGTATATCAAACAAATCAAGAATATCAGACCAATTTGATTCATCCTCATTTGTATGTTTCGCAAAGGACTCTTCTGTAAACGAACCTTTAGCAAATGTAGCACCTCTGCCTTTAGGCTTGTATAGATTGCCATCATCACTAATAAATTGACTCTCAATAACAGTATCATCGACCTCTTCAACGCAGGTATATAAGCCCCAAAACTCTGACCCATCCCCATGATCTAAATAAACTCTGTAAAATGCAGTTTGAGCGGATGGGATACCTGCGGATCGAAAAATATCCGCAGACACTTTTTCTCTTAATAATGATGGATCCATCGCATTAGACGACATGGATAATTGTTTAAATCCATAAAATCTTTGATTATCAATCTGAGGATAATCATCTTCGAATTCATCGAAATCTAGTTTCAAAGGGATTTTCCAAATTCCTCTATTCCACGAAAATCTTATGGTTGAATTACCTTTAAAACGAATCCCAACCTGGTACCATTGTTTTCCATTAAAATAAAATTCAGAAGGAACCCAAATTGGATTTTCTCTAGAATTTTCACCGGACTTTGGTGGCCCCATCCCTGATCCAAATGGTCCATATTTTTCCGTCATATCATCTATCATCTTCTGCCAATTATTCTTGGAAATTATGATATCAATTCTATTAACGTTATTCTGAGGGAAGACCATATCATAGTTACGTTGACCATTATCACTATGACTATCTTCTGTCCAATCAGGAGTATCAAAATTTGGATCAATATCTAAATTATTTGACTTCTTATCATCACATGACAATATGATCAGGCTAATAATACCGATTAATATTTTTTCTTTCACAAATTCCTAATAGTTATACGAATTAGACCAATAAATTATAAGTAAAGTTAATTTTAATATGTTCAGTGAGACAATTAATGTAAATTTTCTAAATAAGATTTAAAAAATTTTAGTATTACAAATAACTATTCCAGCACGGTAGGAGAAAATTCATGTTAAGAAAAACCTTAATTCCAATAGCATCATTCATTATCTTAATCACTGGTTGTAATGAAAGACAAGAAACACCCTTTAAAATTGATTATGAGAAATATCAACTTGATAACGGATTAACTGTTATTCTACATCAGGATAAATCAGATCCAATTGTAGGTGTAGCAATACAATACCACGTTGGCTCTAACCGTGAAACCCCAGGTAGAACAGGATTTGCGCATCTATTTGAACATATGTTGTTCCAAGAGTCTCAGCATGTTGGGCAAGATCAATTCTTTAAGATCATTCAAAACGCTGGCGGAACCTTAAATGGTGGTACAAGTAAAGATGGAACTGTTTATTATGAAGTAGTTCCTAAGAATGCACTTGAGACTGCACTCTGGCTAGAATCAGATAGAATGGGCTGGCTTTTATCAACAGTAACCCAAGCTGCTTTTGAGAATCAACAAGAAGTTGTGCAAAATGAAAAAAGGCAACGGGTAGATAATCGTCCATATGGCCATTCAAATTATGTGATGATAAAAAATATGTACCCTAAAGACCATCCTTATAATTGGACTACGATTGGAGAGCTTGAAGATCTTAAAAATGCGACTTTAAAAGATGTTAGAGATTTTTATGAGCAATGGTATGGCCCCAATAATGCTACGATGGTCATAGCGGGAGATATTAATAAACGAGAAGTAAAATCTTTAGTGAAAAAATATTTTGGTGAGATCAAACCTGGTCCAGATAATGGTGACCCAGAATCTCAGCCAGTAGAATTAAGTGAGATTAAGAAAGTATATCATGAAGATAACTTCGCTCGGTCTCCTCGATTAACAATGGTATTCCCTACAGTTGACCAGCGCCATTTTGATTCAGCAGCTCTTGAATTATTAGGGCAATTATTAGGCGATGGTAAAAAGTCACCTCTTTACAAAGTGATTGTAGAAGAAAAAAAATTAGCACCTTCTGTCTATGCTTACAGTGGGACTCAAGAAATTGCCGGAACATTTGAAGTCGTATTAACCGGATTTCCAACAACAGATCTAACTGAAGCAGAAAACGCAATGCATGAAGCATTTGAACGTTTTGAAAAAGATGGATTCACTACTGCAGATTTGGAGAGATTAAAAGCTAAATATGAAACAGGTTTTTATAGTGGAATTTCATCCGTGCTTGGTAAAGGATATCAATTAGCATATTACAATGAATATTTTGGTTCTCCCGATGCCATTGCTGAAGAGCTTCAAAAAGTTCTTGATGTAAATATGAGTGATATTAAAAGAGTGTATGAAAAATATATTAGAAACCAGAATTATGTATTAACCAGTTTTGTTCCACGTGGCAAAGTTGATCTCGTTGCAGAAGGATCAGATCTATTCCCAATTAGTGAAGAGAAAATTGTAAAAAACGTTAAGAAAGCAGTTAGTGAAGGTGGAATGGGTGTAGCAACAATACCATCTACGTTTGATCGATCTGTTAAGCCAGAGGATGGTCCACAACCAAGATTAAATCTTCCTAAAATATGGAAACATGATTATGATAAAGGAATATCTATTTTAGGAGCAAAGCATGATGAACTTCCTTTAGTCAGTTTTGGTATTTCAATTGAGGGTGGTATGTTGCTAGATAATCCTAATAAAGTTGGTGTCGCAAATCTAGTAACAGACATTATGATGCAAGGAACTGCAAATAAGACGCCTATAGAATTAGAAGAGTCCATTGATGCCCTTGGGTCATCAATAAGTATGTCTACAGGAAAACAGTCAATCAATATAAATGTAAATACTCTAAAAAGAAATTTCTTACCTACCCTAAAACTTGTTGAAGAAATACTGTTTGAACCTCGCTGGGATTCTAAAGAATTTGATCGAGTCAAACGTGAGACAATTGAATCAATTAAAAGACGGAGTGCTGTTCCTTCAGCAATTGCATCGAAGGTCTTTAATAAGCTCAATTATGGCGAGCATATTCTTTCAAATTCAACTCTTGGGACTGTTAAGTCAGTCCAATCAATTGAGCTAAATGATTTAAAAAGCTTTGTAAATGCTAATTTATCTGTTGATTTAGCTACGATCAGTATTGTTGGAGATATTAGCCGTAGTGAGGCTGTTAATGCCTTTAAACAGCTAGTTGATCGATGGGATAACAAAGATGTTAATTTCACTGATTATGATCTACCCCCTACCAACAAGAATGCACAGGTATATTTTGTAGATGTTCCTAATGCTAAACAATCTGAAATTAGAATTGGATATGTGAGTCTTCCCATTACACACCCAGATTACTATTCAACTACAGTTATGAATATGAAGCTTGGAGGGAACTTTAGTGGAGATGTAAATATGGTCTTACGAGAAGAAAAAGGGTTCACATACGGTGCAAGAACAAGATTCACTGGCAGTAAATATCCGGGAACCTTTACTGCTTCATCTGGTGTTAGGTCAAATACTACCGAAGAGTCAGTTAATATATTTAAAGATCTAATGTTGAATTATCGTAATCCAATTGATGAAGAAGATCTTGAATTCACAAAGAATGTTTTATTAAAATCAAATGCTCGACGATTTGAGACTCTAGGTGCTCTTCGAGGTATGATCAACTATATTGCAGTATATGGGCTTCCCTTTGATTACATTAAAAATGAAGAACAGATTATAAGAGATATGACGGTAAAAAGTCATAACGATCTGGTAAAAAGATATATACGGCCAGATGAGATGATTTATTTGGTTGTTGGTGATGCAGCAACTCAATTAAATGGACTTAAATCGTTAGGCTATGGCAATCCAATTTTATTAGATGAGAATGGAAATCCAGTTAAATAATTATCTAATAAATAATTAATAAAAAAACCCTCAATTATTTGAGGGTTTTTTTAATAATGAGTTTGATTGAAAGATTAAGTGACTGGACATTATTCAGTATAATATTTATTATAATATTTGCTGTTTTAGGTTCTGCTGAAGGACTAAGAAAGTATACGAACAAACCCCCAGAGTCTACTCGGAAATTTATTCATATTTTTGTAGGGCTCATCATTTGCTTATGCCCATTAATATTTAAAGTTAATTATCAGATAATCACTCTATCTTTCTTATTTATAGGTATTAATGCATATTTATTGTTTTCAAAAAAATTTGAAAGCATGCATGTAACTTCTCGAAAAAGTTATGGAACAATCTACTTCCCTTTTTCTGTTTTGATTTTATCTTATTTCTGGTGGGACAAACCTATTTCGTTCATCTTAACAATTCTTGTTTTGACACTTGCGGATCCAATTGCTGCTATCTTTGGTGCCAAAGAGCGTATTGTTTTCACACCTTGGGTTGATCAAAAATCAATACGAGGATCATTGGCTATGTTTAGCTCTTCATTCTTAATTATCATGCTGGGTACAGATATTTTATCAAAATATTACGGCTCAGCTTTCCTCCTCCCATTTCCAATCCTATTCGGATTAGGAGTTTTTACCGCATTATCCGCAACTTTATCAGAGTTAGTAAGCTGCAAAGGCTCTGATAATCTTTCCATACCTATCGCTACATTCCTATCCTATGAGATATATCTAATTAATTATACTCATGGTACTTTATTCCAACTCTTATCTTGGACACTATTATCAATAATCATATTCACGATATCCAATAAAAAGAATTCTGTAACTATCAACGGCTCAATTACGGGCTATTTATTGGGGATAATCATCTTTGGCTCTGGAGGACGGGAATGGATCACTCCACTCGTATTCTTCTTTATTTCTTCGTCAATTTTATCACATCTTAAAACAAAAAAGGCTTCTAGAAGAGATATTACCCAACTACTCTCGAATGGAGGGGTCGCTGCAATTTGCGCTATTGTTTACCTTTTTTGGAACTCTACTTACCCATCTGTTCTGTACTTAGGAGCAATTGCAGCAGCAACAGCAGATACTTGGGGTACTGAGATAGGCTATTATTCTAGGACATCTCCAAACCTTATTTTTTCAAATAAAAAAGTACCCAAAGGAACATCAGGAGGCATCACTTATTTAGGCACATTTGGCTCAATAATTGGAGGACTTGTGATTGGATTGATTGGAGAACTTAGTCTTGGTATAGAAAATTTAATTTTCCCTATTACTATCGCCGGAATATCAGGCTCATTATACGATTCAACACTAGGCAATTATGTACAAGGAAAATATTTATGTAATAAATGTAATAATATAATCGAAGAACGATCCCACTGCAATGATCCGACCTCACTAATATCAGGATCAAGATGGATTGATAATAATATGGTTAATTTCTTAAACACGTTAGTTGGCGCAATTGTAGCTTATCTAATATGGATTTAATAGATAAAACTTCTCGATATAAACAATCAATTCAGAAGATTGATTCCGTAATAACTGATTATGATATGAGCGAAATAGGGAAAATGGCAATTGTATGTTCAATACTAAAATCAGAATTTAAAGAATGGATCTTTTGTGGATTTTACAGAGTCTCTTCTAAAAATCTTCTTGAGATTGGTCCATATCAAAGTGACGTTATCCCTTGTGGGCACATTAGTTTTGATAGAGGAGTATGTGGAGCTGCTGCAAAGACAGAACAAACAATTATTGTTGGAAATGTAATGAATTATCCAAATTATATATCTTGCGATGATAAGACTATTTCCGAGATTGTAATCCCCGTCCTGAAAAATAATCAATTAATTGCGGTTTTGGATATTGATGGGGATCAATATGATCAATTTGATCATATTGATCAAAAATATTTAGAAGAAATCACTAATCTTATATAAAAAAAAAGCCCTGCACTTTGCAGGGCTTTTAAAGATTACATATCGCCTAGTCTAGATAACCTTATAGACAATCATACCAACCATGACAATTAGCGCTACAAATATCAATGAAACGCCCATGTTACCTTTTTTAATCTCTTCCCATTCGTCAATATCTGTTGATAACCAATCAAAAACCTTAAGAGAGATACCAACACCTAAGCCAAAACCAATTGCGGCTGTAATAGCCCATAGTAATGAACGTCCATATTGTGCGAACATGCCTCCCCAACTTGTAGGATCTAACATTCTTCCTCCTTATTTACAATGTTTGAATTGAATTTTTTATCAATCGCATAAAACCAGCTGTATCAATTTTGCCATCAGTCAATTGACGTACATGATCTGCCGTAGCTTTAGCACTGATAATAGTATTTTGTCTAGAAACTGGTATTGTTACAGTTATTTCTGTATTACCTGGGATCACAGGAACATATCCTGATTTTCTCTTAGCAAATGCTTCTTGATGACTCATTGCTTGACCAACAGAGATAAAACCTACTAGCATCACC
>Ga0208765_1002459_pt1 | contig 10292 bp, 12 predicted proteins | sample ETNtaG_2_FD_185783 | JGI IMG/M metagenome (GOLD analysis project Ga0208765, IMG submission 185783) | Marine microbial and viral communities from oxygen minimum zone, Eastern Pacific Ocean - ETNP201406SV203 (SPAdes) (version 2) | ecosystem: Environmental > Aquatic > Marine > Oceanic ... | reverse complement strand
ATGGCGAAAGTAAGATTACGTTACGAAAAATTCCAAAAAAAAGTGTTATCTTAGTTGTACAATCTACATATCCTCCAGTAGATACAAACCTGTTACAGGCATTATCAATAATTTCTCAGGTTAGAAAAATCTCCTCAAGGACTTTTGCAATTATCCCCTACATGGGTTATGCTAGGCAGGATAAACAATTCCTCAGTGGAGAGGTAATTACTATGTCGATAGTTGCTAAAATGCTACAATCAGTTGGGGCAAAAAAAGTGATTGTTGTTGATATTCATAGTAATACCGCATTAAATCATTTTAATATTCCCACAGAAAATGTTTCTGCCATACCGGAGCTTGCTAACTATTTCAAAAAATTGAACCTCAAAAACCCACTTGTGGTATCGCCTGACATGGGAGGCTCTTCGAGATCAAAAAAATTCGCCTCTCTTTTAAAAACTGATTTTATTGTGTTAAAAAAACACAGAGATAGAAAGACCGGGAGGGTAAGTATCCAAACTACTAAGGTGGATGTTCAAGGAAAAGATTTGATCCTAGTTGATGATATAATCAGCACTGGTGGCAGCATTATCAAAGCCGCCCAATTTCTAAAGAAACAAAAATGTAAACGGGTTTTTGTTGCGTGTACTCATGGACTGCTTGTGGAGGATGCAGAGAAAAAAATCAGGAAGGCTGGAGTGTCACGTATAATTAGCACTAATACTATTCCTGGAAACACATCAAAGGTTGATGTATCAGGCATTTTAGCAAAATCGGTTCAATGAAATGATGGAACTTGTTTTTTTGGGAACCGCAGGTGCACAGCCAACACTTGAGCGCTCCACTACGTGTGTCTGTCTGGTAAGAGAAGGAGAAATCTTGATGTTTGATGCGGGTGAAGGTGCACAAACTTCCTATCTAAAATCAAGTCTTGGCTGGAATAAAAAAATGAAAATTTTTGTTACTCACCTACATGGAGACCATATTATTGGGATTTTGGGGTTTTTGCAAACAATGACTTTACAAAAAAGAGTTGAGCCAATAGAAATTTACGGGCCTGAAGGTATTGAAGAATTTATTGCAGCAAATACCAAAATTATGAATTTTGGATTATCTTTTCCAGTTTTAATAACACCTGTAAATGAAGGGTTGGTTGTAAGTGAAGAAAAATATGAAGTGCATGCTTGTGAAGCTGAGCACTCGATTACTACATTCTCTTATCTTTTTAAAGAAAAAGAAAAACCAGGAACTTTTTATCCTGAAAAAGCTTCTGCGCTTGGCGTTCCAAAGGGGAAGCTATGGCATAAGTTACAACAAGGAGAAGAAATTATAATTGAAAATAAATCAATAAAACCTTCCCAAGTGTTGGGACCGAACATATCCGGAAAAAAGATTGGTGTGTCTGGTGACACTCGTCCTACAAAAAAACTAGAAAAATTTTTTAGAAATTGTGATTATCTAATATTTGATTCAACTTTTTCAGATGAATTGAGGGAAAAAGCAATTCAATCTTGCCATTCTACAGCAAAAGAAGCGGCTGTATTTGCAAAAAATGCTGATGTCATAAATTTAATTTTAACTCATTTTTCTGCTAGATATAAAGATGAAAAAATATTATTGAATGAAGCAAAGACTATTCATGATTCTGTGATAGCTGCTAATGATCAATTGAAAATTGATGTAGTTTAGAACAAAAATTATTCTTCATAAGGAACGAGCCAATCTATTACGTCCCGGATATTTTTTGATTGTAATACTATCTTTATTGGTCCCAAAGGAGATTGGTTATCTTCATCACATAGTGCTATGACGTTAGCAAATGCAGCTTGTTTATTAAGATAAAACCAGGTCGAATCATCCACAATATTTTGCCTAAGATTACGACGATACGCTTTTGTGATATTTTTCGCTCGTACTATTTCATAGATTTTTGACAGGGACTCATAATTGTTCGAGTTTGCAATCACGGAATTTCCGGCAATCCTCTCATTCATATCAATTAGAACGTTTGACACGGCTGTTCGAATTTTATCAATATCTTCTGATGGATTTATTGCACAATAAGCAGATATTTTACAATCTGTATCTAAGGCTCTCAACTTTCAATCCATTTTTCAATGACTAGATATGCACGTTCAGTAAGCTCGTCTAGTGTAATGTTGTTGTTAGAAATGGTCTCATCTGCGATTGCTATGGATTTACCTATTCCAACACCAAGCTCTCGTTTGTCACGTTCTTCAAATTTTTCCCTTGTTACAGGATCGTCTGAACGTCCACGGACCCCCAGAAATTTGTATCGTGTATCAGTAGATGCCTCTATAGATAATAATTTTACAGGACCAACATTTTTTAAAACTTCAATCTCCGCGGTTGATCTTATACCATCAATAACAATCACCTCAGATTGAGAATTTTTTATTCGCTCTGTAAGTAAGTCGGCTACTGCCCCAGGTCCATTTTTCTCACGTAATTCTAACATCATCTTGCCTAGATTCTCACCTGTTGGCTCTAAGTTACGTTTTTTTGCCTCAGCACGAACACCATCACCTAAATTCAAAGCTTCAAGACCCCTTGCCTTTAATGAAGACACGATTGTTGATTTACCAGCCCCTGGCATCCCAGTCAGACAAACTATTAGCTTTACCAAGATGAAATTGATTACCAATTCCAGTCTATGAAGCTACCGGAAACCATTAAAAATATAATTCTAGAAATACATCATGCGAATTTTTGTTGCGATTGAAATTAGTGATCATGACGTTTTAAATTCTATTAATCAAATTCAGACTGAATTAAACATTCAAGCAAAACCGGTAGAAGTTCACAATATGCATTTCACTGTGCAGTTTTTAGGAGAAGTCTCAGAGGAATTGGTTAAAAAAATTTCTAGTGAGCTTAGTTCCTTAGAATTTAATCAATTTTCGGTAAGTTTTGTTGGTATTGGTGCTTTCCCTAGACCTAACTCGCCACGAATAATTTGGGTTGGAATAGATGATGGTATTGGTGAACTTGAAAAATTAGCAGGTGTAATACATACAAAATTATCACAGCTTGGGTTTCAATCTGATAAAAAATTCAAGCCGCACGTTACCATATTTAGAATAAAAAAGAAAATTGAAGATGTCTCGGCTCAATTGCAGAGATTCTCAACACATTCTTTTGGAAAACAAGTAATCTCTGAAGTTAAATTAAAGAAAAGTGAACTTACGCCTAATGGTCCAATTTATACAGATCTATTGATTGTAAAAGGAAAGAAATGAGCTCAATCATAAATTATGCAAAAAAAGTGGTAACACCATCACAAAAATTACAGGAAAAAAAGCTGTGTATTGCTAAAAAAGTCTGTGGATTGATAAGTGAAAGCATAGAAAAATATCCTCAAGTAGTTGGCTTTGAGCTGGGTGGTTCGTATGCAAAGGGTACATGGTTACCAGAAAAGGCTGATATCGACATCTTTGTTAAATTCAGTAAAAAAACATCTGAAAAAGATTTTAGAAATTTTGGAATGAAGATAGGTTTTCAGTCCTTAAAAAAATTCAAGCCGTATACTAGATATGCTGAGCATCCGTTTGTAGAAGCAGTGGTTAATGGAACTAAGGTAAACATTGTTCCATGTTATGATGTCAAAAAAGGAGATTGGCAAAGTGCTACTGACAGATCAATATACCATACAAAATTTATGACACAACAATTATCCGCGACAATGAAAGGCGAAGTAAGAATTCTTAAGAAGTTTTTGTTACATATTGGAGCTTATGGGGCAGAGATAGCCAAAGAAGGTTTTAGTGGATATACGTCAGAAGTATTAATTTCTCATTTTTGCAGCTTTGAAAAAACAATAAAGAAAATCTCAGAATTAAAGAAAGGACAGGTTATTGGAAAATCTACAAAAAAATTTGATTCAGCGATTGTCATCATTGACCCGATTGATAGTAATAGAAATCTTGGAACCGCAATTTCAATAGACAGTTTAGCAAAGTTTGTTTTAGCAAGCAGAATGTTTTTGAAGAAACCTTCTAAGAGATTTTTTAGTAAGCCGGTTTCTAGTCGTAGTATGAAAAATGTTGATAAAATTATGGTTGTACAATTTAGATTTAAGGATAGAAGTGATGATATTATTTGGGGCCAAATAAAACGTGCATCAAATGCACTAAAAACTCAGTTGGAGTTAGGTGGATTTACAGTCTTAAGGAATTCTTCAATAAAGGATGAAAAAGAAAATGCTGCACTGATTTTTTTATTACATGCAAAAAAAATTGAAAATAGTTTGATCCGAGTTGGGCCGGAAATTTCTAGTAAAGATCATTGTGAAAAATTCATTTCTGCTAATTCCAAAAAAAGTCAGCTTATGTGGATTGATGAAAATGGTAAAATTAAATCATTACAAAAAAGAAAATACAGTGACGCAAGATTATTTTTGCAAAATCTATTAAAAAATAATCTAAAAAATTCTGGCATACCTAATGGTCTTGAGAAAGATTTCAAAAAGGGCATAAAAATTATTGATGCAGATAAAGTGGCAACTAAATCCATTAAAGAAGCAATTGCGAATATTGCAGTAACAGATGAAACAATCTTTCATTAAAATTAGCAAAATAACCGAATCGCCAGAATCTAATATCTGGGTTTATCCAAGGGGAACTAAAGCTCAGATAAAATCCCGAATTAAAGAATTGCAAGGACTTGGTATAGATAGTATTTCACTTCAAGGGGAATTAAAAATTGGTGCTGTCAATGTGTTAGGTAAGGGATATGTTGGAATTGTGGTCTTGGGTAAATTAGGAAGAAAAAAGGTTGCTGTGAAAATCAGACGGAATGATTCGCCTAGAAAAAATTTGACAAAAGAAGCCCAATTACTTCAAATAACAAACCGTTGTGGTGTTGGACCAAAATTAGTAACTTATAGTAAAAATTTTCTAGTGATTGAATATTTGGAGGGTGAAAAAATTGGCAATTATATTGATAGTTTGAGTGGAAGAGGAAACATTACTAATCTTAAAGCTATAATTAAAAAAGTTCTTGAAGATTGTTACAAACTAGACAGTATTGGGTTAGACCATGGAGAATTAAGCAGGATGCCAAAACATGTGATTATAGGTAATAAAATTACTATTATTGATTTTGAAAGTTCAAGTACAAAACGAAGAGTGGCAAATGTCACATCTGCAACTCAGGCATTTTACATAGGCTCCAGAATTTCAAAAACCGTAAACCGTATTTACAAAACCCCTAAAAAAGAGAAAATTATTTCTATACTACGTAATTACAAGCAAGATCAAAACAGAAAAAATTTTGAAAATTTGTTAAATGTTTTGAAGCTGTAATGGGACCGGCAGGATTTGAACCTGCGACCTCCAGCACCCCAGGCTGGCATCATAGCCAATCTAGACGACGGCCCCTTGTTTTATGCATCAAACTGAAATTATTAAATCGTCGGGTTAAATCACAAATTAAAAAAAATTAGTAAGTTTTAACGCTCTTGAGTAGTAGGTCTAACAAGAATTTCATTTACGTTCATGTGTTCAGGAGATTGCACTGCAAATAATATTGCATCTGCAATGTCCGCTGCTTTCAGAGCCTGCATCTTTTTTGCAGCGTCAAGAAAACTTTGCAATGATTCATCCGTTATTGTGTTAAGTAGTTCAGTTTCAACTGCTCCGGGTTCTATACATGTAACTCGTATGTTCGAACGTGCACTGAGTTCTTGACGTAATCCCTCACTAAAGGCAGTAATAGCATGTTTTGTTGCACAATATACGCTTCCCGAGGGAAATACAATTCTACCAGCAACTGATGAAATGTTAACTATATGACCTGACTTTTTTTCCTTCATTTGTGGTATTGCTGCTGCAGTACAGAAAAGCACTCCTTTGATGTTTACATCAATCATCTGTTCCCACTCATCAACCTTGAGATTTTTTACAAAACTAAGTGGCATCAGTCCTGCATTATTTACTAAAATATCAACTGTTCCCCATTTTTTTATTGCCTGATCAACAAAATCATTACAATTATCTTTTTTCGTAACATCAAGTTTGTGTGACAATACTTCGCCCCCATTCTTTTTAATTTCATTTTCTAACTGTTCCAGCTTGTCAGTTCGCCTGGCACCTATAGCTACTTTTGCACCAGCCTTAGATAACGCCAATGCAGTAGCGTAACCAATACCACTACTTGCACCCGTAATAATAGCAACCTTTCCTTTTATTGTCACAAAAGAAAATTTTCAATAAACACTGTAAATGTGTTTTTAAAATATGGTAGCTAATTTATTAGGAAAAAACACATACAGTTGTTGTATGTTAGCAGAAAAATGTGCATACTGTGGGGATATGACAGACATGCCGTTTGAGTGTAATTACTGCCATGATCCATTTTGTTCAGAGCATCGACTTCCAGAGGATCATCGGTGTGTTAAGCTTTCTCAGATTAGAGCAAAAAAATTTGGTGAAAGAAAAGTTGTCCGAGATGGTAGTAGAGGTAAACGTAATCCTTTCAAAAGAATATTGGGAAGATTTGGTTAAGGATAAAAGACATTCAGTAAAGAGCTTTTTCAGGATTGATTTTTGCCCGTTTTGCTTGATAAAATAATGCAATTGCCAACGCTAGTAAGCAAATAGCTGTAAGCGTATGAGGTGTTTCCATTACTAGATATGCAACTGCAAAAGATACCATTGCAATTCCTTGTACCGTCAGTTTTGGCCAAGATGAGGTTTTTGCGACTCTACAAATCATCTCTATTATGAAAAGTGCCGCAACTGGGATAATGGTAAGAATCAGAAATTCAAAAATATCTACATCAAGGTGTGACATGTCAGTTATAATACCGTATGAAATAATTTGTTTTAGTCATCCTGTGGTTTTTGATTTTTTGTGATAGATTCTAGTAGTTTTGTTTTCCCACTTAGTATTCCTGAAAGTATTATGTCTTTTCTTTCCTCCATTTTCTTTCGTGAATCAAGAATGTATTTTTCTTCGTCAAGCAGCATTGATTGGTCTGAACTTGTCGAAATTGCCTTTTCCAGTCGTAATTTTAGAAGAAGTGATACAACGTCGGTTATCATATTTAGCAATGTATTTTTTATTTTTTCCTCGACACCATCATATTCTTCCTTTTTCAAATCCCCGATAAATTTTGAAAGTGATTCATAAAAATTTGGGTTGAGCTTTTGGATTACGTCATTTTCACTTTCGCGTAGGATAAATGTCTGAAGAAGAGACATGCTGATTGGATCTGGTTGAGGCATTATCTAAACCTAATAATCCTTAAATGCTGGATACATTTTGTTAACTTGAAGTAATAATTGCCTTATAAAATAATAGGTGGAAAAGCAACTCACACGAATTATTCCAGCGATGAAGTTTTTGCGAGAATAAAACATGAAAATATTAGATTTATAGATTTACAGTTTACTGGGCTTACTGGCAGATTTCATCACACTACTATTTCGGCTAATACTTTTACGGCAGACCAAATGGAAGATGGCTTGCCAAAACTTGACGGTTCATCAATTGTTGGATTTGCCTCAATAGAGGACTCTGATCTTATACTCAAACCAGATCCAACAACATTTGCAATCATACCTTGGAGTGCAAATCGTAACACTGCTAGGCTTCTCTGTGATGTTTTTTGGGGTGGAGGAAGAGGAAGGCTTGAATTTGATCCTAGAGGAATTTCCCAAGCAGCAGAAAAACATCTTGTCACAGAAGGATTTGATTATAGTTTTTGGGGACCTGAAGTAGAATTCTTTGTTTTTGATAAAATTCACTGGGATGTTCTGACGCCGTACAAGGGTCAATCATACTCAATTGAATCAAAAGAGGCTCCGTGGAGTCAAGAGGGAGATGGTTACCCTATGGGTCTACAAGAGGGATATTATCCAAGTACGCCATCAGATACCTTAACTCCGTATCGTAATGATTGTGTAGAGATACTGAATGAGGATTTTGGAATAATTTGTGACAACCATCACCACGAAGTTGCTACTGCAGGTCAGTGTGAGATTGACATAAAATATGATTATTTAACAAATGCTGCTGACGGTGCTCAAACTTACAAATATGTTGTACGGAATGTAGCACAAACACACAAAAAAATTGCCACAATGATGCCAAAACCAATTTCAATGGATTCTGGTTCAGGAATGCATACTAATGTAAGTTTATGGAAAGACAATAAGAATTCGTTTTTTGATCCTGATGCCGTAGATGAGCTCAGTCAAACTGGTAGATATTTTTGTGGAGGTGTGATTAATCATGCTAGAGCACTAACAGCTATTACAAACCCTACAACTAATTCTTATCACAGATTAGTGCCGGGATATGAGGCACCTGTTTACATAGCTTGGAGTACAGGTAATAGATCTGCTACTATTAGAATTCCAGCTCATTTTAAAGGAGAAAAATATTCTTATCTGAAAAGATTGGAGTACCGAGTTCCTGATCCATCATCTAATCCGTATCTTGTATTTTCTGCTGTATTAGCTGCTGGTCTTGATGGCATTAAAAACAAATTAGAGCCTGGTGATCCTATCCACGAAGATATTTACAAGATGTCAAAGACAGAACGCAAGAAAAAAGGTATTGAAGTTCTTCCCGCTAATTTGGGCGAAGCTCTTGATGAGCTTGATAGTGACAGAAAGTTTCTTGAACCAATATTCAAAAATGAGGTGCTTGATAGAATTATAGATTTAGAGCGTAGAGATCAAAAAGAGATTGCAATTAGACCACATCCACACGAATTTTATCTGTATTTTGATGTATAGGGTTTCAGAGTAAAGGTTTGCCCGCAATTTCGTAAATCAGTATTAATGAAACAATAATCAAACCGAACCCAGATATTAGAAAAATTCCCTGTCTTTGTGATGATGTTGTAGCTTTGTATACAAGTAAAGTTCCTGCAAGACCTAAAAATAATACACTCATACCTTTGATAACGCCTAGAATGCTTTGTTCTGAAACAAATGGTTGGAAAATGCCTGCTAATAATGCAAAAAACAAGAGTAGATAAACATACTTGATTCCTGATAAAGTACCAAGAACAGTTTTCTTCATCATTGAATATTTACTAAATTAAAAAATAAATCTTTGAAGGCTTTAACTACATGCCCATGTCTGGCATACCCATTCCAGGTGGCATTCCACCCATTCCACCCATTCCAGGTGGCATTCCGCCTTCTGCACCAGGTGGGGGTCCTGCAGATTTTGCAGTTGCAATAACATCATCAATACGTAAAATCATACATGCAGCTTCAGCGGCAGATGAGATAATTTGATTTTTCACCAGTAATGGTTCAATAATGTCACTTGATTTCATATCGGCTACTTTTCCCCTCATTACATCAATTCCTGTTGATTTGTGACCTTTTAGCTGTCTAGAACGAAGTGTGGTTAGTGTATCTATTGGATCCATGCCTGCATTTTCGCTTAATGAGAGTGGGATGTTTTCTAATGCTTCTGCAAACTTTTCTGCTGCAAGTTGTTCTCTACCCTCTAATGATTTAGCCCAACTTCGGATCTTTGTAGCAGCATATGTTTCGGGCGCACCACCACCAGCTACGATTAATGGTAATTTCATAATATCTCCTACTACCATAATGGCATCATGAACGGATCTCTCAACTTCATCTACAACTCTTTGTGAGCCTGCTCTTAACAAAAGTGTCACAGATTTTGGGTGCTTACAACCTTCAACAAATACCCATCTGTCCTCTTCAATTTTTCTTTCTTCGACTATTTCAGAAGTGCCTAAATCCTTTTCAAATAAATCATCAAGATTTGTAATAATTCTTCCACCTGTAGCTTTGGCAAGTTTTGTCAAATCACTTTCCTTTACTCTTCGCACTACAAGTAATCCAGCTTTTGCTAAATAGTGTTGAGCCATATCATCAACTCCTTTTTGACAAAAAGCAACAGTAGCACCAGAACCAATAACCTTGTCTACCATGTTTTTGAGCATTTTATTTTCTTCATCAAGAAATGATTTCATTTGTTGTGGATTTGAAATATTTATCTTGGCGTCAGTTTCTGTTTTACTAATTTCTAATGCTGCGTTGATAAGAGCAATTTTTGCATTTGTTACTTTTTTTGGCATTCCAGAATGAACTACTTCCTTGTCAAGTACAATTCCTTGAATAATTGATGAATCTGGAATAGACCCACCTGCTTTCTTTTCAACTTTAATATCATCCACATCAACAGTAAAACCATCTCCTTCTTTTTGGGCTACAGCCAAAACGGCTTTTACAATAAGGTCAGACAGCTGCTCAGATTCTTTTCTTACCATCTTTGTTTGTAAAGCTGTCTTTGCA
>Ga0208765_1002458_pt1 | contig 10298 bp, 10 predicted proteins | sample ETNtaG_2_FD_185783 | JGI IMG/M metagenome (GOLD analysis project Ga0208765, IMG submission 185783) | Marine microbial and viral communities from oxygen minimum zone, Eastern Pacific Ocean - ETNP201406SV203 (SPAdes) (version 2) | ecosystem: Environmental > Aquatic > Marine > Oceanic ... | reverse complement strand
TTGTTTTTGGGCTTCTTCCAGACTATTTGCTACATAAATCTTACCCGCTTCGTCATACCATGCAGGTATCCTATGACCCCACCAAATCTGTCTAGAAATACACCAGTCCTCGATATTTTCCATCCAGTTGTAATAAGTTTTCTTCCAATTGCTCGGAACAAAACGGATATCACCATTCTTAACGGCATCGATAGCAGGTTCTGCTAAGGGCTTAATTTTGACGAACCATTGATCAGTCATATATGGTTCAATTACGCTATTTGTACGGTCACCTCTTGGTATCATCAAAGTGTGAGGGTCTATCCCTTCAATTAAATCAAGCTTTTCTAGATCTATTACGATTTGTTTACGAGCCTCAAAGCGGTCTAGATTTTGATAATCTTTAGGAGCAAGATTATTTATTTTCGCATCATCTGTAAAGACGTTAATCATTTCGAGATTGTGTCTTAAACCTACATCGTAGTCATTAAAGTCATGCGCAGGGGTAATCTTGACGCAGCCAGTGCCAAACTCCATATCTACATATTCGTCTTTAATGATAGGGATTTGCCGATCAGCTAGCGGTAATATAACTTTTTTTCCGATTAAATGTTGATATCTTGTGTCATTAGGGTGAACCGCAACGGCGCTATCGCCAAGCATCGTCTCAGGTCTGGTTGTGGCAACAATCAAAATTTCGTTGGAGCCGGCTATTGGATAGCGCAGATGCCATAACGAGCCTGTCTCCTCCGAGCTTATTACTTCTAGGTCAGATACCGCTGTCAATAAAACAGGATCCCAGTTAACCAATCTTTTGCCACGATATATTAATCCTTCGTTATAGAGATCAATAAAGACTTTTTGTACCGCATCTGAGAGCTTCGTATCCATCGTGAACCTCTCTCTTTGCCAGTCAACTGAAGCACCAAGACGCCGCATCTGCGATGTAATCGTGCCGCCGGACTTATTTTTCCAATCCCAAATTTTTTCGATGAATTTCTCTCTTCCAAGGTCGTGACGAGTTTTGTTTTCTCTTGCTAGTTGCCTTTCAACTACCATTTGTGTTGCAATTCCGGCATGGTCAGTTCCAGGTTGCCATAAGGTTTGATCTCCTATAGCTCGATGGTATCGTGTCAAGACGTCCATGATAGTATGCTGAAATGCATGTCCCATATGTAAGCTACCCGTAACATTTGGGGGAGGGAGGACTATGCTGAATACATTTTGGTTGGAGCCGCTTGACTTTGATGAGAAGAAATCGCCTTGCTCCCATACATCGCGATATTTTGCTTCAATTTGCTCAGGACTGTATGTTTTTTCCATGTTGTCGCGATGTTGGATAAAACTGTCATATTATACAATAACTATCAACAATTTAACTTCTACTTTAATTTATTAGGGTGATTAAAAGTTTTTAAAAATGTCATATTCATTAGAGTAAATAATATGGCTTAATATGAACTTTTTTATCAAGATAAAGTATAATCACTTATAATTAGTGTGGATTAATGAATTCGTGCAAATGAAATTATTTATTGTTGGCTTGGTGCTATTTTTTGGAACTCACATGATTCCAATTACTCCAGTAAAACCATTGTTGATTAGACGTCTAGGTGGAGGTCTATATAGCGGCTTATTTTCTTTATTGGCATTATTGGGTCTTATTGTTGTTAGTTATGGTTTTCAGATAGCCAACACCACCACGTTGTGGAGTCCGCTTCCATATAGTCGCGAATTAGCTTTTGTTTTGATGTCTATTGCAGTGATTTTTCTTATGCCGGGTAGTGGAAGGACAAATTTTTTCCAAAAATTTAAGCATCCAATGTTTATAGGAATACTTATTTGGGCTTTTACGCACCTACTTGCTAACGGAGATTTGCGGACAACCCTGTTATTTTCCTCTTTTGCCATTTATTGTATTGTTGATATGTTGTTTACGAAAAAAATTACTACCACCTCAAATACCACTTACCCAATGAGTAACGATTTTATTTTCATTGGTATGGGCTTAGTAGCATATACTTTTGTGGTTTACTTTCATCAATATATAGCTGGGGTGAAGATATCCTTCTAGCGTAGGGTTTTAATCAAGAGCTAGTCGTACTGTTTACGACCTGAAAGAGCATGAGCAATCGTGTTAATGTCGGTATATTCTAGTTCCCCTCCGAGAGGAATTCCGTGCGCTATTCTTGTAGTGTTTATGTTGAATTTTTTAGCCAAGCTGTTAATGTAATGAGCAGTAACTTCTCCCTCGATTGTAGCATTTGTAGCAAGAATGATTTCATTGACCTGGTGATTCTTGAGTAGCTTCTCAAGCTCATCAAGTCCAAGCTCCGCAACACCTATACCGTCAATTGGAGACAGGTAGCCACTCAAGACAAAATATTTGCCAGAATAGGCGCCACTTTTTTCTATCGCATAAATATCGGCAGGAGTCTCTACAATACAAATCTGAGTGTTGTCGCGGACATCGTTAGCGCAGATATCGCAAAGTTCTTTTTCAGATAGTGTGCGACATCTTTTGCAATTTTTAACGTTTTCCATTGCTTCAACAAGGGCTTTGGCAAGTTCTAGTCCTCCCTGTCTATCTCTTTCAAGTAGATGATAGATAAAGCGTTGTGCGCTTTTTGCCCCAACACCTGGGAGTATAGTGAATGCCTTGTTTAGTTTTTCAATCATAAATTATATTTGCGCTCAAACTTAAAGAGGTAAATCAATCCCTCCTGTTGCTTTTTTGAGTTTTTCATCGCTTATCTCTTTAACTTGTCTAGATGCGTCATTGTAAGCTGACATTATCAGATCTTCTAGCAAGTCCTTGTCATCCAATAGGCTATCATCGATCTCAACGCTAGTTGTCTGATAATGCCCGCCAAGGTTAATCTTGATTGCTCCGGATGCCGCTACTCCTTGACAAGAAATCAGTTTAATTTCCTGCTGCGCAATTTTCATGCCTTCTTGCATTTGTTTAGCTTTTTGCAGCATACCTGCCATACCGCCTTTAAACATATTTATTTCTCCTTATAAAGGTTTAATTGATTTAATATCAGCCTTAACATTGAATGCCTCTTGAAGCACTTTGACGCCCTTATCGTTTAGAAATTGTTGTTCAGTCTTTTCCTTTAATTGTCTCATTTTAAGCGTCTCTTTTTGCGATAAAGTTTGATCTTCAATTTGCTCAATTTCAATCAATAAAGTCATTATATCGAAGTGTTCAAATAATATCTTTTCGATTGATTTTTGTGTATTGCTTGTTAGCAAGTTGTTGTACTGTTTATCCAGGGTAAGGGTTAATTCTTCGTCTTTACGGCTGGAAAATAATGTATTTTTAACGAGAGTCTTTGCAGCGCCACTAAAAGGCAGAGTCTGGATAACTCTTTCCCAGTCTTCCTGATTGTTTAATCTATTTCCATTTAATCTAGGTTTATTGTCCGAATTTTTGATTGTATTGCCTTCCTTTTTAAGAATTTTTTCTTTATTAGTAGGCTTATGCTTTTTTGATTTAGTCGCGGAAATGGATTTTTTGTTATCTTTATGGCTGGAGTTAATTTTTAGCGTTTTTTTTTCTAAATTGAATTCTGAATGAAACGCAATCATTCGAAGAAGAGTCATTTCTAGTCCAATCTGTTCGCTAGGTGCATAGCCAAGGTCTTTTTGGCTATTGATTGCTATTTGGTAAAAGAGTTGCAAGTCTTGTAAGGATATTTTCTCTGCAAGGGTAGTGATTTCGACACTAGATTGGTTGTTTTGAGGTAGCATCTGCGCGATAGAGATTTGATGGATAAGCGAAGTTAAGTCTTTGAGTACATTGGAGAGGTTTTCGCCACGATGAGCAAGTTCATTAACAAACGAGATAACTTTATCAGCATTTCTTTCGATAATTAAACCTGCAAGCTTGACGATATCATCTTGATGAACGAGCCCAAGCATTGCCTTGATGTCTTTCTCCATAACGCTACCATTGCCGAACGAAATAGACTGATCTAGAAGGCTAAGGGCGTCTCTCATTGAACCGTTGCCGAATGCAGCAATTTTAAACAAAGCTGACTCTTCAAATTTAAGGTTTTCGGAATCCATAATGAATTTAAGCTGCGCAAGAATTTCATCTTGCGTGAGCTTGTTTAAGTTAAATTGCAGGCAACGAGAGAGGACCGTAATTGGAAGCTTTTGTGGGTCGGTCGTTGCCAATAAAAACTTGATATGGCTTGGTGGTTCTTCTAGAGTCTTAAGTAGGGCGTTAAAGCTACTCTTTGAGAGCATATGGACTTCGTCAATAAGGTAGACTTTAAAGCGATCTTTTGTAGGCATGTATTGCGCATTTTCAAGAATCTCACGCATATGGTCTACCCCAGTGTGAGATGCAGCGTCAAGCTCAATTAGGTCGACAGATTGCCCTTTGTCAATTTCAATGCAAGTCTCACACTTGCAACAGGGATTTGCGCTAACGCCTTTTTCACAGTTGATTGATTTTGCAAAAATTCGTGCTATAGAAGTTTTACCAACTCCTCTGGTTCCAGTAAATATAAAGCCGTGATGCAGGTTGTTACTATTTAAGGCATTGACGAGTGTTTTTATTGTGTGTGATTGGCCGACCATCTCCTCAAACATATGGGGCCTATATTTTCTCGCTAAAACTTGGTAATTTTTGCTCATTCAAAAAAAAGGGCTAAATTAAGGTTGCAAACAGTGTAGTGCCGAGAATAGAAGCCAACACACAAAAAAATTATTACCGTTGCTCCCTTCCGGGCCTGGCGGGGTTCATAACTATTCATTGTCGGAATACCCTCGACACCACAGACACATTTTACTAGATTTGGTTATTGCAATTATTTTTTAATGCTAAATAAACTAGTAAAAGCTAACACTCAATTGATAAGTTTTAATTCTTGATAGTGATCATAAATAAGCGACCAAATGTCACCAATCTTGCCGCCATTAATCAAAATCCCATCAATTGAAGTTATAGGCATAATTTCTCTGGTAGAGCTAGTAATCCAGACCTCTTCAGCTTTCATCAGTTCTTGTTTTGTAAACGTTTTCTCTTTTGTCGATATTTGGCAATCATTAGCGCAATTTAAAACAATTTTCCTAGTTACTCCTGATAATATATGCTGACCCTCTGGATGCGTATAAATACAACCATTACTAACAATGAATATGTTTGAACTAGAGCATTCAGTTATAACTCCGTTGCGGCAAAGGATAGCCTCTTCAGCTTGATGTTTTTTTGCTTCCTGAGCGTACATTATGTTGGCAATCAATGAGATAGATTTGGTGTTGCATTGATTCCAGCGTATGTCATCTCGAGTAATTGCAGATGAGCCTTTTAGTAGGTCATTTTTTGACTTGCTACTAAATGAAGTTGATTGCATATAGACAGTTGGAATTAAATCGCCATGTGTGTGTTTTCTATCGTCATCACAGCCTCTACTAATTTGTAGATATATTGACTGATTTTGATAATCTTGATGATAAGAAATTAACTCACTAATAAGCTGGCTCCAGTTTTTATTGCTGAATGGATTAACAATGTTGATTGCATCTAGGCCTTCTTGGAGGCGTTTAAGATGCAACTCTTCGCCAACTATTGCTTTTCCGTAGACAGGGAAAACTTCGTATACACCATCACCGAACAGAAAGCCTCTATCCATGACAGAAACATATGCTTTATTTTTAGGTATGAAATTACCGTTAAGGTAAACCATTGAATTGTCAGAAGAGTAATTTAATGGTGTCAATTATTCTCGCAAAAAAACCAGCCTCAGGCGCTTCTTCAAGAGCGATTAATGGGAATTTTGCCAAGTCTTCATCATTAAAACTTAGAACAAGCTCTCCGACCCTTTCACCTTGGGCTATAGGCGCTATAAGTGTTTCGTCTAGATTGATTGTATGAGTAATGTATTTAAATTGATTGCGAGGCAAGGTGAGGTATGATGACCCTTTGACGCCAACTCTTATATTGCTTTTTTTTGATTTATAAACAGACACTTCTTGGGAGACATCATCTATTGACTGGGTTTCAAAGAAGCGGAAGCCATAATCCAACAGTTTTTCAGTTTCAGCCAAACGAACTGAAGAATTTTCGGAGCCAAGAACTGCAGAAATAAGTCTCATACCCACTCTGTTAGCACTCGCTACAAGACAGTAGCCAGCTCGCTGAGTCCAGCCAGTTTTTAATCCATCAACGGTGCTATCTTTCCATAGAAGTTTGTTACGGTTAGTTTGCTTGATATTGTTGTATGTAAATTCCTTCTCACTATACATTTTATAGAGGTCGGGAAAATCACGAATCATTGCTGAGGAAAGTATTGCTATATCTTTGGCTGTAGTGTATTGGTCTTCGTGTGGCAGTCCAGAAGAGTTTTCAAAGCGACTATTAAGCATTCCTAGTTGCTGTGCGTAGTCATTCATAAACAGCACAAAGGTACCCTCAGATCCGGCAACATGCTCAGCAAGGGCAACAGAGGCGTCATTGCCAGACTGAATAATCATGCCTTTAAGTAGTATTTCAAGTTTGATATTTTTGCCAACCTCGATGAAGCTTTTTGAACCTCCAGTTTGCCATGCTTTTTCGCTTACTTTTACTTCATCATCCAGGCTAATGAACTCCTCTTTAATGCGCTGAAAAACGACATATGATGTCATTAATTTTGTTAGGCTTGCAGGAGCTCTTCTTTCGTTTTCATTGTTTGATGCTATGATTTGCCCAGAATTATGGTCCATAACAACATAGGAGGCGGCACCAATTTCTGGAGCATCGGGTATATAGAAGCGTGGCTCTTCAGCATTTGCATTGAAACTTAAAAGGATTATTGCAAGGAGTTTTAGTAATCTAATGGTTGAAAATAATTTCATGGAATTGTTTTATATATTTAATTAAATTAAGTCGTTTATTTGTCTTATGAGAAAGAAAAAAACAAGACAACGGTCTCGCGAAATTAAGATGATTATAACTAGAAATCGTACAAAGGTTCCGGAAACTCTTGAAGAAGTTATAAATAGAAATCCAGCTAAGGCTATATATTAGTCAAATAAAACGCTTTTTAGAAAATAGAAAATAGATATTAGATATTTTTTATATAGCGAGGCGTTTTATGCTTATAGATCGACATGATAATTCCAAGGCTGATCATTAAAGTAAGCAAAGAAGACCCACCATAACTTACCAACGGCAAGGGAACTCCGACTACAGGAAGTAGGCCTGATACCATGCCAATATTTACAAAAACATAGGTAAAAAAGATAAAAGTAAGGCTAGCACCTAATAGTCTTGAGAAATTATCTTCGCATCGCAGTGAAAGATCCATACAGCGATAGATAATCAACAGGTAAATGAATATCAGGAAAAGAACTCCAATAAAACCGGTTTCTTCTGCTAAAACTGAAAAAATAAAGTCAGTTGATGATTCTGGTATAAAATCGAGTTGAGATTGTGAACCTTGATTGAGTCCTTTGCCTGTAAGGCCACCAGAGCCAATTGCAATTTTTGATTGCATGATGTGATAGCCAGAACCAAGGGGATCATATTCTGGATTGAATAAAGTTATGATTCGATTTTGTTGGTACGATATTAATAAGTAATTCCAAGCAACATAGAATAAACCACTTAGTATTCCTAAAAGAAGACCTAGGCTTAGCCAAGTATTTTTCACTAGACGAATGCTAGCTCCTGAGAAAAATAACACATAAACCCCTGATGCGCCGATTAAAAGAGAGGTCCCAAGATCTGGCTGCAGAGCTATAAGAGCAACAACGACGATAATTACTGTTAATGATAATAGACACATCAATGCTCTAGGAGGAAGCGTTCTTTCGCTTAATATTGATGCTATTGAGATAGGTAGAATAATTTTCATCATTTCTGAAGGTTGAAATTTAATAAAACCCAAGTTTAGCCATCTTTGAGCTCCACCTCCAGTGCTGCCAATAATTAAAACCAGAATTAATAAGAAAATACCTATAGTGATCAAAGTTGGAGCTGCTCTATTTAGATATAGTGGTGGTATTTGTGATACAACAATCATTGCTCCGAATGCTATAGCGAGGCGAATTAATTGACGATAAATTAGATCAATAGATTCACCAGAGCTGCTATAAAGAATTAGCAAACCAAAAGCAGCAAGAATAATAATCAGTATAAATAGAGGTATATCAATTTTGAAGTATCTATAGAAAGATTTGAAATATTTGGCTAAAGAAGAGATCATAGAATCAGTAAGCCCACAGACCTTGCATCGGTGAGGAGCAAGTTGAAACTGCTACAAGCAGAAACATTGTTCATACACTCAATATTCAGGCCTATTTCAGATAATTCTGTTTGCAGTTTAGGTGGGAGTAATTTTGTGCTCTTGCCAGTGCCAATAATGAGCAAATCAACTGGCTTTTTAGCTATTAATGGAAATATTGATTTCTTGCTTATCAAATCAAGGGAGAGTGTTGATACTTCCTCGGAATAATTTGAAGAAATATAGCACGGCGTTTTAAGTTTGGTGTGAGAAAGCATAATCACTGAATCGTCAACCGAAACGATGCTATTTTGATTGGCATTCTGTTGCGTGAATTCCATTAATTGACCTGCTCATTTGCATGTTGGTAAATAATTATAACAGTGTACAATTAGCAATTCATTTGAATTGTTGTATGGATAAAAAAGCATTTATAATTAAACTCATATAGAAACTCTATAGAGCTATAAATTGCAGCAATTTGTAGTTAACTGTTTTAAACGAAATATGTATAAATAATGAAATCACGTTTCGCTCCTTCGCCCACTGGATATTTACATATTGGTGGCGCCAGAACAGCGCTTTTTGCCTGGCTTTGGGCTAAAAAAAATCAAGGGAAATTCATACTTCGAATTGAAGATACAGACAAAGAGCGTTCTACAAAAGAATCTGTAGAAGTTATTTTGCAAAGTATGGAATGGTTAGGTCTGGGCTATGATAAAGGCCCAATATTTCAAAGCGATAGGATTGAGCGCTATCACGCTGTAGTTTCATCGCTCATTGATAATGGCAAGGCTTATTATTGTAATTGCTCTAAACAACGACTAGACAGTCTTCGTGAAAATTTAATGAAAAAAGGTGAAAAACCAAAATATGACGGATGCTGTCGAAAAAAAAATCTTACTAGAGGAGTTGTTCGATTTCTAAATCCAGATGAAGGGCATGTTCTTTTTAAAGATTATGTTAAGGGAGATATTGAGTTTGCTAATATTGAGCTGGATGATCTGATTATTGCCCGAGCCGATGGCTCGCCAACATATAACTTGACAGTGGTTGTCGACGATCATGATATGGGCGTAGATTGTGTGATTCGAGGAGATGATCATATAAATAACACCCCAAAACAAATAAACCTGTATAAAGCTTTGAGTTGGAAACTTCCAGATTTTGCTCATGTCCCGATGATTCTTGGTACAGATGGTACCCGCCTATCAAAAAGGCATGGCGCTGTAAACATATTGTCTTATAGGGATGAAGGCTATTTGCCAAAAGCTTTGTTAAATTATATTGTTCGGTTGGGCTGGTCTCATGGCGATCAAGAATTGTTTTCTATTAACAAAATGATTGAGTTGTTCGACCTTAAAGATATAAATAAATCGCCGGCAAGCTTCAATAAAGACAAACTTCTTTGGTTAAATCAAAACTACATAAAATCAACAAAAATTGACGAACTTGTAAATCATCTTAAATATCACCTAGACAAGAAGTTAATAAACACAAATACTGGTCCCAAGATTGAAAATGTTGTCGAGAGCCTAAGAGATCGATCAAAAACATTAATAGAGATGACTGAAAATTGCGCCATGTTTTATCAAGACTTCGACTCTTTCGATTCAGAGCTTGCGAAAAAGTTTTTTCAAGCTGAATCCAGACCAATACTTGAGAACTTGCTTAGTGATTTAGAGGCTTTAGATTTGTGGACTGTAGATGAGATACATAATGTGATAAATAGAATATGTGAAAACCGAGATATTGGTTTTGCTAAAGTAGGTCAGCCATTTAGGTTGGCTCTAAGCGGCAATGGAAAGTCCGGCAGTATTGACAAAAGCGCACAATTGGTTGGCAAGAATAGGACACTTTCAAGACTCAAAATGGCGATTGATTTTATTGAAAATCATTCATAATACGACACTTAATTATTCAATAAATCATATTCTTGTATCTTTTTTGTTTGGTCTCGCCTTTTCAGTTATGGAGATGAGAAATATTCCAATTATCCATGAGACAACAAACTTATTAGGGTCTGCAGCTTTACCAATCATGCTGCTTAGTGTGGGCGCAAATATTAAACTTAGGCAGCTCAAAGTCAAAATAATA
>Ga0208765_1002449_pt1 | contig 10320 bp, 10 predicted proteins | sample ETNtaG_2_FD_185783 | JGI IMG/M metagenome (GOLD analysis project Ga0208765, IMG submission 185783) | Marine microbial and viral communities from oxygen minimum zone, Eastern Pacific Ocean - ETNP201406SV203 (SPAdes) (version 2) | ecosystem: Environmental > Aquatic > Marine > Oceanic ... | reverse complement strand
GCGGTTCGCCTTCGTGAACCCGGTAGTCCGCACGGTGATCATGGGCCTAGCCACCGGGCTGATCGGCGGGGGGATGCTGGTGCCCCTTGGAGCCATCTATGCCGACGAGGTGCTGGGGGCCGGGAAGTCGGGCCTTGGCGTACTGATCACCGCCCTAGGTTTGGGTGTGGCTGCCGGGGTGGCTCTGGTGTCGGCCCTGCAGCGTCGACTCGATAAGGCCAGGACCTTCACCCTGTCGCTGGTCGGAGCCGGGACCTTCCTGGCTCTAGCGGCGTCTATCAGCCAGGTCCACCTCTCGACGACCATGGTGGGCTGCATCGGCGTATGCGCCGGGTCGGTCTACGTACTCGGCTTCACCCTGCTCCACGAGAACGTCGAGGACCACTTACGAGGCCGGATCTTCGCCACCTTCTACCTGCTGGTCCGAGCCTGCGTGCTTCTGGCCCTGGTGATCGGACCTCTCATGGAGGACCTACTGGACCGGCTATCCAGCGTGCTGTGGGAACGTCACGTGGAGGTCCTAGGCATTGGGGTGGATGTGCCCGGGGTGCGCCTCACCCTGTGGTTGGCCGCCCTAATCATCCTGGTCTCCGGAGCGGTGGCCGTCGTCTCGCTGCGTGCCGGCCAACTGGACCGTCGACCCTCGAACGGCGGGGACGGTCCGGCATGACGGGGCGGTTCATCGTCGTGGAGGGAGCCGACGGCACCGGCAAGAGCACCCAAGCTCGCCTACTTGCTGAGCGCCTAGGGGCGGTGTTCACCCGGGAGCCCGGCGGCACCCCACTCGGCGAACAGATTCGTGACCTAGTCCTAGACCCGGAGGGCGATGCCCCGGTAGACCGGGCCGAGGCCCTTTTAATGGCCGCTGCCCGGGCCCAGCACGTGGCCCAAGTAGTCGGCCCGGCCCTGGCCGCCGGACAGGATGTGGTCTCCGACCGCTACGTGGCCTCGTCGGTGGCCTACCAGGGTCACGGCCGGGGCCTGGGGGCCGAAGCAGTGGCGGAGGTCAACCGCTTTGCTACCCGGGACCTGGAACCCGACCTGGTGGTGCTTATCGAGGTCGATGTCCCGCTAGTCGGCGACCGTCTGACCGGAGACCTAGACCGGATCGAACGGGCCGGAAACGACCTTCAGGCCGCCGTGGTGGCTGCCTACCGAGAGATGGCCACTGCCGACCCTGACCGGTGGGTGGTGGTGGATGGCACTGGGCCCATCGAAGAGGTGGCTGACCGGGTAGGTATCGCCGTCGATCAGCGGTTGTCGTGACCCCCGGAACGTCAGCCGGCGGCTTGACGCCCTTTGACGAGGACACGCTGTGGGCCACCGTGGTGGGTCAGGAGGCCGCGGTGACCCTCCTCCGGACGGCGGCCTGCTCCCCAGTTCACGCCTATCTGCTGGTCGGGCCACCCGGTGCGGGGCGAGGTGAAGCTGCCCGAGCCTTTGCCGGGTCCCTGTTCGCCTCCGGTGTGCCGGACGGGCCAGATTCGCCGTCGGCTTCTCGCCACCGACGTCTGTCCGCCATAGGACACCATCCGGACCTCCTCGAGGTAGAGCCCGAGGGTCGGTCTCTGCTGGTGGCTGATGCCAAGGGGATCACCGTGGAGGGCTGGAGGTCGCCGGTGGAAGCGACTCACAAGGTGGTGGTGGTTGACCGGTTCGACACCGCCGAACCGGAGGCGGTGGCCAGCCTGCTCAAGACCATTGAGGAGCCGCCGGCCACAGCCGTTTTCCTACTGCTGTCCGAGGAGGTTCCCGACTCCCACATCACCGTGGCCTCGCGTTGCGTGCGGGTCGACCTGCCTCCGCTGACCGACGAAGTGGTGTCCGAAGCGTTGAAAGCCGACGGGGTGCCCTCCGACCGGGCCACCGAGTTGGCCGAGGCGGCCGCCGGGAGTCTCTCCCGGGCCCGGCTGCTTGCCCAGGACCCGGCGTTCCATGGGCGGCGAAACGCCTGGCACGCTGTTCCATCTCGCTTGGACGGAACCGGTGCGGCGGTCGCCGTGGTGGTCGAGGAGATGCGGGCCTTGATCGACGAGGCTCAGGCGCCGCTAGTGACCCGCCACGCCGTGGAACTGGAAGAGTTGACTGAACGCGAGGAAGCCTTTGGGACTCGTGGTTCAGGTCGCAGGACGCTGGTCGAACGCCAGCGGCGGGAGGTGCGTCGGCTCCGGGACGACGAACTGCGGTTCGGGCTGGCCACGATCAGCCGGTCCTACCGTGACCGGGCCGCCGGATCAGGCGGTGAGGACGCCATGGACGCAACGGCCCGCATTACCGAGGCCACCGGCGAACTGATCCGTAACCCCAACGAGTCGTTGCTGCTCCAGGCCCTCTTCTTGGACCTCCCGGTCAAGGGACGCAACGGGGCCTGACCGACTTTCTGCTGGTCGGTTATTCGGGGGTGACGTAGGCGGCAGTCAGGCCGCCGTCCACCGAGAAGTCAGTGCCGGTGACGTACGAGGACTCGTCAGAAGCCAGCCACAGGGCGGCCTCGGCAATCTCCGATGCCTCGCCGAATCGTCCCATCGGAACGTGGACCAGTCGACGTTGTTGCTTCTCCTCGGTATCCAGAAACGACATCAGCAACTCGGTGCGCAGCGGCCCGGGGCACAAGGCGTTGACCCGGATGTTCTCGCGGGCATGGATGACCGCTAACTCGCGGGTCATGGCCAGAACCGCTCCCTTGGAGGCCGTGTAGGCCAACTGCGGGGTGGCTGCCCCCACGAGGGCCACGAAACTGGCTGTGTTGATGATGGAGCCGCCACCCGACCGGCGCAATGCCGGGATCCCGTGCCGACAGCCGAACCAGACACCCTTCAGGTTGATGTCCATGGTCAGGTCCCAGACCGTCTCCTCGGTGGCCTGGGCGTCCCCGTCGTCACTGTGCATGATTCCAGCGTTGTTGAACACCACGTCCAAGCGACCGAAGACCTCCTCGGCGTCGGCGACAGCCGCTGCCACTTCGCCCTCTGAGGACACATCGGCCTTCAGGGCGATGGCCTTCCCACCAGCCCCGATCACCTCGTCGGCCACGGCGGCCGCCCCGTCGGCGTCCACGTCCACCACGGCGACCTGTGCCCCCTCGGCGGCGAACCGCACGGCGCTCTGCCGACCGATCCCGGACGCCGCTCCGGTGATGAAGACAGCCTTGCCCTCCAGCCGTTTCCCCATCTCCGTCACGGGTCGAGCATCGCACACGCGAGGGCCAATCTGGCAGGCTTGCCCAGTGAACACTGGGACGACAGTGAAGGGCACCTTCCATTACAACTGTTCAGACACTCGCACTTGGGTGGTGACGGTCCGCGGCGGTCGGGGGGCCAACCCCCTGATCAACCCGAACCTGGAGCATCGGCTGGGCTCGGCTGCCTCTCGCGACACACTGGTCGAGGTGGACCGCCTAGCCGCACGGGAAGGAGGATGACCACCACCGTTATTGTCACCGGCACCGGGACGCCGATCGCTACCGCCGACCGGGCGGGCCCCGGGGTGCTGATCGTCTACGAAGGGTCCGGGGAAACGGTACGGCTCCAGTTCGACGCCGGCCGGTCTACCGTCATGCGGCTAATCGGGGCCGGTACGTCACCCGGCGGGCTGGACGCTGTGTTCCTCACCCACCACCACTCCGACCACCTAGTGGGCCTGGACGACCTACTCCTCACCCGGTGGGTACTGGACCGGCAGTGGGACCTGCCGCCCATCCCAGTGGTGGCGCCCGCTGGGCCCTGCATCCGGTTCGTGGGCGGCCTGCTCGACCGGTGGGACGAGGACCTGGCGGTGCGAGCGGCCCACGCCGGTCGGGACCGGGGCCCCGAGGTCGATATAAGGCCCTTTGACCTGCCGTCGGCACCGACGGAGGTCTGGCGGACCGCCGACGTCCGGGTGCTGGCCGGCCGGGTCCGCCATGAGCCGGTGCATCCGGCGGTCGGCTACCGGGTCGAGACCCCGGATGGCGTAGTAGTGGTTTCCGGCGACACGTTGGTATGTGACGAGGTCGCCGACTTGGCAGCGGGAACCGACGTGCTGGTCTACGAGGCCATGCGGTTCTCCGAGGTTCAGGGGCTGCCCGAGCACCGGAGGTTTATCCTTGACTACCACGCCGACACGGTCGCTATCGGTCGCCAGGCTGAGGACCTAGGCGTTTCCCGGCTTGTGCTCACCCACCTCCTCCCGCCTCCAGAGTCGGAGGCCGACGAACAGGCTTTCGAGGACGATGTCCGGTCCGGTGGCTACACGGGTGACGTGGTCGTGGCCCGGGATCTCACAGCGGTCATCCTGCCCTGAGCGGCTTTCGGCCGTCCGGTCGGCGATTTAGGAGTCATGGAGGACGAACCGGATCCGCTTAAATCCTTTTCCCTTTGACTCCGTCTTTACGACTTCTAGACGCCCAACTTGGCCGGTGGATGAAACATGGGTCCCGCCGTCGGCCTGCTTGTCCAGGCCGACGATGTCCACTACCCGGATCTCGTCCACCGACTCGGGTACCAGGTTGACCTTGGTGCGGATGAGCTCCCGGTCCAGTACCGCCTCGCCGCGGGGGAGGAACGAGACCTCGATGGGGCGGTCGGCGGCGATCTCAGTGTTGCATAGAGCCTCTACCTCGGCTCCGAAGCCGTCGGGTAACTGGTCGACTTCGAAGTCCATGCGCCCTGAGAGGGCGTCCATGTTCCCGCCGGTTACCACCCGCTTCCAGTGCTTCCACATCACGCCGCACAGCACGTGCATGGCGGTGTGGGTGCGCATCATGTGGCGCCGTCGCTCGTCGTCGACCTCGCCGGTGACTGTGGTATCAACCTCGGGGACCGGTCCGGCCAACGTGTGGAGGACCCTCCCGTCGATGGTCCGGACGTCCAGGACGGCGGCGGCCCCGGTCGCCCACACCAGGTGGCCCGTGTCGTGCGGCTGACCTCCACTGGTGGCGTAGAAGGCTGTGCGATCCAATTCCACTCGGTCGCCGCTCACGGCAATCACAGTGGCGCCAAACGACCGTAGGTCGGCATCTCGAAGGTACAGACGGTCGGTCACCCGTTGCTCCTGTCCGTTGCCCAGTCGTCGGGGCGTTTACCACCGACCGCCACCCTCAGCTCACCATCCACTACCTGCCAGGCCAAGGCCCCGAGGCCCCGCCCGTCGGCAGGCCAAGTCGACAACGGGTCACACGAGTCCACGAAGGTCGAGGTGCCGGCGTCCCATTGGACCAGACAGTGGTCGGCCCCGCCGGGGGTCCGGGCCGAGAAGGCAGACCATCCGGTGGTCGGGTCGGGCCCGGTGTGGGTGATCCAGAGGGGAAGATCCCGGCCAACTAGATCAGGGAAGGGCACTGGACCGTTCTCGGCAATCTCGGCGGCCAGGTCAGCGGCATTGATCCCCCGGAAGTCGGGATCACCCAACTGAACTTCGACGACATTGGTAGATCCGGCTAGCCAGAGGATTACCACCAGCGCCCCGACGGCTCCAACCAGTGCCACGGCGGTGACGGCCAGGGCCCGACGAACGTCGAACCGGATCCCATGGGCCACGGTCATTAGGTGTGACGCCTTTCTCTCTGAAATCGCCGTCCGGGCACCGATCCGTTGGGGACCACCGACCCGGTGCTGCCTAGTATCGCCCCGGTTCGGGCCGCCGGTGAATGTCGGCTCCCGGGAACGACCTACGTGCCTGTGGGAGGAAGCCAGAGTGGACCTGTTCGAGTATCAGGGCAAGCAGTTCTTCGCCCAGTACGGCATGCCGGTGTCGGCCGGAGAGGTGGCGCTGACCGTCGACGAGGCGGTAGACGCCGCCGAACGCCTGGGCACCCCGGTAATGGTCAAGGCCCAGGTCCACACGGGCGGCAGGGGCAAGGCGGGGGGCATCAAGTTCGCCGCCACACTCGACGACGTCCGGACCCACGCCAGTGACATCCTCGGGTTGGACATCCGGGGCCACGTGGTGGGCCGGGTGTGGATCGAGAAGGCCTCCGACATCGCCGACGAGTACTACGCCTCTTTCACTCTGGACCGATCGGCCAAGAAGCACCTGGGCATGCTGTCAGCAGAAGGGGGCGTTGAAATCGAGACGGTTGCTGTTGATAACCCGGACGCCATCGCCAAAGTCTGGGTTGACCCGGTCGATGGGTTGGACGAGGCCACGGCCCGCGACTGGGTCATGGCGGCAAACCTGCCGGAGGCGGCCGTGGAAGGCACCGTGGACGTCCTACTAAAGCTCTACATGGCGTACGTGGACGGCGACGCCGACCTAGTGGAGGTCAACCCGCTGATCCTTACGCCGGAGGGCCGGATCCACGTTTTGGACGCCAAGGTCACACTGGACGCCAACTCGGTGTTTCGCCACGAGGACTATGAGGCGTACGACGAGACCCAGACCCGTGACGAGCGGGAGACAGCGGCCCACGCCCGGGGCCTCCAGTACGTGGGACTGGACGGCTCGGTGGGAGTGATTGCCAACGGTGCTGGCTTGGCCATGTCGACGGTCGACGTGGTCAACCAGGTTGGAGGCAGTCCGGCCAACTTTCTAGACATTGGAGGCGGCGCTAACGCCGAGGTGATGGCTGGGGCATTGGAGGTCATTAACAATGATCCGGCCGTGCGGTCCATCTTCATCAACATTTTCGGAGGGATCACCCGAGGCGAGGAGGTGGCCAACGGCATTGTCGGGGCGCTGGAGCGGGTCGCCATCGACGCTCCGATCGTGATCCGCCTGGACGGCACCAACGCCGACGAGGGCCGGACCATCCTCGAACCGCACCTATCCGACGCCCTCCAGATGGCACCCACCATGCTGGACGCTGCTCGTCGGGCCGTGGAACTGGCCGAGGGTCGGGAGGTCTGAGCGATGAGTATCTTCGTCGACGCTGAAACCCGGGTCGTTTACCAGGGGTTGACCGGCAGCCAGGGTCGCTACTACGGCCTCCTGAACCGGGACTACGGAACCCGGGTGGTGGCCGGGACCAACCCGAGGAAGGCCGGCACCGACGTGGACGGCATTCCCGTCTTTGCCACGGTGGCCGAGGCGGTGGCAGAGACGGGCGCCACCGCGTCGTGCGTCTTCATCCCGGCCGCCGGGGTCCATGGCGCCGTGATCGAGGCAGCTGAGGGGGGCGTTGAGTTCATTGTGGCCATCACCGAGGGTGTTCCCGCCCACGACGAGGCCGACTTCTACAACCGACTACGCCGCGACCATCCCCACGTCCGCCTGCTGGGGCCCAATTGCCCGGGGATTATCTCGCCGGGCCAATGCAACATCGGCATCACGGCCGGACACATTGCCCTGGCGGGCGGCCCGGTGGGCATCGTGAGCCGCTCCGGAACCCTGACCTACCAGGCGCTGTACGAGCTCAGGGAGAAGGGAATCGGGTGCACGACGTGCGTTGGCATCGGGGGAGATCCCGTGCCCGGCACGTCGTTCATCGACTGTTTGGAAGCCTTCGAGGCCGATCCCGATACAAAGGCTGTGATGATGATTGGTGAGATCGGAGGTTCGGCCGAGGAAGAGGCCGCCGAGTTCATCGCCACCCGGATGACCAAGCCCATCTCGGCCTACGTGGCCGGCGTAACGGCCCCACCCGGCAAGAAGATGGGACATGCCGGAGCCATCGTTTCGGGCGGTAAGGGCACGGCAGCAGCCAAGATGGACGCCCTCCGCGAGGCGGGGGTCCGGGTAGGCCTGAACCCCACCGAGGCCGGGGAACTGATGGCCGACATCGTCGCCGGGTTCTAGGAGCCAACCGGTTACGCGCTCGGACGACCGGGCCACCTCCGGACCAGCGAATCCACGGTCGGGCCATGGTGGCGCGCTGGTACGGTCGCCGACATGTCGTTGGCGGTGCTGGTATCGGGGGCCGGGTCCATCCTGGATGCCATGGTTGAGGCTGGCTTGCCGGTCTCCTTGGTTGTCTCAGACCGTCCCTGCCCTGCCGTGGAGAAGGCGACTGGACACGATGTGGAGGCCGTGGTGGTCTGCCGGGACACCTTTGGCGACGACTTCGACCGTGACGGCTACACGTTGCTCCTGACCGACCTTCTGGAGGAGCGGGACGTCACCTTGGTGGCGATGGCTGGGTTTGGGACCATCTTGGGACAGCCCATGTACGACCGTTACGCAGGTCGCATCTTGAACACCCACCCGTCGCTGCTCCCCGCCTACCCGGGCTGGCATGCCGTAGCCGACGCCCTGGCCGACGGTGCCACGGTGAGCGGCTGCACGGTGCACCAGGCCACCCTGGAGGTGGACAGCGGGCCGATCCTGGCTCAGGAGACCGTGCCCGTGCTGCCCGATGACGACGAGACCTCCCTCCACGAGCGGATCAAGGTGGTGGAGCGACGCCTCTACGTCGACACCATCCGGTCGGTCCTGGCCGGAGAACCGCTGGTGGAGGCCACCGCCCCCGAGGGAGCCCCGGCGTGAGCTCTGTCCCGAAGAGGGCCCTGCTATCCGTCCACGACAAGACCGGTATCGCGGACCTGGCACGCGGGTTGGTCGAAGCGGGCTGGGAGCTGGTCTCCAGCGGGGGTACGGCCTTGGTTCTGGCTGACGAGGGCGTACCCGTGGTGGAGGTCGGCGAAGTCACCGGGTCCCCGGAGATTCTTGGGGGCAGGGTTAAGACGCTGCACCCAGCGATCCACGGCGGGATCCTGGCCGACCGATCCGATCCCGGGCATCTGGCCGACCTGGAAGCCCGAGGCATCGTGCCCATCGACCTGGTGGTTGGGAACCTCTACCCGTTCACGTCGGACCCCGGGGTTGAGCTGATCGACATTGGTGGCCCGACCATGGTGCGGGCAGCGGCCAAGAACCACGCCCACGTGGGCGTGGTTGTCGACCCGGCTGACTACCGTCCGGTCCTCGACGAGATCCGAGTCGCCGGCTCCCTGTCCGACGCCACCCGACGACGGCTGGCCCGATCGGCATTCGCTCACACGGCCGCCTACGACGCGGCCATCGTGGCCTGGTTCGATAAGGACCCATTGTCGGACCACGCCAACGACCTACTCAAGCCATCCCTGCACCTGACCCTGGACCGGGTCCAGGACCTCCGGTACGGCGAGAACCCGCATCAGACGGGTGCCCGTTACCGAGTTGCCGGTTCCTCCGGATGGTGGGACACCACCGTGGTACACGGCGGGAAGGCCATGTCATATCTGAACCTGTTGGACACCGAGGCGGCGTGGCGGCTCGTGCACCGCCTAGGTGACGATCCGTGTGCGGTAGTTATCAAGCATGCCAACCCGTGTGGTGCAGCGGTCGGCTCCGATATCGCCGATGCCTACCTCTCGGCTCACCGATGCGATCCGGTGTCGGCCTTTGGCGGGGTAGTGGCCGTGAACCGTCCGGTCACGCTGACCATGGCTGAGGCCCTTTCCGAGGTATTCACCGAGGTCGTGGTGGCGCCCGGCTACGAGCCCGACGCTCTGGTCCTCCTCGGTGAGCGGAAGAATCTGCGGGTTTTGGAGGCCGGGACCCCCAGCTGGCCGGAGCTGGATGTCCGGGGCATCGACGGTGGGCTTCTGATCCAGACATCCGACGACCTAGTGAACGAGCCGTCCGTCTGGGAGGTGGTGACCGAGCGGGAACCCACCGGGGCTGAGTGGGCCGACCTGGAGTTCGCCTGGCGGGTGGTTGCCCGAGTGAGTTCCAACGCCATCGTGCTCGTGAAGAACCGGTGTGCGGTAGGCATCGGGGCCGGCCAGCAGAACCGTCGGGACGCCAGCCGGATCGCTGCCGAGAAGGCGGCCGGTCGGGCAACCGGCGGGGCGTGCGCCAGCGACGCTTTCTTCCCGTTCCGGGACGGCCTGGACGCCGCGGCCGACGCCGGGGTTACCGCCGTGGTGCAGCCCGGGGGCTCGTTGCGTGACGACGAGGTGGTGGCGGCGGCCGACGCCCATGGCATGGCCATGGTCTTCACCGACGAGCGGCATTTTCGCCACTGAGCAGCCGTCGGGGTCGGGATCGGCGGCGGCTAGCGTCACCACCCATGAGCGCACAACTCCTCGCAGGTGGACCGGTGGCCGAAGCCGTCCTGGACGACGTCCGGACCCGGGTCGACGCGCTAAGAGCTGCTGGTACCACACCCGGTCTGGGCACCATCCTCGTCGGCGACGACGGGGCCAGTGCCGGCTACGTCCGCAAGAAGCACGAGACATGCGAGTCGGTTGGCATGGTCTCGCATCACATCCAGGTGGAGGCCGATGACCCCGTGGAGGCCCTCGACGATGCGGTGGCCGCCTTCAACGGGGATCCGGCCATCCACGCCTACATCATCCAGCATCCGGTAGCCGACGGCTTCGACTTCAACTCCGCGCTCTCGGCCATGGATCCAGCCAAGGA
>Ga0208765_1002446_pt1 | contig 10336 bp, 7 predicted proteins | sample ETNtaG_2_FD_185783 | JGI IMG/M metagenome (GOLD analysis project Ga0208765, IMG submission 185783) | Marine microbial and viral communities from oxygen minimum zone, Eastern Pacific Ocean - ETNP201406SV203 (SPAdes) (version 2) | ecosystem: Environmental > Aquatic > Marine > Oceanic ... | reverse complement strand
AGCATTCATCAGTTCCTGGCTCATTCCAAGAAAAGTATTCATCGTTCTGGCACCATCTTCACTGACAAGAATCAAGCTGCTACCTGTGGCTCCTTCTCCTTCAGCAAGACATTCAGAAACCCCGAGGGCCTCAAGTTTTTCTCGATAAAGTTTTCCATGCTCATCTCTGCCTATTTTGCCGCTGAATGCACTTGTTCCACCAAGCTGAGAAATTCCGATCATCGAATTCGCCCCGGATCCCCCAGCCGCAATTTCAACAGAAATTTGTTCTTCAGCAAGCGCAAACAACAGTTCCTGCTGTTGTTCAAGCGAAATGAGATGCATGATATTTTTTTGAATACCGAGTTTTTTCAGGAACGAATCGGGCACATGGCTAAGTAAATCTACCAATGGATTGCAGACGCCATATACATCAAACTTTTTCATATTTGATGAATTAAATTAAAGTGAGAGGATGGGTACTGAAAAATCAGCTTGCTTTCGCCTTAGGAAGATTGCTTGAGGGATTCCTTGTCATCTTGGGCTTACCCTTCTGCAGAATGGTTTCTTTGTTAATTTCAACTTCGCTTATGTCCGGGTCAGAGGGAATCTGATACATCAGGTCCAGCATCGCGTTTTCAATAATTGAGCGCAAACCCCGCGCACCTGTTTTACGCTTAATTGCCTCTTTTGCTAGGGTACGTACAGCATCTTTTTTGAATGTAAGCTTAACATTCTCAAGTTCAAACATTTTTTCATACTGACGTATCAGCGCATTTTTTGGCTCATTTAATATCTGCACCAGATGATCAACTTCTAGGTCATGCAGAGTTGCAACAACCGGAAGCCTTCCGATAAATTCTGGAATCAAACCATATTTGAGCAAGTCTTCCGGTTCAAGCTGTGACAAAATTTCTAGACTCCGAGTTTTCCTGTTCACATCAGCTCCAAAACCAATAGCATTACGGCCAATACGTCTTTTAATTATATCATCAAGAGCAGTAAATGCTCCCCCGCAGATAAAAAGCACATTTTCTGTATTTACCTGCATAGTTTCCTGATGAGGATGCTTGCGCCCTCCTTGCGGAGGAATGCTGGCAATTGTTCCTTCAATTATTTTAAGTAAAGCCTGCTGCACTCCCTCACCGGAGACATCACGCGTAATAGATACGTTTTCACTTTTTCTGGTAATCTTATCAATCTCGTCAATATAAATTATACCCTGCTCAGCACGTGAGATATCATAATCAGCTGCCTGCAATAGTTTCAGCACAATATTCTCGACATCCTCGCCTACATATCCCGCTTCAGTCAGTGAGGTAGCATCTGCCACGGCAAATGGGACATTTAGTATTCGTGCCAGTGTCTGAGCTAAAAGTGTCTTACCGGTACCTGTTGGTCCAATAAGCAGAATATTGCTTTTTTGCAGTTCAACTTCAGAATTATCATAATTTGCATTAATCCGTTTGTAATGATTGTGAACAGCCACAGCAAGCACTTTTTTGGATTGCTCCTGTGCAACCACATATTTGTCAAGAACTTCCTTTATTTCTGCTGGTTTAAGCAGTTCCTGCTGAAATTGGTCCGGATGTTCATTCTGGTATTCTTCCTCCATGATTTCATTGCAGAGGTCAATGCATTCATCGCAAATATAAACTGTAGGACCTGCAATTATTTTTTTAACCTCTTCCTGTGTTTTTCCACAGAATGAACAACGCAGGAGTGTTTCTTTGATGCTGTTCATATCCTATATCCTTTCATACAGCTTTTAATTTTCTGTTTTCCATAACCTCGTCTATAATGCCGTATTCCTTGGCTTCCTGACTTGAAAAATAGAAATCACGCTGGGTATCTTCAGCAATCTGCTCTATTTTACGTCCGGTATGATGTGCAAGAACATCGTTTAAAATATCCGTCATCCTGATAATTTCTTTGGCCTGAATATCTATGTCCTCTGCCTGTCCCGAAAAACCTCCCATCATTTGATGAATCATGATTCTGGCATGTGGTAGTGCCTGTCTTTTGCCTGCTGCACCTGCTGCTAAAAGAACAGCGCCCATGCTTGTTGCCTGACCAATGCAAATGGTCTGCACATCCGGTTTCAGATACTGAATTGTATCATAAACCGCCATTCCAGAAGTAACTAATCCGCCCGGACAATTCAAATAAAGTGAAATATCACTTTCCGGATCTTCTGCTTCTAAAAAAAGTAGCTGCGCAATCATAACATTGGCAACATTATCATCAACAGGCGACCCTAGAAAAATAATACGGTCCTTGAGAAGACGGGAATATATATCGTAGGCGCGTTCACCACGACTATTCTGCTCTACGACCATTGGAATAAGAGACATGAAGATCTTCTACTTTGTTGTTAATTAGCGTTAATCAGGAATGATCATGATCACAGTGTTCATCATGGACATGATCTTCTGCAGTGGTGGGTGCTTCTTCTACCGGTTCTCCAAATACTCTTGTCACAATTCTGTCAAGAGTAGCATCTCCCTGTTTGCGTATAAAGATACGTTGATACATGTTACGTCCAAAAGGTGTTTGTATCAACTCGTCAGGATTCTGACCTGTTATTTGTGCCAGATTAAAAAACTCTCCTGCAGCTTCTTTTTCATCAAACTTTAATTTTTCATGTTCTCTGATTGAATCCAGAATGAATTTCATTCTCAAATCCATCCTTGCATTTTCGTAACCTTCCTGCCGTTTTTTTTCTATTTCTGCTTCAGTAATTTCTTTTTTTGCTGATGCCTCCTCCAGTTCTGTATCAACTCGTTCCTTGCCTAATTTAACTAATTCTTCGGGCAATACAAAATCATCATATAAACCAGTCAGCTGAGACCCAACCTGCATACGATACTCACTCTGAAGTTCTGCTTTTTTTCGGGATTCTATGTTTTCTGCAATTTTTTCTTTTATTTCTTTTTCATTTGCTACACCAAATTTCTTAAAAAAATCTTCATCCATTTCTGGTCTTTTAGCTGTTGAGATCCCTGTTAATTTAATTTTTAAATCAGCTTTTTTCCCTTCATTTTCGTCAAAACGCTCAGATAATTCAATAACTGCTTCTTTTTCTTCACCACTGCCCATTCCGATCAGTGCAGCATGAAACTCCTTATACTCTGTGCCACCAATCTTGAACTGCAATTCTTTAGCTATTGAACCCGTAAATTCTTTACCCTCAATTGTTCCGCTGTAATCAATCAACACCCAGTCATCGTTTTCCACTTTGATATCGTTTCCTGATTTAGGTTCAAGATACTCTTCACCCTGCATCAACAATTCCATTTCATGACCAATTTCATCAGCTTTTACTTCCTCAACCTCATTACGTGTAAGCAAAATTTTTCCGTAATCAAGTTGTGGAAGTTTTGGTCCTATTTCAAAATGTAGAGTTGCTGAAAGAGGTGACTTTCGGTCAAAGTCAATTTGCTTGATTACTGGTACTGTGACAGGCTTCAGAGAGTGATTTTCTAATGCGCTCTCCATAAATGTGGGAATTACACGGTCAACTGCTTCTTGCTGCATTGCGGACTTAAATCGTTTTTCCAACCAGCCTTTAGGATACTTGCCAGGTCGAAAACCGTTGAGACGAGTTTTTTTCAGTTCTTTAAAGACGGAGTCATAAGTTGGTTTGATTTCTTGAAGGGGAATTTCGAGAGCTATCGAATACTTCAGGTCCCCCAGTTCTTCAACGCTGGATTCCATGAATGAATTTTTAAATCAAAATAAATCAGATTAAAAGGAATTTGTTTCAAAAACTTTAAACTTCATTTAACTATATTTATGTATAAAATCTCAAGACATTTGTGCCTTGTTTTACCACTAAAATTCACAACAAAAATGATAATTTAATTTTATCTTTATTATTATCAAATATTTACAATGTTAAAGGACAACACCAAAACACATAATCGTCATAATCTGCTTCTTAACCATGTTTCCAGTCGCGGAAGCAACATTGTAGTTGTCGGAACATCTCTGAACAGAAATCCAAAACGAGAAAAATAGGAAGAACTTTCCAATTTGTTTGCTACATCCGTATTTTTGAGTAAACTGCGGTTTATACCTATCAGCAATGGAGCCTCTTTTTGTTCATCAAGCTGGGACAACCGGTTAAGAAGAGGGGCAGAGTGCCAGTTGTGAAAAAGCTCCAGTGGCACTTTTTTTCCTGAAATATGTTTCAAAAGATAATCAGGGAAACACAAATTTTCACCAGAAAGGTGGACAAAATCATTTGAAGAAGACAGTGTCCAGTCAGGTAACTTCTTAGCAAGCTGCTGACTTAACTTCTTAATTTCTTCAGGTACATAAGCCAGAAATTGACTTAAGTGCGAGCGAATACCACAAGACTGATCAAGTTGCATAATGTATGTCCTGTTTTTATGTATTCTGACAGTAGCATCCAGCTCCCATTCTGGCTGATGCAATACAGCAGGGAAAAAATTAGCAAGATTCAATCCGTATTTTTGTGTCTGCAAAAACATACTTAGCGGTCCGTCAATCTGCATGAAAAGTGGCTTGCGCTTTTTATGATCAAAACTAATCTTTGCCAGCAATTTGTTAAAACGCAAATATTTAAGTAATTGTCTCATACTGGCAGCACTGCTTGCAGGCAGTTTTACTGTAATGTTTTCACTGCGAAGCAACAAGCCCTGGACCTGAGCACAATTGTAGCGATGAAGAAGCGCTTCTCCGGTAATTTTACGAAACTTCATCACTTTTTGGAAAGGAGGCAAATCTGAATAAAGTTGATGGCTCAAATTTTCCGATGTTATGCCAATTGATCCTGCCATGGCTTTTCGATATGATTCCAAACTGTCTTTTTCTGAACTATCTGAATCATATGCACCTGAATGCTCATGTTTTCGCATTAAGGCAGAGGAATTTCTAAATACTTTTTCTCTAAGTTCAAGCACCTCATTTTTGGATTCTGTATCAAATTCTGTACGATCAATTAAAAGTTTTTCTAAACCTCGGCCGACCGCAACACCTACAGTGAATCCTTCAAGTACCTGCTTTGATCGATTCTCAAGAGTTCCACGATCTTCTCCAACACTTCCCGAAAAAAGTTCAGACAATTCGAAAGCTATTTTCAGAAATTTTGGAGCTGTGGTATCAATAAATTTTGGTTGTATTTTGCCACTTTTAGTCCTGAAGCAAAGCAGGTCCTTCGTAAGCACGGTGCTGTCTCCTTCTCTGGTTAGTAAAATATTCCCCTGTATCTTTGGATACAAGTTCATAAAGCAAGGCCTGTTTACCGGGACGTGCACGCAAAATTCTTCCAAGCCTCTGTACGTGCTCCCTTATACTACCGCTTCCAGAAACAATCACCCCAACATTTGCTTCAGGGACATCAATTCCTTCATTCAACACTTTTGAAGTAATCAACACCGGATATTCTCCGTTTCTGAATGCTGTCAAAAAAGCTTCACGTTCAGGAAGTTTGGTATGATGTGTTAGCACCGGCAAATAGAATTTTCTCCCTATACGATAGGCCATCTCATTGTCCTGGGTAAAAATAAGCATTCGTTCTCCTTTATGATTAAGAATAAGTTTCCACAAAAGCTCTTCTTTTGCCTCAGAAGCCTGACTGAGCTTTTTTTGCATTAGATATGCTTTGAAAGCCTCCCTTCCTTCCTGGCTTTCACTAGTTCTGCGCAAGAAAATAGACCAACTGTGAGGATGCTTAAAACTGATTCGTGCTTTTCCCAAAAAATCAGTGTAGCATTTGCGTGAAATTTCATATTGTTCACGATCTTCCGGAAGCATTTCAACCTCTATTGTTTTAACCAGGTATGGAGCTAGAGTTTTTCCACTTAATTCATCTATATGTGTTTCATAACAGAGAGGACCACAAAGCTCGTAAAGCACCTTCTCTTTACCGTCAGACCTTTCAGGTGTGGCAGTCAAACCAAGACGGAAAGGTGCGATAGAACCCAATGCGGTAAACTTGAATTGCTCTCCAGGCAAGTGGTGGCATTCATCAAAAACCAGCAATCCAAACTGATCTCCACGATATGGGACATGCAGCAAAGCGGAGTCATATGTAGCCACGGTAATCAACTGTATGTCATTTACTCCACCTCCCAGTAATCCAATTTTTATATCAAAATATTCATTCAAAACAGCATTCCATTGTCCCATCAAGTCAATTGTAGGGACGTGTATCAAAGTGGGACGTCCAATTCTGGCAATCAGCATAACTGCAAGAATAGTTTTGCCAGCTCCGGTAGGTAGTGTAACAACTCCACGTTTTTCAGAAATCCAAGCCTCTGCAGCCTCAGTTTGGAATGAACGTGGAGTTATTTTTTTTTTAAGAGGAAATGTTAAAGCAGAAAATTTGCGGGCATTGTCATTATAAGTAATTTTATGTTTCCGAAGATCGGTTACAAGTTTACGATATTCAGCAGCAGGTGCACGGAAAGAATTAGTACGTTCATCCCAGCTAAGCCCATTCAAAAACTGCAGTTGATGCTTTTCAGCTCCGTAAACCAGGATGGTACCTTTGTCAAACTGCAGACTAAGATTCATTAGAATAACTTTGTTTTTATCTGTATGAGCATCAGATTAATAAAACACATAAGAATATAATTCCTCAATCAGACAAATTATATTAATTGAGTATATAATTTCGCTTAAATCTTTTGACAGGTAAGAAAATTAATCTTTACAAGTTTAAAAAATTAAAGTGTAAATGAATTGCAGAGTATTATTACTATGACTCGGGATTAAATTTATTTCCGCTTTAATAACTAACCCAACTTTGATTTAGTATCCCTCAGCGCAGTGCGTAAGCCTTCCTCAATTACTGGATGGTAGAATGGCATCTCTAGCATTTGCTGAATAGTCATTTTCTGCTGGTGCGCCCACGACATCAGGTGTGCAAGATGTTCCGCATGTGGTCCAATAAATTCACTGCCCAGAAATAGTCCTGAATTTCGATCTGCGTATATGTGCATCAATCCCTTGTTTTTCAGAATTATTCTACTTCGTCCCTGACCTTCAAAAGAGACTTTTCCTGTAACAACATTCTCATTTCCTTCCAGTACACTCCATGAATCACCCACAATAGCTATTTGGGGGTCACAAAAAACAACCGTAACAGGAGATCTTCTCAGTCCTGACTTTATATCAGGGAATCTACCTGCATTATCGCCTGCTATTTGACCTTCATCTGCTGCTTCATGAAGTAGAGGGAGATCATTGTTCACATCTCCTGCAATGAATATGGATGAATTTCCACATTGCATTGTGGCTGAATTATACAGTGGCACTCCAAGAGAATCTAATTCAAGCTCTGTATTTTCCAAGCCTAAATCATTAACATTAGGGGATCTGCCCGTTGCCGCGAGCAAAAAATCAAATAACTCTTCCTTTTCTTCACCATTATTAGGATCTACAAAACTTATTTTCACTTGACCATTTTCAAGCTCCAAACCCTGAATCTTAGCTTTAGTATCGAGTGGGAATTCATCTTTAAATAAATTTTCAGCATAACTTTTGATACCCATATCACTTAGAGGTTTTAAGGAACCTGAAAGTCCAAAAATGCGAATACGAACCCCAAGACGATGCAATGCCTGACCAAGCTCAAGCCCTATCACTCCAGGCCCAAATACAGCCACAGATTCAGGAAGTGTTTCCCAGTCAAAAATATCATCGTTAACTACTAAACGCTCACCAAGACCGTCAAACATGGGCATAAGTTTTGGAGAAGAACCAGTCGCAATCACAACTGATTTTGCTTCAATAATTTTGTCTTCTACTTGGATTGTATGATCATCAAGAAAACGAGCATGACCTCGATAATTGTGCTTTGGATCAATATTCTCCACACTTTCCAGTACAAATCCAACAAATCGGTCACGTTCACTACGTACACGTCTCATTACATCTTGGCCATTGATGATTGGCTTTGAAGCATATACGCCAAATTTAGAAGCATTTTCTATTGAATGGGCTGCCTCCGCAGCTGCTATTAATAGTTTACTGGGCATACAGCCTACACGGGCACATGTGGTTCCATAAATTCCACCTTCGACAAGCACAACGTTCTCCGTGTGCATGTGTGCGGCACGAAAAGCGGGAAGACCTGCAGAACCTGCACCTATGACTGCCACATCAACTTTACGAATTGATTGTTGTGATTTATCCATTTTTTAAAAAAAATACCATATATTTTTATATAATCTTTAAGTGCTAACTTAACTCAAAAATGACTTATTTACAAATAACCGGCAGCCTGCATTTGAAACAAATCCGCATATTGGCCTCCTGCAGCCAACAATTCCTCATGTGACCCGTGCTCCAGTAACCTGCCTTGATGTAAAACGACAATTCTGTCTGCCATTCGTACTGTAGAAAAACGATGAGATATCAGTACAGCACATTTATCAAAAGTTAATTCAACAAAACGTTTGAAAACTTCATGTTCAGCACGTGCGTCCAACGAAGCAGTAGGCTCATCCAAAATCAGCATTTGAGCATCACGCATATAAGCGCGGGCTATTGCAATTTTCTGCCATTCTCCTCCGGATAAATTAGTACCACGCTTGAACCAGCGTCCTATTCTCTGCTGATAACCGTCAGGAAGTTTTTCAATTACACTATCAGCCAGACTTCTACTGGCAGATTCTTTGATTCTTTTTTCGTTTTTCAATTCAGATATACGTCCCACGGCAATATTTTCTGATGCTGTGAGATGGTATTTCACATAATCTTGAAAAATTACTCCAACCGCATCACGTAAGCCCTCAAGATCATAATCACGCAAGTCTTTTCCTTCAAGTAAAATCTTGCCCTCCGTTGGATCGTATAATCGTGTCAGCAGCTTGACAAGTGTGGTTTTTCCCGCACCATTTTCGCCAACTAGGGCAACTTTTTCACCTGGCAGCAAAGTGAAAGAGATATTACGCAGGACCCACTGCTTTGACTGCGGATAACGAAAACCCACATCTTCAAAAGTAAATCCTTTTATAATTTTCCCTGGAAATGGGAGTGAGTTATCGCTTGTACTGATATTTGGTTTCATCTCCAGGAAATCAAAAAGGTCACGCAGGTAAAGTGCACTGTCCGCAATGCTGGAAAAACGAATAAGTATTGCTTCCATCAAAGACCTTAAGCGTAAAAATGAACCTGAAAGGAATGTCAGGTCACCCAGGGTTAATTCTCCATACACTGTTCGATAAATAATGACAGCATAGGCTGTGTAATAGCCAAAACTGCCTACAGTCGAAAGCAATCCTCCCCAGGCAGCTCTGCGTACAGAAAGATTTTTATTCGCTTGATAATACTCTCCTGCAAGTTTTCGGTAACGACTGCCGAAAAAATCAGATAGGCCGAATATTTTAACTTCTTTTGCAGTTTCATCACTTGCTCCAGCAAATCGCAAATAATCCAGTTCTCTGCGTTCTTCTGTCCAGCCATACATCAGAGAATAACTTTGATTATTGAAATGCGTTTCCCCTAAAAATGCTGGGACGAGTGTGATTGCCAACAACAGCAACAGCCAGGCATTGAAGGTAATCAATGCTGCTGCCAGAAAAAATACGGTTATGCATTCCTGAAGTTGTGTCAAGGCCTGAGACATCAATAATATTCTGCTTGAGGCCTGACGTCGGGCACGCTCAACTTTGTCATAAAACTCAGAATCTTCGAAGCATTCAAGGTCAAGTTTTGCAGATTGATTCATTAAACGAATAGAAATATCGTGTGATACCAAATCACCCAGCAGACTGTCCACTAAAGCAATGCCTCGTCCAAGCAAATCTGAAAAAACGGCAAAACCAAGTTCAGCCAGAACAAGTATTGTTAAAATTGACATGTCCGGATTTTCTACACGAACTCCACTCCCTACACCTGATATCAGTACAATTTCATCAATTATCAGTTTAGCTAAATAAAGCATTATTAACGGTAAAGAGGCACGGACGACACGCAGCAACATATTTAATGTCGTCAACCACTGGTTACAATTCCAGATAAGCCTGAAAAATTCAGGCAGATTTCTTAGTGTACCCAATCGTTCCCGAAAATCTAAATCAGGAACAGATCCATGAGGACCTGAAGATTTTTTTCGTTGTTTTTTCATTTTCAAAAAATTTACTTTAGTACGTAATATCTATCTCTGAGAAAAAATCTGGTTCATGGCAATAAATTATATAAATCCTCTATAATTCAAGGCATTTTCTGCACTATATGGACAAAATTTTCAAAAATCCTTTTTACTCCCCTAATATCCCGCCAAGTAGCAGCCTGTTCAGTCTTGTCCTGTTCAGATTGAAATTGCAACTGGCCATAATTAACTTCTAATATGATGATGTAAATTTGTAGACATTTCTATAAC